>JAESGO010000037.1_pt1 | contig 143678 bp, 121 predicted proteins | sample 9269701 | NCBI WGS metagenome assembly JAESGO01 (sample SAMN15720690, study PRJNA650881) | algae metagenome | isolation source: Hormoscilla sp. CMT-3BRIN-NPC48 and co-occurring heterotrophs from... | place: USA: Clark Mountains Wilderness, California | collected 2010-04-18 | reverse complement strand
TCGGCCGCCCGGGAGAGAAGCCACCGGGCTCCTCCCACAGGACCGCCTCCCCTCCGCCCCACAGATCCGGTGATCACGGCGGCTCCCTCAGATGGAGAGGAGTACACCCACAACAGCACAGGTTAGGCATAAAGTCAAGAACAAAGAAGGAACGTTCGTCGGGAGACCCGCCGACGAGGGGCGCTTCTCGTCGATCGCGGATGCCCCCGTTCTGGCGAGGGCCCGGCATCGAGCGGGAAGAGCGTGCGCTAACCCTTCATCAACCATGCGGATAGACAGCCCGTTTCCTGTCTTTACTCAGAACAGAACACGAACAACTATGAACATCATAGGAACAAGGAGCCCACCATGTTGCGCACAGCCCTGACCACCGTCGCGGAGATCACGTCGCTCATGACGTTCTGTGGCGCCGTTGCACTATGGGCGCTGATTCTTTCTCCAAGCCTGTGATCCCCGCGTAATCCACAGGAGTCTGGTCTCGCGAGTCAGCCGAACTCCTGCGATGGTCGTTGTTCTCCCGACAGCTTTCATCCGGGCCGGACACCGATGTCGCGTATTCTTTCTGAAATCGGTTTCGTGCACCTCCATGTGCACTCGTCCTACTCGCTCCTCGAAGGCGCGCTGAAGATCGGCGACCTCGCGAAGCTGGCGGCGGCGGACAAGCAGCCGGCGCTGGCGCTGACCGACACGAACAACCTGTTCGGCGCGCTCGAATTCTCCGAAAAGCTCGCCGGCATGGGCATCCAGCCCATCGCCGGCATCCAGCTCCTCGTCTGTTTCGAGGAGGCGGACCCGACCGTGCGCGGGAGCGTGCCGCAATGCGCCAACATCGTCCTGCTCGCCCAGAGCGAGGAGGGCTACCGCAACCTCACGCGCCTCGCGAGCCGCGCCTATTTCGATGTGCCGCTCGGCGATCCGCCACGCGTCGCGGCGGCGATCCTCGGCGACTATGCGGAGGGCGTGATCGCGCTCACGGGCGGCCTCACGGGACCGCTCGATCAGGCCCTGCGGCAAGGCAAGGGCGAGCTCGCCCAGGCGCGTCTCGATCACCTCAAGACGATCTACGGCGACCAGCTCTATGTGGAGATCCAGCGCCATAATCTCGACGACGAGCGGCGGGTGGAGGCGGATCTCATCGCGCTTGCGGACCGCAACGGGCTGCCCCTCGTTGCCGCCAACGAGCCCTTCTTCGGCAAGGTCTCCGACTACGAGGCCCACGACGCGCTGCTCGCCATCGCGGAGGGCCGCATCGTCTCGGACGAAACGCGCCGGCGTCTCTCCCGCGAGCACAACTTCAAGACCCGCGCCGAGATGATGAAGCTCTTCGCGGATCTGCCGGATGCCCTGCAGGCCTCCGTCGAGATCGCCATGCGCTGCGCCTACCGGGTCTCGACCCGCAAGCCCATCCTGCCGTCCTTCGGCACCGAGGCGGACGGCGTCCTGCTCGACGAGGGCGAGGAGCTGCGGCGGCAGGCGGAGGAGGGGCTTCGCAAGCGCCTCGATGCGCACGGGACCGCGCCCGGGCTGACCGAGCAGAACTACCGGGACCGCCTCGCCTACGAGATCGACGTCATCACGAAGATGAAGTTCCCGGGCTACTTTCTCATCGTGGCGGACTTCATCAAATGGGCGAAGGAGCACGATATTCCGGTGGGGCCGGGCCGCGGCTCGGGCGCCGGATCGCTCGTCGCCTACGCGCTCACCATCACGGACCTCGATCCGCTTCGCTTCGGCCTGCTCTTCGAGCGCTTCCTCAACCCCGAGCGCGTCTCGATGCCCGACTTCGACATCGACTTCTGCGTCGATGGGCGCGAGCAGGTGATTCAGTACGTGCAGAAGCGCTACGGCGAGAAGCAGGTCGCGCAGATCATCACCTTCGGCACGCTTCTCGCGCGCGGCGTGCTGCGCGACGTCGGGCGCGTTCTGGAGATGCCCTACGGCCAGGTGGACAAGCTCACCAAGCTCGTGCCGCAGAACCCCGCCAACCCGGTGACCTTGAAGCAGGCGATCGAGGGCGAGCCGAAGCTCCAGGCCGCCATCGCCGAGGAGCCCGTGGTGGCGCGGCTCACGGAGATCGCGCAAAAGCTCGAGGGCCTGCACCGGCACGCCTCCACGCACGCCGCCGGCGTCGTGATCGGCGACAGGCCGCTCGAGGAATTGGTGCCGCTCTACCGCGATCCGAAGACCGGGATGCGGGTGACCCAGTACAACATGAAATGGGTCGAGCAGGCGGGCCTCGTGAAGTTCGACTTCCTCGGCCTCAAGACCCTCACGGTGCTGCGCCGCGCCGTCGACCTCATCCGCCGCAAGGGCATCGAGATCGATCTGTCGGCGCTGCCCCTCGACGATGCCAAAACCTACGAGCCCCTGCGGCGCGGCGAGACCGTCGGCGTGTTCCAGGTGGAAAGCGCGGGCATGCGCAAGGCGCTGGTCGAGATGGAGACCGACCGCTTCGAGGACATCATCGCGCTCGTGGCGCTCTACCGTCCGGGCCCTATGGCCAACATCCCGGTCTATTGCGCGCGCAAGCTCGGCAAGGACGAGCACAACAAGAAGGACTGGTATCCGCACCCCAAGCTCGAGCCGATCCTGAGGGAGACCTTCGGCATCATCGTCTACCAGGAGCAGGTGATGGAGGTCGCCAAGGTGCTGGCGGGCTACTCCCTCGGCGATGCCGACCTCCTGCGCCGCGCCATGGGCAAGAAGATCAAGGCGGAGATGGACGCGCAGCGGGAGCGCTTCGTGTCGGGCTGCGTGAAGAACGAGGTGCCCAAGGCGCAGGCGAACGAGATCTTCGATCTTCTCGCCAAGTTCGCCGATTACGGCTTCAACAAAAGCCACGCGGCCGCCTACGCGCTTGTCGCGTTCCAGACCGCCTATCTCAAGGCGAACCACCCGGTCGAGTTCCTGGCCGCGTCCATGACCATGGACCTCGACAACACCGACAAGCTCGCGGAATTCCGCCGCGAGGCGCAGCGCCTCGGCATCAAGGTGGAGCCGCCCTCCATCAACCGCTCGGGCGTGGTGTTCGACGTGTCCTACGATGCGCAGGGCAACGGCGCGATCCGCTACGCGCTCGCCGCCATCAAGGGCGTCGGGCGCCAGGCCATCGAGTCCCTCATCGAGGTCCGGGGCGACGCGCCGTTCAAGGACCTGGCGGATCTCGCGCGGCGCATCAACCCGCGCATGTTCAACAAGCGCACCCTCGAGAACCTGATCGCCGCCGGAGCCCTCGACGAACTCGAACCGGAGCGCGCCAAGGCCTGCGCGGCCGTCGATGCCATGATGAGCCTCGCCCAGCAGGCCGCGGAGGCCTCCGCGGGCGGCATGATGGACATGTTCGGAGGGGTCGCGTCCGGCGACGTGCAGCTGCGCATCCCGCCTTACGATCCCTGGCCGGCCTCCGAGCGGCTGCAGCGGGAATACGATGCGGTCGGATTCTTCCTGTCCGGCCACCCGCTCGACGAATACGGCGATCTCCTGAAGCGCCTCAACGTGCAGAGCTGGGTGGATTTCTGCCGCTCCGTGAAGGCGGGCAACTCGGTCGGCAAGGTCGCGGCGACCGTGCTCGACCGGACGGAGCGGCGCACCAAGACCGGCAACAAGATGGGCATCATCAACCTGTCGGACCAGACGGGGCATTTCGAGGCCATCGTGTTCTCCGAGGGCCTGCAGCAATACCGGGATATCCTGGAGCCCGGCAGCGCCGTGCTGCTCATCCTGCAGGCGGGCGTCGAGGGCGAAGAGGTGCGGGCGCGCATCGGGCTCGCGGAACGTCTCGACGACGCGGTCGCCAAGCACCAGAAGGGCATGCGCATCTTCCTGCGGGACGAGAAGCCGATCGTGAGCGTGCAGGAGCGTCTCAAGGGGAAAGGCGAGGGGGAGGTGACCCTCATCCTCATCCTCGACGACGTGAAGCAGGAGGTGGAGGTCAAGCTCCCCGGTCGCTACATGGCCTCGCCCCAGGTGGCCGGCGCGCTCCGCGCGGTGCCCGGCGTGGTGGACGTCCAGGTGAATTGATGCGGGGCGGGGCATAACCTCGCCTTATGGAATGGACCCGGATTCCTGAGTTGCCGCAAAGGCTTGCGGCCTTCGTTCGAGCCGGTATGGTGCGGGTCGAACAGGAGCCCCGCATGTCGACTCGCCGTCGTCTCCTCGGATGCCTCGTCGCGCTTGCCCTCGCACCCGCCGTCGCGGTGGCGCAGGAGCGCTCCATCACGGTCGCCTCCACCACCTCGACCGAGCAATCGGGCCTTTTCGCCCACCTGCTGCCGCGCTTCACGGCAAGGACCGGCATCGCGGTCAGGATCGTCGCGGTCGGCACGGGCCAAGCCCTCGACATCGGTCGTCGCGGCGATGCGGATGTGGTGCTCGTGCACGATCTTGCGGCCGAGGAAGCCTTCGTCCGCGAGGGCTTCGCGACGAAGCGCCTGCCCGTCATGTACAACGACTACGTTTTGCTGGGGCCGAAGGCCGATCCGGCGAAGGCCGCAGGCCAGGACGCGGCGGAGGGCTTGCGCCGGATCGCCTCCGCAAAGGCGCCCTTCGTGTCGCGCGGCGACCGCTCGGGCACCCATGCGGCGGAACTGCGCCTCTGGAAGGAATCGGGACTCGACCTGCCTGCGATCCGGGGCGAGTGGTACCGGGAGATCGGGCAGGGCATGGGGCCTGCTCTCAACACCGCCTCCGCGCAGAACGCCTATGTGCTCGCCGATCGCGGAACCTGGCTCTCCTTCAAGAACCGCGGCGACCTTGCTGTGCTCGTGGAAGGCGACCGGCGGCTCTTCAACCCCTACGGCGTGATGCTCGTGAACCCGGCCCGGCACCCGACCGTCAAGGCCGCGGAGGGGCAGGCCTTCGTGGATTGGCTCGTGTCGGGCGAGGGCCAGAAGGCGATCGCCGATTACAGGATCGACGGGCAGCAGCTCTTCTTCCCCCATGCGGGCGGTGCGACGCGCTCGTGAAGGAGCACCTCATGGACGACGAGAAGTTCAACATGGCGATCCGCAAGTTCCTGAAGGAGGTGGGCGTCACCTCGCAGCGGGAGATCGAGCGGGTGGTGCGCGAGGGGCAGGCGAACGGCCAGCGCCTGCGCCTGACCATGACGTTGACATCCGAGGATGCGCCGCTCCGGCACGTGGTCGAGACCGAGATCGACCTGTCGTGAGGCTCGGGCCCGCTCGCCGATAGGGCAGAGCGCGAAGGCGAGCGCGCTCACCGCGAGGCTGAACGTTCAGGCCCGCTCGCCGATGCGGCCGATGGCGAAAGCGAGCGCGCTCACCGCGAGGCTGATCGCCACGAGGATCAGCCCGAGGGCGAGGGCGAGCGCCAACTCGCCCTTGCTCGTTTCGAGCGCGATGGTCGTCGTCATGGTGCGGGTGAAGCCGCGGATGTTGCCCCCCACCACGATGATCGCGCCGACCTCGGCGATTGCGCGGCCGAAGGCGGCGAGGAAGGCCGTGAGCAGCACGCCGCGGCCGAGCCGGACCAGTTCGAGCCCAGCCCGCCACCGGGTCGCCCCGTCGATCCGCAGCGGATCCCGGTAGTCGCGCCAGAGCGGCTCGACGCCGCGATGGGCGAGAGCGGTGACGATGGGGATCCCGAGGACCGCCTGCGCGACGATCATGGCGGCGGGCGTGAAGAGGAGCCCCGCGGATCCGAGGGGGCCGGAGCGGGAGAGGAGCAGATACACCACGAGCCCCACCACGACGGGCGGCAGGCCGAGCAGGGCGTTCGTCACCACGATCCCGACGCGCCGGCCCGGAAAGCGGCCGACCGCCAGCGCGACCCCGAGCGGCACCCCGATCAGGAAGGCGATCGCGGTGGCCGTGAGGCTCACCCGCAGGGACAGGGCGATGATGCCGAGAAGCTCGCGATCGCCCTCGATGACGAGGGCGGCCGCGGTGAGGAGGGCTTGGCGGAAGTCCGACACGGGACTTCCCTATCAGGCGAAGCTTTCCCGGGCAGCAGGAAATTCGGCGAGGTCGGTGCCGCTCCGTGGATCATGGAGGTTGGGCTCCACGGGTTTGGGCGGAACGCCGGAGAGCGATGGCCGCGAAAGCGTGGTAGGCTCGGTCCCGGACGCCCGGCTGCGGCCCCAGGAACGGCTTGCATCCGTTGAACTTTCCGCGTATAGGCCCGCCCATTCCACACGCGGAGCCTGCCTCATGATTCAATGAGGCAATCCCCGGTGGCCGGCCAAGCCGGTCCACTGCTCCGCGGAGGCTCAACCGGAGAAGATAAATGGCGATTCCTGAGTTCTCGATGCGTCAGCTGCTGGAAGCCGGCGCCCACTTTGGTCACCAGTCCCACCGCTGGAACCCCAAGATGTCCCAGTTCATCTTCGGGACCCGCAACAACATCCACATCATCGACCTCGCCCAGACGGTTCCGATGCTGCACCGCGCCCTCCAGGCCGTGAGCGACACGGTCGCCGGCGGCGGCCGCGTGCTCTTCGTGGGCACCAAGCGTCAGGCGGCCGATTCCGTGGCCGATGCGGCCAAGCGCTCGGCCCAGTATTTCGTGAACTCCCGCTGGCTCGGCGGCATGCTCACCAACTGGAAGACCATCTCCGGCTCCATCGCCCGCCTGCGCAAGGTGGACGAGATCCTCGCCGGCGGCGGCCAGGGCCTCACCAAGAAGGAGCGCCTGATGCTCGCCCGCGAGAAGGAGAAGCTCGAGCGGGCTCTCGGCGGCATCAAGGACATGGGCGGCACGCCCGACCTGATCTTCGTGATCGACACCAACAAGGAGCAGCTCGCCATCCAGGAGGCCAAGCGCCTCGGGATCCCGGTGGCCGCCATCGTTGACACGAACTGCGATCCGGACGGCATCACCTTCCCGGTCCCGGCCAACGACGACGCGGGCCGCGCGATCAACCTCTACTGCGACCTCGTCGCCCGCGCGGCGCTGGACGGCATCTCCCGCGGTCAGGGCTCCTCGGGCATCGACGTGGGCGCTTCCGAGAACCCGATGATGGAAGAGCTCCCGGCGAACGAGGCCGGCGCTCCCGCCGCCGCCGAGCAGACCGAGGCGTTCGAGCTCCTGGCCGCTCCCCGCGGCGCTCCGGACGACCTCACCAAGCTCAACGGCGTCGGCCCGCAGCTCGAGAAGAAGCTCAACGAAGCCGGCATCTTCCACTACTGGCAGCTGGCCGCCATGCAGGCGAACGACATCCAGTCGATCGATCAGCAGGTGAAGCTGAACGGCCGCATCGAGCGTGACGGCTGGGTGGCCCAGGCCCGCGCCATGATCGAGGCCGCGTAACGCCTGCTGTCTTGAGGATGTCGCCGTCCCGCGCGACATCCGACCCACTCCATCTTCAGCCCGGCGTTCGCCACGAGCGCCGGGCTCCCCATATCTGAATCCCTGAAAGGACGAGCCATGGCAAACATTACCGCGGCGATGGTGAAGGAGCTGCGCGAGGCGACTGGCGCCGGCATGATGGACTGCAAGAACGCCCTCAACGAGACGGGCGGGGACATCGAGGCCGCGATCGACTGGCTGCGCAAGAAGGGCCTCTCCAAGGCCGCCAAGAAGGCCGGCCGCGTCGCCGCCGAGGGCCTCGTCGCCGTGGAATCGTCGGGCCATCACGCGACGATCCTCGAGGTGAATTCCGAGACCGACTTCGTCGCCCGCAACGACCAGTTCCAGGCCTTCGTGCGCGAAGCCGCCAAGATCGGCCTCATGGGCAACGGCACCATCGAGTCCCTCGAGACCGCCCACTTCCCGGGCTCGCAGACGACCGTGAAGGACCGGCTCCAGGAGCTCATCGCCACCATCGGCGAGAACATGACGCTCCGCCGCCTCCAGAAGCTCGAAGTGTCGAAGGGCGTGATCGCCACCTACGTGCACAACGCGGTGACCGAGGGTCTCGGCAAGATCGGCGTCCTCGTGGCGCTCGAGTCCGAGGGCGATGCGACGACGCTCGGCCCGCTCGGCCGCCAGATCGCCATGCACGTGGCCGCCACGAACCCGGTGGCCCTCGACGCCTCGGGCGTCGACGCGGCGACGGTGGAGCGCGAGAGCGCGATCCTGCGCGACAAGAACGCGGGCAAGCCCGATCACGTGATGCAGAAGATCGTCGAGAGCGGCCTCAAGAGCTACTACAAGGAGGTCACCCTCCTGGAGCAGCCCTTCGTGCACGATTCCTCGAAGACCGTGGCGCAGATCCTGAAGGAAGCCGAGGCGAAGGCGGGCAAGCCCGTCTCCATCAAGGGCTTCGTCCGGTACGCCCTCGGCGAGGGCATCGAGAAGGAAGAGGCCCCTGACTTCGCGGCCGAAGTCGCCGCCCAGGCCGGATTGAAGGCCTAACGGACGACACGATGAAACGGCGGCCACGAGCCGCCGTTTCCTTGAGTGGGACCGGTCGCGGGGCAGAAGCTCCCGGATGGGCCGGCCCGACGAAGACCGGATCCGGGCGGACGACGCTCGTGACCCCGGCGGGGCACAGGGGAGGGGACCGTGACGGCAAACGTGAAGCGGGTGCTGGTGAAACTCTCGGGCGAGGCGCTGATGGCCCCCGACGGTTACTGGCTCGATCCCCAGACCCTTTCGGGCCTCGCCGAGGACCTTGCCCAGGCGACCCGGGCCGGATTCGAGATCGCACTCGTGATCGGCGGCGGCAACATCATCCGCGGCGCCCGCATGAGCGCGGCCGGCTGGATCGACCGCCCGACCGCCGATTCCATGGGCATGCTCGGGACCGTCATGAACTCCCTGGCCCTGGAGACGGCCCTCAATGCGGCCGGCGTGCAGGCCCGCACCATGTCGGCGGTGTCCATGCCCACGATCTGCGAGACCTATGCCCGCCAGCCGGCGCTCCACCATCTCGACAAGGGGCAGGTGGTGGTGCTTGCGGGCGGCACCGGCAACCCGTTCTTCACCACGGATACCTCGGCCGTGCTCCGCGCGGCCGAGCTGCGTTGCGACGCGGTGCTGAAGGCAACGCAGGTGGACGGGGTCTATTCGGCCGACCCGAAGAAGGACCCGAGCGCTGTCCGCTACGACCGCCTCACCCATGACGAAGCCATCGCCCGGGACCTGAAGGTGATGGATACCGCGGCCTTCGCCCTTGCCCGCGAGAACCGGCTCCCCATCATCGTGGGCAGCGTTCACGCGCCGAGCTCGGTCACGGCCATTCTCACCGGAAAAGCTCCCGCGACCACCGTGGCCCCTTGATGCCCGGTTCGGGCAACCCAGAACCGTAGGGACCTGCCGACACCTCGCTTCGCCTCCGTTTTCGCCTGTCCGTTCAGGCAACACGCCCCTTGAAGCCGCGATCCTGGAGGCGTAAGCCCGTTTCAACCGCTGACCTATGAGGGAAACCCCAATGGCCGTGACGACCTTTGACCTGGAAGACGTGAAGCGCCGCATGACGGGCGCCATCAACGCGTTCAAGCACGATCTCGGCGGCCTGCGCACCGGCCGCGCTTCCCCGAGCCTGCTCGATCCGATCCAGGTGGATGCCTACGGCTCCGTGACGCCGCTGACCCAGGTCGCCAACGTGAACGTGCCGGAGCCGCGGCTCCTCAGCGTCCAGGTCTGGGACCGGGGCATGGTGAGCGCCGTCGAGAAGGCGATCCGGGAATCCGACCTTGGCCTCAACCCCCAGACCGAGGGCCAGACCATCCGCCTGCGCATCCCCGAGATGAACGAGCAGCGCCGCAAGGAGATGGTGAAGGTTGCCCACAAATACGCGGAAGAGGCCCGCGTCGCCGTGCGCCACGTGCGCCGCGACGGTCTCGACCTCCTGAAGAAGCTCGAAAAGGACTCCGCCATCAGCCAGGACGACGAGAAGCGTCAGGGCGAGCTGGTGCAGAAGGCGACCGACCAGGCCATCGAGGAGATCGACAAGGCCTTGGCCGTCAAGGAAAAGGAGATCATGCAGGTCTAAGGACCGGCGTGATCGCGAGCGGATCGCGATGTGATCGCGAAGGCCCGTGCGCCCGCATGGCCCTGAGCGGATCGCGGGAAGACCGTGCGGGTTTGGCGATCCGCATGACCCCGAGCGGATCGCGAGAAGACCTTGCAGGTCTGGCGGCCCGCATGACCCCGAGAGGATGATGAGCGGCGAAGCGAACGTGTCGGCGAACTCCATGGCCAGTCCCGATCCGGCTGACGGCGTGCCGACCCATGTCGCCATCATCATGGACGGCAACGGCCGCTGGGCCGCGCGCCGCGGCTTGCCCCGGATCGAGGGGCATCGCCGGGGCGTCGAGGCGATCCGCCGTGCGGTGCGGGCGGCCGGGGACCTCGGCATCCGCTACCTGACGGTCTACAGCTTCTCCTCCGAGAACTGGCGGCGGCCGGCCCAGGAGGTCGCCGACCTCATGGGCCTCCTTAAGTTCTTCGTCCGGAACGATCTGGCCCAGCTGCACACCGCCAATGTGCGGGTGCGGATCATCGGCGAGCGGGCGGATCTCGCGCCCGATATCCGGGCCCTGCTGGCCGAGGCCGAGGAGCTCACCGCCCGCAATACCGGGCTCACCCTGGTGATCGCCTTCAATTACGGCGGCCGGCAGGAGATCGTCCGGGCCATGCGCGCCTTGGCCGAGCGGGTGAGGGCAGGGGAGCTGGAGCCCGGCGCGATCGACCTCGACACCGTGGACGCCGCCCTCGACACCCATGGGATCCCGGACCCGGATCTCGTCATTCGGACCTCGGGCGAGCAGCGGGTCTCGAACTTCCTGACCTGGCAGACCGCTTACGCGGAGTTCGTGTTCCTGCCCGATTTCTGGCCTGACTTCGACCACGCGGCCTTCAAGGCGGCGATCGACGAATATGCCCGGCGCGACCGCCGCTTCGGCGGCCTCAGCGCGCAAGCGAGCTGACGGGCCCGTGACGCTCATGGGCAGCGGCGCCGGTCCTTCCTCACCCCTATCCCCGCATCGGGCCGGTTCGCCCCGCAGCGAACTCGCCACCCGGGTGCTGTCGGCGCTCGTGCTCGCGCCCGTGGCGATCTTCGCCACGATCTACGGAGGCTGGCCCTTCGCCCTGTTCTGGCTGTTTGCCGGCACGGCCATCATGGCCGAGTGGATCGCCATGAGCCGGGTCGAGCCCCGTCTGCCGATCCAGGCGGTGCTCGGCGCGACGCTGGGTCTCCTCACATTCCTCTACCTCACCGAGGGCAGCCTCGCGGCCTTTTCCCTCGTGGCCGGCATCGGGGCGCTCCTTGGCGCCTCCCTCGAGCGCCAGTCCCGGGACCGCTACTGGTCCCTGGCCGGGTTCGTCTATGCGGCCGTCATCTGCCTCATCCCACCGCTCGTCCGGGATCATCCCGAACTCGGGCTCGTGGGGCTGTTGTGGATGTTCGCCGTGGTCTGGACGACGGATGTGGCGGCCTATTTCACCGGGCGCCGCTTTGGCGGGCCCAAGCTCTGGCCGCGGGTCAGCCCGAAGAAGACCTGGTCGGGCTTCTTCGGCGGCCTTCTTGCCGGAACCCTGAGCGGCCTTGCGGTGGCGCTCGCCGGCGAGCGGTTCGGCTGGACGCCCCCGGCGAGCCCTGTGGTGGTGTTGGCGGTCTCGGCCATCGCCTCCGTGGCGAGCCAGCTCGGGGATCTCGCGGAATCGGCCATGAAGCGGAGGTTCGACGTGAAGGATTCAAGCCGGCTCATCCCGGGCCATGGCGGCGTCATGGATCGCCTCGACGGGTTCTGGGCCGTCGCCGCGCTCGTCGGCGTGGCGCTTCTCGCGGCCCGGCTCGCCTGATGGCCCGGTCCCTCACGATCCTCGGCGCCACCGGATCCGTCGGCCGCTCGACGGCCGAGGTGGTGCGGGCCCACCGGGACGCGTTCGCCGTGGAGGCCGTGGTCGGCGGGCGGGACACCCGGGCGCTCGCGGCCCTCGCCCGGGATCTCGGCGCCCGCTACGCGGCCGTCGCCGACGAGCGCGCGCTCCCGGACCTGAGGGCCGAGCTTTTCGGGAGCGGGATCGCCTGCGGGGCGGGGGACACGGCCGTCATGGAGGCGGTGGACCGCCCGGCCGATCTGGTTCTGGCCGCCATCAGCGGCACCGCCGGCCTGAGGCCGACCCATGCGGCCCTGAAGGCTGGCCGGCGCATCGCCATCGCCAACAAGGAGAGCCTCGTCTGCGCGGGCGAGGCCTTCATGCGCGACGCCCGCCGCATCGGCGCCGAGGTCATGCCGGTGGATTCCGAGCACAATGCCCTCGATCAGGCCTTGGCGGCCGGCTCCATCGAGGACGTGGTGACGGCGACCATCACGGCGACCGGCGGCCCGTTCCGGACGACGCCGCGCGAGCGGATCGCGGCGGCGCCGGCCGCCGAGGCCGGAAAGCACCCGGTCTGGTCCATGGGGTCGAAGATCAACATCGATTCCGCGACGCTGATGAACAAGGGCCTCGAGCTCATCGAGGCGCACCACCTCTTCGGCCTGCCGGACGAGCGGCTCGACGTGCTGGTCCATCCGGAGGCCATCGTCCATGGGCTCGTCCAGTGGAGCGACGGCGCGCTGACCGCTGGGCTCGCGCTTCCGGACATGAAGGTGCCGATCGCCAACGCCCTGCGACACCGGCACCGGGTCCCCATGGACCTGCCCCGTCTCGATCTTGCCGCGATCTCACGCTTAACGTTCGAGCGCCCCGACGAAGCCCGTTTCCCGTGCCTCGCCCTGGCTCGGTCGGCGCTGCGCGCCGGTGGCGCGATGCCGACGGTGCTCAACGCCGCCAACGAGATCGCGGTCGCGGCCTATATGGCAGGGCAGATCGGCTTTTACGGGGTATCCGACACGGTCGAGAGCGTCTGCTCTCGTCTGGCGGGCCGGGCCTGGGGCTCACCCGCCACGGTTGAGGAGGCCCTGGCTTTCGATGCCGAGGCGCGGCAAGCTGCCCGGGAGCTGCTGCCGGCCATGATGGCGTCGGCGCCGTAGGGCGACGGAGCGGCCTCGCGGCCGTAGGGCTGCTGCCGGCGGGCAAGGAATTGGTGCCGTAAGACTCCTGAAGGGTCATCGGCTGTAGAATTGGCGCCCTGACGGGCGGATGAGGTGGTGATGGACATTCTTGCCATGATCAGCGGGGCGACCGGGTCGCTCGCGTTGACCTTGATCTCCTTTCTCGCGGTGCTGTCGGTGGTCGTGTTCGTGCACGAGTTCGGGCATTTCTGGGTCGGGCGGCGCTGCGGCGTCGGCGTGACCGCCTTCTCCATCGGGTTCGGGCCGGAACTCATCGGCTGGAACGACCGGCACGGGACCCGCTGGAAGATCTCCGCCATTCCCCTCGGCGGCTATGTGAAATTCGTGGGCGACATGAACGCGGCGAGCGTGCCGGACACCGAGGCCGGGTACCGGATGTCGGCCAGCGAGCGGTCGGTGAGCTTTCCACACAAGAGTGTCGCCCAGCGGGCGGCCATCGTGGCGGCCGGGCCGATCGCCAACTTCATCCTCGCGATCCTGATCTTCGCGGGCATCAGCTACTTCTCCGGCCGCAACGTCCTGGAGCCCCGGCTCGAGGCCGTGCAGGCGGGCAGCGCGGCCGAGCGGGCCGGGTTCCAGCCGAACGACCTCATCCTGTCCATCAACGGAACCCGGATCGAGAGCTTCAGCGAGATGCAGCGCTGGGTGAACGGAAGCCCCGGCGACGAGCTGACCTTCGTGGTCGAGCGCGCCGGCCAGCCCGTCACCCTGACGGCCGTTCCCGACCTCAGGGAACAGACCACTCCGTTCGGCAAGCAGCGAATCGGACTTCTCGGCCTCCAGGCGACCCGTGACCCGAATGCGGTCCGCCGCGTCTATTTCTCGCCCCTCGGCGCCCTGAAGACCGGGGTGGGAGAGACCTGGTACGTGGTCGACCGCACCTTCAATTACCTCGGCAAGCTGGTGACCGGCCGCGAATCGACGGACCAGCTCTCGGGTCCGATCCGGATCGCCCAGGTCTCCGGTCAGGTGGCGAATTTGGGCGGCGTGCCGGGGCTCATCGGCCTCGTGGCGGTGCTCTCCGTATCCATTGGCCTGATTAACCTTTTTCCGGTTCCCATGCTCGATGGCGGACACCTTCTCTTCTATGGCATCGAGGCCGTGCGCGGGCGTCCCCTAAGCGATCGGGCGCAGGAGATCGGCTTCCGGATCGGCTTCGCCCTGGTTGCCATGCTGATGCTGTTCGCCACCTGGAATGATCTTGTTCACCTTGGTTCGTCATTTATGGCCCGTGGGACGTGACACGGACGACACGGGCGGGCAAAAATGCCGCCCGGGTGGACGAACCGCCGTTTGCAATGGCGGGGAAACTTTGTACAAGCGGGTCGAACCGATAAGGTTGGAGTCAATTGCCTCCGACTGCGGAGCCTTCCCGCGGTGGAACAAAGATAAACAGAGACGGGCCAGTTGATGATGTCGACGAAGACGACCCGCCGGCGCAAATCGGCAAGAACTGCTGCTGTCGCGATTTCCGCGCTCGTGGCGGGCCTCTCGGTTGCGGAAGCGGCTTTGGCGCAGCAGGCCGCTCCAGGCCGCCGCACCGCTGCGAGCCAGCAGCTCATCATCAATCGTGTGGCGTTCGAGGGGAATCGCCGGGTCGAGCGCGCGGTGCTCGAGGCGGAGCTCCAGAGCCGTTCGTTCCAGGCCTATAACCCGGCGATCGTCGAGGCGGACGTCCAGCGCATCCTCGAGGTCTACCGCCGCACCGGCCGCAGCCTCGCCCAGGTGAATTCCCGCGTCGTCGACCTGCCGAACGGCCGGGTGGACGTGGTGTTCACCATCAACGAGGGCGACAAGACGGGCGTGAAGGAAATTCGCTTCGTCGGCAACAACGCCTTCTCGGCGAGCCGCCTGCGCGGCGTGATGACGACCACGGAATCGAACTTCCTGAGCTTCCTCAAGAACTCGGACGTGTACGATCCGGATCGTCTCGCGGCCGACCAGGAGCTCATCCGCCGCTACTACCTGAAGAACGGCTATGCCGACTTCCAGATTCTCTCCACGGACGCCGTGTTCGATCAAGCGTCCGGTGGCTACGTGGTCACCATCGCGGTCTCCGAGGGTGAGCAGTACCGCGTCGGCGCCGTCACCGTCGATTCCCGCATCCCGGACATCGACACCGCTGCCCTGCGCAGCCAGGTCGTGACGTCCGCTGGCGCCGTGTACAACGCCGATCAGGTGGAGCGCTCGCTCCAGAACGTGACCACCGAGGTCGCCCGTCGCGGCTATGCCTTCGCGCAGGTCCGTCCGGTCGGCACCCGCGATCCCGCGACCCGCACCATCCAGCTCGGATACGTGGTGGAAGAGGGCCCGCGCGTTTACGTCGAGCGCCTCAACGTTCGCGGCAATACCCGCACCCGGGACTACGTGATCCGTCGCGAGTTCGACCTGGGCGAGGGCGATGCCTACAACAAGGTTCTGATCGACCGCGCCGAGCGGCGTCTCAACAACCTCGGCTATTTCAAGCGCGTCCGCGTGACCAACGAGCCGGGCTCCGCGCCCGACCGCGTCGTCGTGAACGTGGATGTGGAAGATCAGAGCACGGGCGCCTTCTCGGTGTCGGGCGGCTACTCCACGGCCGACGGCTTCATCGGCGAGGTCTCCGTCTCCGAGTCGAACTTCCTCGGCCGCGGCCAGTTCGTGCGCCTCGCCGGCACTTACGGCCAGCGCTCGCAGGGCGTCGACTTCTCGTTCACCGAGCCGTACTTCCTCGGCTACCGCCTCGCGGCCGGCTTCGACCTGTTCTCGAAGTTCTCGGATCAGACCAAGTACGCCCGCTACGAAAACCGCGTGACGGGCGGCCAGCTCCGTCTTGGCCTGCCGGTCACGGAAGAGTTCGGCGTCACCCTGCGCTACTCGCTCTACCAGCAGGAACTGTCGATCCCGAACGACTTCAAGCAGCCGTTCAACGACTGCTCGATCCCGATCGCCGGCTTCACGGGTCTCAACCTCAACGGCACGCCGGACCGCCTGTCCTGCGAAGGCAATGGCGAGGCGTCGCTGGCGATCAAGGAATCTCAGGGCGATTCCATCACCTCGCTCGCGGGCGTCACCTTCAACTACAACTCGCTCGACAGCACCAAGGAGCCGCGCAACGGCCTCTATGCCGAGCTGAAGACGGATATCGCGGGCCTCGGCGGCGATTCCCGCTACTTCCGCGCCACCGGCGACGCGCGCTACTACTACGAGATCTTCGAAGACATCGTGGGTATCGGTCGCGTCCAGGCGGGTCACATCCAGTCCTTCGGCGGCGACAACCTGCGCATCGTCGATCACTTCTTCCTCGGCCCGTCGCTCGTCCGCGGCTTTGCCTCCTCGGGCATCGGCCCGCGCGACATCTCGAGCCTCGACAGCCGGTCGAACGCCATCGGCGGCACGACCTATTTCGGCGGCTCGCTGGAAGTGCAGTTCCCGATCTTCGGCCTGCCGCGCGAGCTCGGCCTGAAGGGCGCGGTGTTCGCGGATGCCGGCACGCTGTTCGGCTACAACGGCGCGACGACCTTCGACGTGAACCGCAATACGTTCATTGAGGGCTTCGACCGGGTGTCCGGCACCTGCACGCTCAGCGCTACGACGACCCAGGAGTGCATCCTGGTGCGCGACAGCAAGGACATTCGCTCGTCCGTCGGCGCCTCGATACTCTGGACGTCGCCGCTCGGCCCGATCCGCTTCGACTACGCCTTCGCGCTCTCCAAGGATGAGGGCACGCTCATCAACGGCGTGAAGATCGGCGGCGACCGGACCCAGGCCTTCCGCTTCTCGGGCGGTTCGCGCTTCTGATCGCCAGGGCGCCGCGCACCACGCGGCGCCCTCGATCATCCTCTCGATGACCGAACCCACCTTTTTCCCGCAGACCCAGACGCTCTCCTTGCGGCAGGTCGCGGAGATGGCGCGCGCCACGCTGCCCGACGGGGTGGATGGGGAGCGGCGCCTCGATGGCGTGGCGCCTCTCGAAAGCGCCGGGCCCGCCGACCTCGCCTATATGGACAACCCAGCCTATGCGGGCGCGCTCGTGCGCAGCCGGGCCGGAGCCTGCCTGGTCTCCTCGCGGTTCGCATCGAAGGTGCCGCCCGGGACGGTGGCGATCGTCACGCCCGAACCCTACCGGGTCTTCGCCGAGGTTCTCGGGCTTCTTTTCCCCTCTGCCATGCGCCCCGGCTCGTCCTTCGAGGCAAGGGGCACCTCGCCCGGCTCGTTCGTCCACCCGACCGCCCGGCTGGAGCACGGCGTCACCGTCGATCCGGGTGCCGTCATCGGACCGGGCGCCGAGATCGGGGCCGGCACCGTCGTCGGAGCCCAGGCGGTGATCGGCCCGCAGGTGCGGATCGGGCGCGATTGCTCCATCGGGCCGAACGTCACGGTCTCGCATGCCTTCATCGGCAACCGGGTGATCCTGCATCCCGGCGTGCGCATCGGCCAGGACGGGTTCGGCTTCGCCATGAGCCCGCGCGGCCACCTGAAGGTGCCGCAGGTCGGGCGGGTGATCATCCAGGACGACGTGGAGATCGGCTCCAACACGACGGTCGACCGGGGCGCGAGCCGCGACACGGTGATCGGCGAGGGGACGAAGATCGACAACCTCTGCCAGATCGCCCACAACGTGGTGATCGGGCGCCATTGCATCATCGTCGCCCAGGTCGGCATCGCCGGCTCAACGACGGTGGAGGACTTCGCAGCCATCGGCGGGCAGGTCGCCGTGAAGGGCCACCTGCGCATCGGCCGCGGCGCCCAGATCGCCGCCACGAGCGGCGTCAACGACGACGTGCCGCCCGGCGCCCGCTGGGGCGGCATCCCGGCCCGCCCCATGCGCGACTGGTTCCGTGAGATCGCTCTCCTGAAAAGACTTGCATCGCAGGGCGATCTCGCCAAAGACGAGCCCAAGACCTCGCAGGACCGTCCCTCGCAGGACCGCCCCTCGCGGGACTGAGCGAGGCGGGTCCATTCCCCGGAGTTCAAGGCCATGACCGAAGCGCAGACCACGCTTCAATCGGCGGATATCGTCAAGATTCTCGACCTCCTGCCTCACCGCTACCCGTTCCTGCTGGTGGACCGGATCATCGAGATCGACGGGGATCAATCCTGCATCGGCATCAAGAACGTCACGTTCAACGAGCCGCAATTCACGGGGCATTTCCCGAGCCGCCCGATCTTCCCCGGCATCTATCTCATCGAGGGCATGGCCCAGACCGCCGGTGCCATCTGCGTGGCGGCGAAGATCGCCGAGCGTGCGAAGCCGAAGCAGGTCTTCTTCATGACCGTCGACAAGTGCAAGTTCCGCAAGCCCGTGGAGCCCGGCGACACGGTCCAGTACCACATGACGAAGCTCAACAACCGCCGGAACATGTGGTGGTACAAGGGCGAGGCAAAGGTGAACGGCACGCTCGTCTGCGAGGCCGAGGTCTCCGCCATGCTGGTTTCCGAGTGAGCCTGTCGGCGCGCCGACGTCTTTCCTTCAAGAACCACTGCGAACGCATCGAGGAGAGGGCGCCATGACGGGTACGGTGATTCATCCGAGCGCAGTCGTCGAGGACGGAGCGGTGATCGGGGAGGGATGCCGCATCGGCCCCTTCTGCTCCGTCGGCCCCGAGGTTACCCTCGGCGAGGGCTGCGAACTCCTGAGCCATGTGGCGCTCGCGGGCCGCACGAGCGTCGGGCCGCGCACCAAGATCTTCCCATTCGCCTCCATCGGCCATGCGCCGCAGGACCTCAAATACGCGGGCGAGCCCTCGACACTCACCATCGGAGCGGATTGCACGATCCGCGAGGGCGTCACCATGAATCCCGGCACCGCCGGCGGCACCATGAAGACGGTGGTCGGCGACCGCTGCCTCTTCCTCGCCAATTCCCACGTGGCCCATGACTGCACGGTGGGCAGCAACGTGATCTTCTCCAACAACGTGATGCTCGCCGGGCATTGCACCATCGAGGATTTCGTCATCATCGGCGGGGGCGCGGGCGTGCACCAATACGCACGCATCGGCCAGCACGCCTTCATCGGCGGCATGTCGGCGGTGGAGAACGACGTCATTCCCTATGGCATGGCGATCGGAAACCGGGCGCATCTCGCGGGCCTCAACATCATCGGCCTGCGCCGCCGCGGCTTCACCCGCGAGCAGATCCACGACATCCGCCGGGCCTACCGGCTCCTCTTCGCGGACGAGGGCACCTTGGCCGAGCGCGTCGAGGATGTGGGCTCGGAATTCGCCACCCATCCCTTCGTGCACGAGATCCTGGACTTCATTCGCGATGGCAAGGACCGGGCGCTCTGCACCCCGCGGGATCCCGTCGGCTCGGCGTGACGTGACCGCGACTGGTCTCATCGTCATTTCGGCCGGTGCGGGCGGAGTGCCTCTGCGCCTCGCGGAGCATGCGACGTGACCGCGCCCGATCCGTCCGGCCCCATCGCGATCCTCGCCGGTTCCGGCCAACTGCCGGTGCGCCTCGCGGAGCATTTGGAGCGGGAGGGGCGGGATCACCGCATCCTCGCCATTCGCGGCTTCGTGGAGCCGGACATCCGCCGCCGCGCCCATGCGGTGGTGGACCTTCTCGACATCAAGACGATCATGGGCACCCTGGAAAGCTGGAATCCCGTCGCCGTCACCCTTGTGGGCGCGGTGCGGCGCCCGGGCTTCTCGGCGCTGCTCGGCGCCTACTCGCTCCTGCGGAACCGCCAGGAGGTGAAGGAGGTCATCGCCCGCGGGGACGATCAGGTGCTGCGGGGCGCCGTGAGGCTCCTGGAGGACCACGGCCACCGGGTCGTGGGCGCCCATGAACTCGCGCCCGGTCTTCTCGCCGCCCCCGACATCGGCACCCGGCTCGCGCCCTGTGAGGACGACCGCCTCGCCATCGGCGTCGGGCTCGATCTGCTGGGGGCGCTCTCCGCTTTCGATATCGGGCAGGCCGCCGTCGTCGCCCATCGCCGCGTCATCGCGGTGGAGGGGCCGGAGGGTACGGACCGCATGCTCCGGCGCGTCGCGCGCCTGCGCCGCTCCTGGCGTTTCGCGCCCGTGCGGCGCGAGGGCGGCGTGCTCGTGAAGGCGGCGAAGCGCGGGCAGGATCTGCGCGTCGACATGCCGGCAATCGGCCCGCGCACGGTCGAGGAGGCGGCTCGGGCCGGCCTTGCCGGCATCGCCATCGGGGCCGGTTCGACCCTGCTTCTGGACGAGGCCGCGAGCCTCGCGGCCGCCGACCGGCTGGGCCTGTTTCTGACCGTGGTGGACCTGCCCTGGATGGAGGCGGCCCGTGGGTGAGCACACGCCGTTCGCGACCGTCGTCGATCTCCCTTGGATGGAAACGCCCCATGGGTGAAGAGAAGCCGCTCACCATCTGGATCGTGTCTGGCGAGGAATCCGGCGACCAGCTCGGCGCGAAGCTCATGCGCGCCCTCAAGGCTCGCCTCGGAGCGCATCGCCTGCGCTGGGGCGGCGTCGGCGGCACCGCCATGGCCGGGGAGGGCCTGACGAGCCTCTTTCCGCTCCACGACATCGCCGTCATGGGCATCACGGCCGTCGTGGCGCGCCTACCCACGATCCTCAGCCGCATCGCCCGCACAGCGGACGCGGTCGTGGCCGCCAACCCCGATTGTCTCGTCATCATCGACAGCCCGGATTTCACCCACCGGGTGGCAAAGCGCGTGCGGGCGCGGGCGCCGCATATCCCGGTGGTGGATTATGTGAGTCCCTCGGTCTGGGCCTGGCGCCCGGGCCGCGCCAAGGCGATGCGCGCTTACGTCGATCACCTGCTCGCGCTCCTGCCCTTCGAGCCGGCGGCGCACGAGCGGCTCGACGGCCCGCCCACCACCTATGTGGGCCATCCGCTCATCGAGCGTCTCGACGAGATCCGGCCCCGGCCCGGCGAGCGACCGGCGATCGGGGAGGGTCCCGCGCGCCTCCTCGTCCTGCCCGGCAGCCGCCGCTCGGAGGTCAGCCGCCTCATGGAGCCGTTCGGCGCGGCGCTCGGCCTCCTTCAGACGCGCGCCGGGCGGCCCTTCACGGTGACGATTCCGGCGGTCGCCCATCTTGCCGACGAGATCCGCGCCCGCGCCGCCTCATGGCCCGTGCAGCCGGACATCGTGCTCGGCGAGACCGCCAAATGGGCCGCCTTCCGCGGCGCTCACGCGGCGCTCGCCGCCTCCGGCACGGTGACCCTGGAGCTTGGGATCGCCGGCGTGCCGATGGTCGTGGCCTATCGGGTGTCGAAGCCCGAGGAGATGCTGAAATATCTCATCAAGGCGCCCTCCATCGTGCTCACCAATCTGGTGCTGGGGGAGAACGTGATCCCCGAGCGAATCCAGTGGGATTGCACCCCCGAAGCGCTGGCCTCGACGCTCCTCCCGCTTCTCGACGACACCCCCGAGCGCCAGCGTCAGCTCGACGCCTTAGCCCGCCTCGACACCCTCATGCGCATCGGCGACGAGACGCCGAGCGAGCGCGCGGCGCGGATCGTGGCGCAGGTGCTGGATGGCCGCCGCTGAGCAGACCACCAATTCCCTCCAGACACGAAAAAGGGGCCCATTGGGCCCCTTCGACGTCTCGGCTGTCCGTGCGCCTCACCCCCGCTGGGCGACCGTGAGGTAGTCGCGCTTCGGGGCGCCCACATAGACCTGGCGCGGGCGGCCGATGCGCTGGCCCGGATCCTCGATCATCTCGGCCCATTGGGCGATCCAGCCGACCGTGCGGGCGAGGGCGAAGAGCACCGTGAACATGGAGGTCGGGAAGCCCATCGCCTTGAGGGTGATGCCCGAGTAGAAATCGATGTTCGGGTAGAGCTTCTTTTCCACGAAGTACTCGTCCTTGAGGGCGATCTGCTCGAGCTCGATGGCGACGTCGAGGAGCGGGTCGTCCTTGATGCCGAGCTCGTTCAGCACCTCGTGGGTGGTCTTCTGCATGATGCGGGCGCGCGGGTCGTAGTTCTTGTAGACCCGATGGCCGAAGCCCATGAGGCGGAACGGATCGTTCTTGTCCTTGGCGCGGGCGATGAACTCCGGAATGCGCTCCGGCGTGCCGATCTCCTCCAGCATCTTCAGCGCCGCCTCGTTGGCGCCGCCATGGGCGGGGCCCCACAGGCAGGCGATGCCGGCCGCGATGCAGGCGAAGGGGTTGGCGCCCGACGAGCCCGCCAGGCGCACCGTGGAGGTGGAGGCGTTCTGCTCGTGATCCGCGTGCAGGATGAAGATGCGGTCGAGGGCCCGCGAGAGCACCGGGTTGACCTTGTACTCCTCGGCCGGGACCGCAAAGCACATGCGCAGGAAGTTCGACGTGTAGTCGAGGCTGTTCTGCGGGTACACGAAGGGCTGGCCCACCGAGTACTTGTAGGCCATGGCGGCAAGCGTCGGCATCTTCGCGATCATGCGCATGGAGGCCACCATGCGCTGATGCGGATCGGAGATGTCGGTGGAGTCGTGATAGAAGGCCGAGAGAGCGCCCACGCAGGCCACCATGATGGCCATCGGATGCGCGTCGCGGCGGAAGCCCATGAAGAAGCGGTTCATCTGGTCGTGCACCATGGTGTGGCGCGTGACCCGGTAGTCGAAATCGGCCTTCTGGGCGGCGGTCGGCAGCTCCCCGTAGAGCAGGAGATAGCAGGTCTCCAGGAAGTCGCCGTGCTCGGCGAGCTGCTCGATCGGATAGCCGCGATAGAGGAGGACCCCCTCGTCGCCGTCGATATAGGTGATCTTGGACTCGCAGCTCGCCGTGGAGGTGAAGCCGGGGTCGTAGGTGAACATCCCGGTCTGGCCATACAGCTTCGAGATATCGATGACGCTGGGCCCGATCGTGCCCGGCCTCACCGGCAGGTCGACCTGCTTGTCGTTCGCAGACAGGGTGGTGGTATTCGAGCTCATCAAGTGGGGCCCTTTCAGCAGGGAGGCCGTGCGGAACCTAGGGCGCTTCGATGAGCAGGACAGATCATCGGATGAAGGCCGCGCCCCGGCACCGCCGGGCGGGTGGGAACATGCCGGTTCGGTAGCTTATCCGTATGACGCCTTCAAGCGCGTCGAAAGGCGGGGAGAGCAGGGCTGGCCTGCGCTATCCGCCCGTTCGAGGAACGGGGCTCCGTCCCGCCCCTGTCCTGGACGATCAGGCCGGAACCTGATCCCGGAGACGGGCGAGGGATTCCTCCTTGCCCAGAACCGCCATCACGTCGAATAGGCTGGGCGATGTGGCCCGCCCGGTGAGGGCGGCCCGCAGGGGCTGAGCGACCTGGCCGAGCTTGGCGCCGACACTCTCCGCATGGGCCCGCACCGCGGCCTCGATGGCCGGAACCGACCAATCCTCCACGGCCGCGAGCTTTCCGGCGATGCCGGTAAGGCGAGAGCCGCCCTCGGCGACGAGCGAGGAGGCCTTCTCGTCGAGGTGCAGCGGGCGCTGGGCGTAGAGGTAATAGGCGCTGTCCAGGAGCTCCACGAGATTCTTGGCGCGCTCCTTGAGGCCCGGCATGGCGGCGAGAAGCTTCGACCGCAGCTCGGGGGCCAGGGTCGGACCGAGGCCGCGCTCGCCGCCGATCTCCGGCAGGATCGTCTCGATGGCCTGGACCAGATCCTCGTCGGAGCTCTGGCGCATGTAGTGCCCGTTGAGATTTTCGAGCTTCGCGAAATCGAACCGGGCCGGCGAGCGGCCGATGGCGGAGAGATCGAAGGCAGCGATCATCTCGTCCGTGGAAAACATCTCCTGGTCCCCGTGGCTCCAGCCGAGGCGGACGAGGTAGTTGCGCAGCGCGGACGGCAGATAGCCGAGCGCCCGATAGGCCTCGACCCCAAGCGCGCCGTGACGCTTCGAGAGCTTCGCGCCATCTGGCCCATGGATGAGCGGAATGTGCGACATGCTCGGCACCTGCCAGCCGAGCGCCTGGTAGATCTGCGTCTGCCGGGCGGCGTTGGTGAGATGGTCGTCGCCGCGGATCACGTGGGTCACGTCCATGTCGTGGTCGTCCACCACCACGGCCAGCATGTAGGTGGGCGTGCCGTCCGAGCGCAGGAGCACGAGATCGTCGAGATCCTTGTTCTGCCAGACGACGCGGCCCTGCACCGCATCCTCGACCACGGTCTCGCCGTCGGTGGGAGCCTTGAGGCGGATGACCGGCTTCACGCCGGCCGGGGCCTCGGAGGGATCGCGGTCGCGCCAGCGGCCATCGTAGCGCAGGGGCCGGCCCTCGCGGCGCGCGGCCTCGCGCATTTCCTCGAGCTCCTGCTGGCTCGCATAGCAATGATACGCGCGGCCCTGGGCGAGCAGGCTCTCGGCCACCTCCCGGTGCCGGGCGGCGCGGGAGAACTGGTAGACCACGTCCCCGTCCCATTCGAGCCCGAGCCAGGAGAGCCCGTCGAGGATCGCCTTGATGGCCGGCTCCGTGGAGCGCTCCCGGTCCGTATCCTCGATGCGCAGGAGCATCGTGCCGCCCATGCGCTTGGCATAGAGCCAGTTGAAGAGCGCCGTGCGCGCGCCGCCGATATGCAGGAAGCCGGTGGGCGAGGGGGCGAAACGGGTGACGACGGACATCGGGAAACCTTGAGGATCGCCGGGTTTGGCCCAGCGGGAACGCGGGATCGGCCGGTAGGGGCGGCCGCCGAGAATTGGCTGTAGAGCAGTGCTGTCTACAATGTCTACAATGAGGGCGCCCGCTTAAACCGAAGCCATGCCCCAGGACAACACCGAACGATGCCACACCGGGCCGGACGCCCGGAACAAGCCGGTCTGAGCGCTTGAGCCCGGACGGCGAGAGCAGGACGAGAGGGGCGCGAGCAACCGCGCTTGCCCTGCCGCTCCGGGATTCCTGGCGCCCCTGGAGCCTGCCGGATCTCAACGCCTTCGCCGCGTCCCAGCTGCTGCGCGAGGTGGAGGAGCGGCGGCTCTTTCCCTGGCTCCCGGTCTTTTTCGGGCTCGGCATCCTGCTCTTCTTTCAGGCTGAGGGCCGCCCCGCGCTGTGGGCGCCCGTCCTGGGCTCCGCCCTCAGCCTCGCGGGCGCGGTGGCGGGCCGCCGGAACTTGCGAATGAGCGCGGCACTGCTGGCGCTCGCCTTCGTGTTCGCGGGCTTTGCGGCCGCCGTGATCCGCACCCGAGGCATCGAGGCGCCCGTGCTCGCCCGCACAATCGTCTCACCGGTGAGCGGGTTCATCGAGGCCGTGGAGGAGCGCCCCGAGGGCGTGCGCCTCGTGCTCCAGGTGACGGGGCTCGACCGGGTCCCCGCGGCCGAGCGGCCCCGGCGGCTCCGGGTGTCGGTCCGCGATGGGCGCGGTCTCGCGCCGGGCCAGCACGTGGCCGGCACGGCGCGCCTCCTGCCGCCGCCGGAGCCCGCCTGGCCGGGCGGCTACGACTTTGCCCGCGACGCCTATTTTCGCGGTCTCGGCGCGGTGGGCTCGCTCACCGGCCCCATCCGGCAGACCGCGCCGCCCCACGCGCCCGGATGGCGCCTCGCCATGGCCGCCTCCTTGGACGAGGCCCGCAACGCGCTGACGCGGCGCATCGCCGATGCGATCGGCGGACCCGCCGGCGCGGTCGCGGCAGCGCTCGTGACGGGCAAGCGCGGGCTCATCGACGAGCCCACCAACGACGTGCTGCGGGCGGCCGGGATCTACCACATCGTATCGACATAGGCGGTTGACCCGCAGCCGCAAATCGAGAACCGTAGCCGTATGTGCGCGCGTCCCAAGGCCTACTCATACATCCGCATGTCGTCCGAGCGGCAGCTAAGGGGCGACTCACTCGCGCGTCAGGAGGAGATGCGCGACGCTTTCGTGGCGGAGCACGACCTCGCCCTCGACGATACCCTGCGCGACCTCGGTGTAAGCGCATTTGATGGATCTAACCGAGAGCGGGGCGCACTCGCCGCTTTCTTGCGGAAGGTGAGGGCAGGGGAGATTCAGTCCGGATCCTGGCTTCTTGTCGAGAGTCTCGACCGCCTATCACGCGACCATGTCCTCAAAGCCTTGCGCGTGTTTCAGGACATCCTGGAGGCTGGCATAACCGTCGCGACCATCGGCGACGGTTACGTCTATACCGAGGAGCGGATCAACAGGGACTGGACTCAGCTGATCGTGTCCTTGAGCATCATGTCGAGGGCGCATGAGGAAAGCGCGCGCAAGAGCGACCGCCTCATCCGGGCTTGGCGGCGCAAGCGGGAGGACAGCACCAAAAAGCTCACGAAACGAGGGCCGGCTTGGCTGACGTTGAGCGAGGATCGGACGAAGTGGATCGTGAACGAGCATCGTGCCGGGATCGCCCGGCGGGTGTTGGAGGAACTCGCGAGCGGCATCGGGCGGGACAAAATCGCGCGGCGCCTCAACGCGGGCCCGGAGGTCGAGTTACCCTGGACACATGGCCGGCAATGGCATGGCGGGACCGTACAGAAGTTGACGGATAACGAGGCCCTGATCGGAAAGTTTCAGCCCCACAGGATAGAGTACCGGTACGACCGCAAGGTCCGGGTGCCGGTGGGGGAGCCCATCGAGGGTTACTACCCGCGGGTAGTCTCCGACGACCTTTGGCTCCGTGCCCGGGCCGCGTCGGACGCCCGCGCCCGGCAGGGGAGGGGCAACGCCGGCGGCCGCAGGGGGACGGTGTTCTCCAACCTGTTCAGCGGACTGGTCACCTGCCACCATTGCGGCGAGCCGATGAACTATCGCGACAGGGGCGCCAGAAGCTCGGTCGTACTGCGCTGCTCGTCTGAGCGGAACGGGACGTGCCACAATGCAGCGAAGATCCCGTACGCGATCCTCGAGCGCGAGATCCTGCGCTGGGCCGAGATGCACAAGCACTTAGGGCCTGCCGATGATGCGGAGCTGCCGATCAGGGAGCGACTGGCGGCTGCTGCAATGAGGAAGAAGGACGTGGCGGAGCGCATTGAGCATCTGCTCGACTTAGCCGAAATCGGCGAGCAGGTGAGGGAACGGCTTCTCCAGAAACGCGAGGAACTCGCGGCGCTCGCGTTCGAGGAGTCGGCGGCTAAGCGAGAGCTCGCTGCTCTATGCGTCGGGACGACTGTGGATCAGCGACGCTCGCTGATCACCGCCGTGCGTGAGTCCGCGGGACGCGAAGAGAAAGATCGCTATGCTGCCCGGGCAGCGGCGAACCAGGCGCTTCGCGAGGTCCTGGACGAGATGCGCTGCCGCGACGACGGGCGCGTGATCGTGCGCACCGGCCATTACGGGTCGCTCGTCACGCTGACGGCCGACGGCTCCGCCTGGGATGTGTGGCGCCGGATAGACCGGATAGCGGCCTGACCGATCACCGGCGACCGATCACCGGCCGCCTACCTAGGACACTGAAGAAGCGGAGAAGGTGGTTGTTCGGGCTTGCGGCGCCCTTCCGCCAGCGCCGGCTCTCCGCGAGCGGGACAGTCGGCCTTGCAGGCACGCGAGCCGCCCCGACGAGAACGGCTTCGCCTGGCCAAGGCGGTCAGGTGTCCGGCATCCCGCTGATGTCGGGGCCGGGCGGCACGGCCCGACGACCGGTCGCAGATGCCGAAGCAGCCGGCCGACCTTGCGAAGGGCAGGGGTCTTCATCAGCTCGGGGTCGTAGAGGTCGGTCTGGCCCGCGGAGGCAAGCCAGGCCAGCTCCCGACCCCAGAAAGGCGTCTAGGAGGCGGCGCGCCCCTGCGGGGGAGCCCGAGACGACCGAAGGCGGAGGAGCGGATAGCTCCCCGGGCGGACGAGCGTCCGACAACCCCGGGACCCGGGATGCGCCGATCAGGACTCCGATCCGACTACGGTCGCCAGAGGATCCTCGCGAAGCTCCGGCACGACTGCCGCCAGGAGGTGCTCAAGCCGGCGGCTCGCTTCCGGCGCGCCGAGCGGGCTTGGGCAGAGCAGGGTACAATCACCCGCGCCCGGCAGCCTTTCGAGGTCGGTCCAGGCCTCCGCCGGCGACGGGAACACGACGAAACCTCCCAGCGCGTCGCAACGCACGACTTGATCGTCGACGGACCAGCCGATCGTTCGCCTGTAGCGCTCCACGACGAACGGCTTCGCGTCGGCCTTGCCCGCCTTCTTGCCATGATGCCTCGGGTCGGCCAGGCATGCGTCGCCGACCAGTAGCGATCGCCGTGTCGGCGTCGTGATCCTGATGAGGTAGTCGGGCGAACAGCGCGCTTCGAGGCCGAGGAATGGGCGGTCGGCGTCGAGCTCTTGGTTGCGGGCCGCCCACTCAAGCGCGGGAACGTCCCGCTCGTGAGCCGGCGGCACCATGTCGTAGTCGACGAGGACGGGCTCCGGCTCGAAGTCCAGCTGAACGACGACCCCCGCCCTCGTCAGGTACCAGGAGCAACGCCCGACAACCTCGCCCGCGTCGGTCGAGCAGAAGCCGGTGAAGCCCATGCGCCGGAGCTGCTTGACGAGCCAGACTGCCCCCCAGAGCTCCCAGAGGTGGTTGAGGAAGACGGGCGGGTAGTGTGACCTCGACGCCTCAACCTCGGAAAGCGCCTCGGACGACGGGGGAGCGAAGACGCTCATCAGCGCCCGGAGCCTGTGGTCGCGCTGGAAGAGCGGGCTGGGATAAATGGGCGTGCAGAGCTCGATGTCTCTGACGAGGCGTGCCAGCATGCTTCTCAGCTCCACCAACCGGCGCGCGGTCGAGGTCAGCCTGCTCACCTCGGCGTCGATCTTCTCCTGCCGGCCTTGGGGGTTGCTTCGTCTGCTTTGAGCCGTGAACGCCTGAAGGGTCAGCATCGCGGTGTCGGCGGCTTCGCGGAGCTGGCCCGAGCGCCGCGTCGCCCAATGCGAGACAAGGGCGTTCTCGGCGAGTGGGGATTCCGCCCTCGACCGGGGACCAAGCTCGGTGAACGGATCGCGGCGTATCGAGAAGGCGGCGCGCGCCTCTTCCTCGACGAGCCTGATGATCTCGGACGGCGTGTTCGCGCGAGTGCCGCTGGCGCGGCGGCTCCAGGAGCGATCGGGGCGCTCGGCCAGGACGTCCCAAGCCGCCGGCGCCCCGAGCTCCGCCTCGACGTCCTCAACCATCGCGACCACGTCGCGGTAACTCAGGAGCGACGTCGGTACGACGTAGCAATGCAGCGAGCAGTCCTTCGGCACCTTCAGCGGGAGGCTGATCTCGCCGAGGCGGCGCTGCCTCGCGAGTTCGGTCTCAAGATCCCATCGCTGCCACTGCGTGCCTTCTTCGGACCCCTGGCCGAGCGCATTCAGCTTCACCTCCCCCTTCGACTGCGCCGGGCGTCCACGGGTCAGGATGTCGAGGTAGGGGTGGTCGTCCCGGACCAGGTACCAGGTGCTGGGCTTCCATGAATACTCCACGCCGACGCCGTCGGCGCCCATGACCCTTACCGCCTCAATGGTCGTTCCGATCACTGCCAAGGCGACACGAACCCCAGGCGAGCCTGTTGGCGCGCCAGCTTGAGGCGACGCCGCGTCCTTGGCAGCTCGTCGACGCCTTCAATGACGGTTTCCAGCGCCTCGAGCGCGGGCCCGAGTTGATCGAAGGCGCCCGAGAGCTTGACGAGGACGCGGCTCGCGACGAGGCGGTCGACGAGGTCGCTGCGGTCCAGGAGGCCCTTGCCCTGTAGGTCCAACCGATGATGCAGGCTGAGCGACGCCTTGATGTCCGAGAGCACCCGCCGGGAAGGAAGTAGGTCGTGGCGCAGCTCGTGATCGTGAACGGACGTGTGGAGGGCCCGCAACACGGCGTCGATGCGCTCGTCGGAGCTCGCCCCGCTGATCGAGGCCGCAGGGAGCCCGGGAAGGACCGGCAGCTCCTCCAGGGGCGGGAGCTCGGGCGGCCCCTCCGAGTTCCATGGGACCTGCGGAAGCTCGAGGAGGAAGCACCGGTCCAGGACCTTGGGGGAGGGCGGGCGCGACGACTCGTCGATGTTCAAGGTCCCGAAGACCCGGCACGGGGCTATGGATATGTCCTGCGAGATCGCCCCGGTTCCGCTCTCCAGCGCATGGAATAGACGCGCGAGGTAGTACTCCGGGCGCGTGAGGTTGAATTCGTCGAACATGACGAGATGGGCGGCCTTCTTCATCTCGACGAGCGGATTGAGCATGCCCGAGGCGCCGAAGAGCGCGGCGTCGTCGGCCCAGTGCGCCTGAACGGGGACCTCGTGGAAGCTCTCGCCGCGCTGCTTGCCCAGGATGCGCGCGATCAGGCGGACGAGCGTAGACTTGCCGCATCCGGGTGGCCCAGCGAGCAGCACGATCGGACGCACGGCGAGCGCCAGCAACGCGACGACGATGTCATCGAAGCGTAGATGGGATCCCCCGCCCGCGACCACATCCCTCAGCGACGTCAGTGCGTGGGAGAACTCCGAGTCCCCAACCTGGGCGCCCCAGTCGGCGCGGTGCCCCGCTTCGGACCAAGCCTGTGGCGAGGGCTGGCTCGCGGCGCCGGCGTCCGAGGCCGGCGCCGCGGGGGTGGCGCTCGCGTGGGGTTTCGCCGACCCCAGGGGCACATCGTCAGGTCGGTCCGACGTGACGACCTCCGGGAGTGCCGGAACGGCCGATCGCGCGACATCCGCTTGTCGAGCGCGGCCGACCGAACCTTGCGGAGCCCCCGCTCGGGGCTCGGCCCCCGGGTCAGCCTCTCCAGCGGGACGGGATCCGACTGGTAATCCTTCTTGAACGAGCCGCTCCAGTTCGTCAGTCGAGACCCATCCGCGATCGGCAGTCACAGCGACGATCTTGGACATTCCCAGATCAAGGATTACGTCCTCCGCCGCGTCCACCGCGAGCGCGTCCGGCGCCAGCGGCTCGTCGAAGGGATCCAGCGCGGCCTCTTGCCGTCGCCGCAGGACGCTCGCGTCAATCCAGAGGGCTTTTGCTCCCTCGACCTGGTCCGAGTGAATCGTTGCGCGTTGGCGGGCCGCGTCCCATTCGAGCTCCATCCTGCCCGGCGATCGAAGCACGCGCATCACACGGAACTTGCGGCCTCGTCGCGCCTCCACCCCCGCAGCGAGACCTGGAACCAGCCGCATCTTGGGCTGCGCCCCCTTAGCGAGCGCGGGTAAGCCCTCGATCTGCCGCCTCCCTCCGTCGTCGACGAAGGGATCGTTCGGGTCGAGCAACATCACCTGCTGCTCGCGTTCCGCCGGCTGCTTGACGCCAAGGATGAGCGGATATGGGAGGGTGGCCTCGAGCGGGGTGGCGAAGCTTTCCCCGCGTGCGCCGTTCGGTTCCCGAAGCCTGGGCGGATCGTAGTTGTGGAGGATATGGGCGAGCCCGCCGGCCGCGGCGGCGACGGCGAAGGAGCTCCCGACGCGGAGGACCTTGGGCCTGTGGCCGCCTGGAAAGAGCGTGGTCAGCATCGCCTCCTCGAAGCCCGGGAGGAGGCTGGTCCCGCCAGCCAGGAGGATCGTGTCGATGAGCTTGTGCGCGTCGCTCGGGGCATGCACGCCGAGTGTGCTGAGGCGGCCCTCGCTCTTGCGCCTCGCGTCCTCGGACGATGTCTGGTTCTCGTAGAGCCGCTCAAGCAGTCTCTCGAAAAGGGGGCGCAGTTCGTTCCAGAGCTCGCCCGAAACCGACGCGAGCGTGTCCCGATCGACCGCCAGCGACATCTCGGACGGCAGCGGCTCGGACGGGGCTCCCGCCGGGCCCAAGCTCGCGCGCACCTTCGCTTTCTCGATCTCGCGGAGGACGGAGGGCGACTTCTCAACGCCCAGGATCTCGGCCAAGCGCAGGTCGACCCAGCGGCCCGCGTGGCCGACGCTGTCTCCTCGCAGCGCGCGCAGCCTCAGGTCGCGCTGGGCACCCTTGCTGTCGATGTCAAGGATGGTGCGGTCGCGCCGGCTGAGGATCAGGGTCATGTTGGCGGTGGACGCGCCGACGTCGACGACGAGCAGGACGTTGTTCTTTCCGGGCTCCAACTTCAGGGAGCGCTTGAGAAGGCGGAAGTACTCGGCGACCATCTCCGGCTCGGGGACGACCGTCACTCCTGGGATCGCAGCCTCGACCGCATCCTTGTACCGGGACCTGATGTCGTCGTCCGCGATCGAAGGCATGAGCGCGAACTTGCGCCGGGCCTGGTATTCCGGCGGGATCCTTTCCAGGATCTTGCGGAGATACTCCCGGAACACCTCGCCTCGCTCAAGGTTGCGATACGGCGTGCGTGGGTTCTTACGATCGAAGATGATCTGCCGCACGGATTTCCCATGCAGCATCCAATCCTTGATGTCGTCGACTTCGTGGACCCAGGCAGCGTCTGAGGGCGGATCGAGATGAAGGGACCATTGACTGCGATCGTCGATGGCCGGGTCCGCTACGATGTAGCACCGGGATGAGTGGAAAGGCTGATCGTTCTCCCGCAGAAGAAAGCGAAACGCAGTCTCAGCCATACTCAACTTACTTTCGTGGTGTCTGCGCTTCGAGGTCCGGCCTTGCGGCGATCAACCGCGAAATCGAGAGCAAGGCTTCCCCTAGCTTGGGCAGAGCAGCTGTTCTTGTGTCGTGTGGATCGAGGGGCAATGAGGCCAAGACCCCTGCTCGCCACGATGGTAGATAAAAGATCGTTCCCGCTCAAGCGAAGGTCGCGGCAGGCCGGCCGCTGGGTTATCGCGAGCAGGCGGCGCACGTCCGGGTGCGGCAGCGCGGTCTGGCCCACTCGTGCCTTACGGTGGGGTCGTCGGGGCGTGCGCAGCGCACCGTCCGCTCCGCGTCAGGGTGGGGCGGCACGTCTCCCCGTGCCGCCTCCGAACGCCATGGGATGTCCCGTACCGGCCTCGGGGTGCCCCGGCGAGCGACCGCCGATCCAACCCCTGGTGCGTCGACTGTCGGCGGCCTCCCACGCCGGGGGCACGGGTCGCCGAAGCGTCGAGCGAATTGACCTCGCCTGGCGGATTCCCGAGTTCGGCTACGAGGCCGGACACTGAAAGTTCACGCACTCGCTGCTGAGGCATCGCGGGTAACCCTGGTTGCCGTTCGCACCGGTCACGCCTCCCGGGCCGGCAACGTTGGTCGGGCCGGACGCGCCGTTGCTTCCGCCGCCACGTCCCTGCTGCCGTGCCCGAGGCCACCTCAGCTCCTGGGACTGCCCGGTTCGCCTCCCGGTCCTCCGGGACCACCGCTCACCCCTGCGAGCTCGAACACGACCTTTTTGGCTGCGGATGATTGGGCAAAGCTCCGCGTAGAAGTACACGTTGCCGGAGTCGCCCGCCGGGCCGCCGGCCCTCCCTGGCCGCCCCGGCCGGCTTGGCCGCCGGTCGCGCAGTTTCCGGGTGGGTCGCCGGAGATGATACTCGGCGGGAAGCAGCAGACGCCGGAGTCCTTCCGGTTGCGCCTATCGCCACCTTTTCCGCCGTTGCAGCCCCTGCCGCCGGTTTGCCCGACCGTGACCAAGATGATCTTGCCGTCTCCGGTGACCTCATTGGCCTCGACGGTGATGTCCCATCCGACCGAGCCCGGCAGTCCTTCGGGGCCGGTCTCGCCGGGGCGCCCGTCACCGCCGTTGCCGCCCTGGGGGTACCCTCCGTCCGCGCCGATCCCGGTCTGCGCGGGCGGCGCGAGGTCCGCCAGCCGGATCCGGACCGGGACGTTGCCGACGACGTGCACCTTCGAGACGCCCGCGCGGAGCTCGCGCCCTTTCGTGAGGTAACGGTCGTTGAACTTCTCGTCGAAAACCAAGGTCTGCCCCGGCGGCAGCCTGATGCTGATCGGGACGTCGTGAGGTCCCTCGATGAAGAAGCGCTCGGCCGGCTCCAATCGCTCCTGCGAATAAGCAGCATCGGCGTACAATGCCGCTGCCGTCGCGAGTCCGGCGACCGCATGCATCGATGTAAACAGTCGCATGGCTTGCCTCCCGAAGGTTGTTCGACGCAATCGGACACCGCTTGTACTAACGGTGATTTCGCTCACCTCGGGCACGCGATCCGACAGTACGTTTCCGCGCGCGATCACCTGCATCAGGTACAGCGAGTTGACCGGCAGGCTGATCCATCCGTCGGAGGCCTGACGACGCCCGCTGCCGGCCAAAGCCGCGAGCGTCCGAGGCTCACCCGCACACGACCATGCCGGCAGCCGGCACCCCTCGCGCGATGGGCGGCGGCCGGAGGAGGCGAGCTTTAGACTTGACGAGGCAGCCGAGGCGACGGATCGCCGGCGAAGGTCGATCGTACCCGGTCGGCTCGCGAGACCCTCGATGCTCAGGCCTCGGGTCCGGTGGCTGCGACGAGCCTGTGCCCCCTCAAGGCGAGACGCTTCCCTCGCAGGGCCGCGGTCCATCCCTCACGTGTTCCGATCGACGCGGGGTTTTCGTAGAGCCCCTTTTGCTCCTCCAATCGAGTGAGGCGCGCGTACTTCTCGCGCGAGGGGTGGGACGCCGAGACGAACTGCTCCTTACGGTGAAGCAAGGGCGGGTTCTTGCGATCGACGTACGAGCGCTCTCTGATCCTGAAGGTCTGGAGATCGATGGAGGTCGACGAAGCCAAGGAGGGATGGGGGTCCGACTCGAACGCGGGGTAACTCAGGTACGAGATCTTCGGGGCGGATAGGCCGAGCTTGACGATGTTTGCTCCCGGCACGGTGCCGGTGAGGGTTCTAGCGCAGCCCTCGTAAAGCCGTAGAAGTGGTGGGAGTTCGCCGAGGGCGCTTAGGTGGACGTACAAGGCCTCGGGCATCGCCTTGCCGACTGGGGAAGCACGGCACGCCGCGTCGCGCTCGTCCGCGCGGCCGAGCGAGAACAACAGGTCGTTCGCCCGGCGGGTCGCCTCCGCGAATGAGCCGAAGAAGGCCTTGATGTCGTGCTGCATCGCCGTCGCAAGCGCGCCGAGAGAGTGTTTGCCCTCGAAGCGGGAGAGGCCCAGGAAGACCAGCAGATCCTGCGATCGCGCCTCCCTGACGGCGTTCCACGATTGATCGCCAGAAACCCGCTCCAGAACCCGATAGGCCCGCGACACGCTCCCAAGGGCCGCCTCCAGGTCGGAGTACTCCCGCAACTCGTCCCGTTCCGGAAGGCGCCCGCGCTCGGCGACGAAGGCGGCGAGCGCGTCCAGCAGCGGACGATGGCTGGCATACGCGGCCTCGTGAGCATGTAGGCGGGGCTGCGCGGCCACGCGACGGAAGCGGCTCGCAAGGAACGAGGAGCGCTCGGCGGGGTCCCGGAAGGCGTAGAAGACGCCCGGGGCCGCCGCGACGCTCTGGACCTCGAGGGCCTGATCGATCCAGGTCTTAAGCTCGGCATGCTCGTAGAACTTTTGGAAGGTGCCGATCCGCGTAACCAGACCGTCGGCGTAGGTGACGACCGAGCCGCCCGGCGCCTGCTCGTCGACGAGCCTTGCGGACACCACAAGCAGTTGCCGGGCGAGGCCCCATGCCGCGCGGAGCGCCTCGACCCGCTCGACCGGTCGCTCGATGACGTTGACGACGTACCCCAGGTTCACGACGTCGGAGGGCCGCCGCGGACCGTCGGGCGCGTGCACGGGATCCCAGCCGACGCAGTCGTAGCCCAAGGCCCGCAGCCGCCGGGTGTCTCCGCCGCGACCACAGCCGTAGTCCATGATCGTCCGACCCGGCGCGAGGAGCCCGTCGGTCAGCAGGCCCCGCAAGGGCCGCGACAGGTCGGTGCGGCTGAGCGCGGTCTTGTGGCGTGGGATGGTGGCCTCGCCTTCCAAGCGGGCCTACTCCGCGGCCTGGGCCACCAGGGCCCGCACTCCGTCGCGAATCCTCCTGTCGCTGGCGAGGTAGGCGATGCCGCGATGGAGGTGTAGGCGGAATTGCGAGGCCAGGACCTCGTCCTCGACCCCAAGTCCGTCCCGGAGGCAACGCTCCTTCAGCAGGGCCATGTAGAGCTCGTGATGCCGTCCCCCGAACACGCGCCAGGTCATCTCGACGTTGCTGTCGGCCGGTATCCTCGCCGGCGGGGGCGCGCTGGCCTCCGCGAGGGACCGGCAGAAGGCCCACCGGCAAAGGACGTTCCAGTGCTCGACGCCGGTGTACCGCTTGAGGCGGATGAGCTGCTCGCGGGCCTGCTTGGAAACCCTCACGTGCTCAATCGGCATGCGCGCGCTCCGGGGTCCTGAGATAACCGGGCTCGATGACCGTCCGCCCGGCCTCCTCGTCGAACTGCAGGAGGTAGCTGCGGTTGATCGAGGGGCGCAGCGCATCGAGATAGCTGCCGGTGATCTCCTCGTCCGTCGATAGCAGGAGGACTTGGTGGCTCGCATGGGGAAAGTAGCGCCTTACCAGGTGGTCGCGGTGCACCGAGTCGAGGCGCCCCAGGGGCGTGTCGATGACCGTGGGAAGCGGCCGCCCGGCGGCGCGCCCCAGGCCCCAAAGGATGGCCACGGCGAGGAGCTGGCGCTCGCCCGCCGAGAGGCGCTCGGGCGTGAGCACGGCACCGTCGCCAGAGCGCAGCTCGAGGACGAACGTGAGGGGGTCGATCCGTAGGTCGGCGACCAGGGTCTCCTTCCGTATCAGCTGGCGGAAGCTGTCGAGGACGAGCTTCTCGATCCGTGCGACGTGGCGGGCGACGACCGCATCCCGGAATCGTCCGATGGTGGAGCGGACCTTCGCCGAGTGGAGCAATAGGCGCGCGGTGTCCTCGCGCTCGAAGCGCTCGCGCGTGCTGGCCTCGGCGGCGCGCGCGGCGCGCTCCCTCAAGCCTTCGATCTCCCGATCCAGGCGGGCGATCTCCGCGTTACGCGCGACCTGCTCTCCCTCGATCCGTGCCGCATCGGCCCGGAGGGTCTCGCGCGAGGCGATCAGGCCCGCGATCGCGTCGTAGCTCGGCGCGGCCGCCAGTGTGTCGCGGGCGTGCTCGACCGCGGCCGCGGCGGCGACCTCGGCGGCGATCGCGCCCGCGACCCGGTCCCGAAGCGCCGGCGCCTCCTCGGAGCGCAAGGTCGTCAATTGAGCCTGCGTGTCCTCGGACAGATCGAGGACGACCGGTACCTCGGCGAGCGAGAGGCGCTCGTGCAGGCGGGCCCGAAGCATGTCCCGGATGGAGCGCCGTTCGCCCTCCGGCAGCGCGGCGACGGCGGGCAGGGCCATGACGGCCTCGTGCTCCTCCGAAGCGACGTCGGCAGCCGCCCGACCCCTCCGCGCGGCGGCCTCGCGCCCGGATCGTTCGGCCACATTGGCCAGGAGGTCGCCCACGAGCAGGAGGGGGGTCGCGCCGGCCGCCAAGTCGAGAAGCTCCCGGCGAGCGGCCGCGAGCTGGCGCTCGGCCGCCCCCGCCGCTCCCTCGAGTTCCGACCTGCGCTCGAAGAGATTGCCTCCCTCGCGGCGGTATCTCTCCTCGACGGCGGCGAGGTCGGTGCGGGCGCGATCCAAGGCGTTCGAGGCCGCGGCCCGCTCACGGACGATGCCGGCGCGCTCCGCCTCGAGCGCCCGCGCCCGCCCGTCCAGACCCTCGACGTCGGACGCGACCTGTGGACCGGCGGCCTCGACGCGCTTTCGACGCTCCAGGACCGTCAGGTCGGCCGCCAGCCTCTCGACGATGTCCAGCCCGAGAAGGTTCTGGATCGCGGTCGCGATCAGGGCCGGCGCCTCGTCGAGTTCCGCGTAGCGCTCGACCTTCTCGCCGTCGAACAGGAACAGGTGCGCTATGCGCGCCGGCAGGAACTCCTCCACCTGCTCGGACCAGTGCTCCGTCGCGATGCGGTCCAACTCGCCGTTGCGCAGCACGTGGAAGCTCTCGCGGCATCCGTTCCCGGTGGCGCGCCACGAGCGATGGAGGCGAACGTGCTGCTCGCCGCCGCCCGCGGAGTGACGGAAGGCCAGCTCCAGCGCCGCTTCCGGGGCGTCCGCGCGCCGATGGATGCTGCGGCGAAGGAAATCATCGTAGGCGAGCCCGTTGCGATTCGAGCAGCGGGCGCCCGGGCCGTATAGGCACAGCTGCAGGGCGTCGAGCAGGGTGGTCTTGCCACCGCCGTTAAGTCCCCCGAACAAGGTGATCGGCTTGCCTGGCTGCGGGGCGAGCGCGACCGACTGCCGCCCGCCGAAGACGCCGAAGTTGTGGAGGGTCAGCTCGTCGAGGATCATGACCGCGAGCCCTCGGTGCCGGCGCCGGTTTCGAGCGGATCGAGCGCCCGGAGGAGAGGAAGCTCGGCGCTGAGCGCGGCGCCGCGCGCACCCTCGAGCACGTCGCGCCGGGCGAGCGCCCGCTGCTCGGCGTCCTCGGCGCTGTCGTAGAACCCCTTCCGGAGGGCGCGCTCCAGCGCCTTGTAGAGGCCCGCGCGCCGGGCCATCGTCCGATGCTGGCGCTCAACGTCGATGAGCTCGCGCGTCAGCTGGAAGTGGAGCTCGTCGCCGTCGCAGATCTCGCGAAGAATCGCCATCTCCTCGGCGCCCATCGCAAGGCCGTCGTCGAGGCTCGGCCCGGGGTATGGGACGCCCAGCACGTCGCGGTAGATCCGGGGAAGGGAGTCCTCGATCTCGTGCTTCTCGACGACCCAGAGGCGGCGTATCTCGGCGAGCTCGGCGATCGTGACCAACTCGATGCCGCGCATTCCCTCGGGCCCGTTAGTCTGGATATGCCGTTGGGCCTCGAGGACCTTCCGCAGCCAGGTCTCGCGGGCTGCCTGCGTGTAGGGGCCGGGGATGACCCGATCCTTGAAAAGCTGGACGGAGCCGTTCATGCGCCGGAAGTCGCGCAGCGATCGGTCGTCGCCGTCGAGCTCGTTGCGGAGCTCCAGGAGCGGCAGCATCCATTCCTTCTCGGCGTCGTTCCGGATCATCGCCTGCATGGACTTGTCGCGCTCGACGAGCGTGCAGACCCAGCAACCGAAGCGGCTATCGCCGCAGGACGGAGTCGAGGAATCAATGACGAGCGGGCATTCGCCGTCGGCCGACGCGCCCTGGTACATAGTGAGGAGGTCCTTGTTCGGGAACCCCCACGGGTTCCGGACCTGCATCAGGAACATCCAGACGTCGTCGTTCGACCATGCCTCCACGGGCGTGTAGACGTAGGAGTTCTGAAGGCTGGCGTTCGGGGAAAGGCGGTCGCGCACCCGCTGTCCCTCGAGGCGGCCCATCACCTTGGCGCGGGCCTGGCTTTCCGCCTTTCGCATGCCGAGGACGACGATCGCCTCGCCGTTGCGCCGTACCACGTCCCCGATGAAGCGGTTGGAGGGATCGATCTTCAAGCGCTCGGTGCACCACCTGAACTTCGGCCGTGGCGCAGGGTACCCGCGGCCGATCAGGTTGACCCAGAACGTGTCCTCCGGGTCGGGGGTCAGGCGGTGGGTGGTGATCGGAAGGCCCGCCTCGGCGGCCCGCTCGCCCATCTGCTCCAGCGAGCGCGCAACCCAGGCCGCGACAATCGGATTCTCGACCAGCGTATCGGTGCTGATCACGAAGACGGGCTTCGTGCGCCGCTCCGCCGGCAGCTTGGAGAGGGCGAGCCAGACGAGCTGCAGGGTGGCGGTGGAGTCCTTGCCCCCGCTATAGCCCACCACCCAGGGGATCGCATCTGCCTCGTAGAGGGCAGCGATCTCCTCGAGGAGGCGTGCGATGGTTTGCTTCAACCCGAGCGCCGCGAAGGCTGACTTGCTCGCCGGGATGCCCAGGTCAGGCTGCACGTTCACCTCGCATCAAAGCATCCTCGTGGCGCTGCTCTTCCGGGGTCAGCGCCACCCCGAGCTGGCGTTTGACGTAATTCGTGGTCAGGACCACGTTCTGAAACGACTTCGTCACGTTGCCGCCAACCGTGGCGCGGCCCTCCCAGACCGGGCTCGACCGCCGCCAGTCGATCTTCCGCAACCCTTTCAGCTTCTGGCGCCACCCTTTGCTGTAGTGGTGCAGGAGGCTGTTGCCGACCCGGCCCAGGGCGTGCAGGACGACGCCGTGCGCATGAAGGTACTGGTCACGGAACGCCCCTGCCGTCATCCGCCCCGCCTGAACGTCCTGCCACTCCGGCATTTGCCCGTAGACCTCGTCCCAAAACGCGACGACGACATCCTCGCGCCCGTCGCCGAGCTCGCTGTTGACGACGAGGGCCGCCGTGGCGGTGCAAAGGGCGCTGAGGGTGAAGAGCGCCTTCGAGCCCGCCGAGAGCGACGAGCGCTCCTGCTCGACCAGAGCCTTGAGGTGAGGCAGGCGCTCCAGGACGAGCTTGGCCAGGATCGCCTTGTCGTCACGGTGGTCGTAGAGCACGCCCAGGGAGCGCGACGGCCGGATCGCGTGGCGGTTGAGGTCGGCGAACATCTGCTGCGACCGTGCCAGCCCGCGGTCCAGGAAGAAGACCACGGCGATGCTCTCGTCGGCGATCTCCGGGCACTCACGCAGTGCCATCTCGATCGCTGCCCGCCGGTGCTGCCCGTCGTTGATGATGAAGCGGGCCTTCATCGGGATGTGCAGCACGCCCAGGTCCTCCGCCTCAGGCGCCGGGACGAACCGCACGTCGGCATCGAGGGAAGCTGTGATCGCTGAGAAGACGTAGCTGTCACGGTTGGAGGCGATGTAGCGGGCGATCTCGGGCAAGCGCGCCCGGTTGAGCTGCCGTTGCGCCCGCAGCTCGGGCACGAGCTCGGCTTCATCGAACAGGAACAGCTTCGGCAGGAGCCGGAGCGGGCACATCGAGACGTAGTACTCCCGCCCGGCTTGTATCCCGCGAATCGCGGGGAAAACGTACTCGAACTGACGATCCATCGGGGGCTGCGCTTTTCCGAATCCGTAAGCTTGGCTAGAATATGTCAGTGATCCATACTACGTCAAGTTGGAAGCGAAGTTTGTTTGTGGAGAGGACGTAGTGTCTATGTCGCGGCCCATCTATCTCGACGCAGCTGCCACCACTCGGACGGATCCGCGCGTCGCCGAGGAGGTTATGCGCCTTTTTCTCGAGGATTTCGGCAACGCGGGCAGCCGCACGCACTCGTATGGCGCGGCCGCGAACGCCGAGGTCTCGCGAGCGCGTGAGCGGGTGGCGGTCACGCTGCAGGCGAACCCAGACGAGGTGTTCTTCACCAGCGGTGCGACGGAGAGCGACAACATCGCGATCCTCGGTCTCGCGGCCCACGGGCGTGAGACGGGGCTCCGCCACATCGTGAGCACGGCAATCGAGCACAAGGCGGTGCTCGAGCCGCTCGCCCGGATGTCCGAGGAGGGCTTCGAAATCACGCTTGTCGCGCCGGACCGGCAGGGGCACGTGGCGCCCGAGGATGTCCTCAGCGCCGTTCGCCCCGACACGCTCCTTGTCTCTGTGATGCACGCAAACAACGAGACGGGCGCCATCCAGCCGATTGGCGCGATCGGGAAAGGCTTGCCGGCGGACGGGCCGTTTCTACATGTCGACGCCGCGCAGACCTACGGGCGCGAGACCCCGGCCCTGCGCGATCCGCGGATCGACCTGATCAGCATCAGCGGTCACAAGGTGTTCGCGCCTAAGGGCGTAGGCGCGCTGGTCGCGCGTAGGCGTGGTGGGCGACGGCTGCCCCTGCGGCCGCTCATGGTGGGGGGAGGGCAGGAGAGGGGGCTTCGCCCGGGGACGCAACCCGTTCCGTTGATCGCTGGACTGGGCCTGGCGGCCGAGCTGGCGGACCGGGAACGTGTCGCACGGGCTGAAGCGTGTGCGAGGATTCGCGAGCAAGCCTTGCAAGCTCTCGCTCCTCTGTCCCCCACCGTCCATGGTGACCCCGAGCGCGGCGTTCTCCCCAACATACTAAGCGTAGCGTTCCCAGGGCTCGACTCCGAGGCCATTATGGTCGCTCTCAAGGACTATATTGCGGTGTCGAACGGCTCCGCCTGCACGTCGGCGCGCTATGAGCCGAGCCATGTGCTCGCCGCCATGGGAGTTCCGGAGGACGAGATCAATGGCACGATCAGAATGTCGTGGACGCACGAGACGGAAATAGTCGAATGGGGCGCCTTGATCAGCACCTTGTCCGACCTTCGATTGTGATGTTCGAGGCGTACATCAGCGCGGTGACCCGGCCAGGGTCGAATGCGACAGCGCGGATCACCGCCTAACGTATGTCCATCGGCAATGGCAGGCTGGAAACGCGCATGCGGGCATAGCGATTCGAGATAGCGGATTTTTCGGGTCTGGCGAAACGCTCCTCGTCCCGCCACGTCGCCTCACGTAGCAAACAGGCCGGACCTAATATCCTGTTCGATGTTGCTCAGCATGATCGTTGCCCAAGAGGGGCACTCATTCTCATCCCAGCGATAGAGATGAACATCGTCGGACTTGGCGCGATTATGGATGGAGCAGAGCCAGATGCCGTTCTCGCGCACGCTCTGTCCTCCCAGAGCGAATGGCCAAGCATGATCCAGTTCGACGCAACTGGATTTGCAAGGGCATTCGTAACCCCACACCTGCCGTGCCCAGCACTGTCTTGCCCAGCTTCGATCCGTCGCAAATGCCCTAGGTCCACGTCGCTCTTGCCAGCGCGCGTGAGAAAGGGCTGCGACGCTGGGGTGCAACAGCGCCATCGCGAGCGGAACATCCGTCTTGAACCGAGCGATCGCCAAAAGTTCCACCCAACGCTGTTGATCGATGCCCGCGTGGTCTTCTACGAGCTCATGATATCTAAGCGCGAGGCTGAACCGCTGCGCCAGTCCAGTTTGATCTACGTTCAGCATGGGAATCAGTAGTCAAAAATAACTTCGGCTTGGGAGTAAAGGCCACCGTAGTGTTGCATCATAATGATCACTTCGAGCGGTCTTGGTATGCTGTTATCGATCAACAGTCCACGTCTGTACATCTGGTCGTACTCGACCTGTCGTCCCGCCCTTTTCGCGTCAACGACTTGATACTCGCCAACGTTGGAGGTCGTGTCCGTAATTCTCAGATGAGGATTTTTGGCGACCGGATGGCTCCCGGTGCTGCCACGAAGCGCAGTGTATTCTGAGCGCCCACTTCTGATTGGTCGCCCTGCCGGTCCAAGGGCGCTGCATGTGATGACTACCGCAGCGCCATTTCCCCTGAAATAGTCAGCTAGATTTTGGGTGTTTGCCGGGAGCTTTCGGTTGACGATTGCGTCGGAAAGGACTTTGAGCGCGATCCTCTTGCTCACGGAGTTCGCAGGGCCACTAAGCGTGACGTGCCAAGAAAAGTCCCAATTTGTAGTGGGAAAACGTAGATCTTGGAGGACTTGTTTGTACTCTGGCGTACTGCCGTGGTGCAGTGTCCGCGTCAGGATGCTCGCGAGATACGCTTCCTGCATGATCCGATGTTGTTTTTTCTTATCGCTGTGGAAAAACACCGAGGAATCGTGGTTTTGGATGGATTGGTATAGCGCCGTGTAAGCTCTCGCTATCTCAAGTGCAACCAGATCTGGCGTTAGGTGTTTCACCTGTGCTGGCTGGGCGTAATAATACTTCAGAATTAATTCGGCGAGTTCCTTGCATGTGAAGCTGAATCCCCCATGAGCTGGCGAGGTCGATGCATGCATATTGAATTGTATTTGGTTGAAGAACGGGTTGCTGAGACCGTTCCAGCTCGCCCGCCTGCAGAGTTCGACAACGCTCGCGAAAGATTTTCGCGCATCGTCAGACTTGGCGTAGCGACCGAGTTCGAAGGCATAAGTCAGCCATTCATTGTGTAAATCATCGAGCTTCGTTGCTGCAGTGGTGACCTGAGCAAAGATGCTGGCCAACAATGGTGACGGGTACGAGCCCGCCGGATCGTCAAGCAGGAACACAACAGGGACGGGATTGTCCGATTGTGCGGAGAGGCTGAGGCCGGTAATCCTATGCTGACCGTCAAGAATCCATAGTGGTCGCTGGTCCGGGCTTGTCGCGCTCTCATCGATATCTACGATGTAATTGCCGGTCGGGATGTTATGGATGAGCTTCGGGGCGATCTTAATTCCAGTGGCGAACGCGTTCTTTGCCAGCAGGACAGGATTAGGCATCAAGCGGCCTGAGTCGTTGAAAGCAGTCGCAATTTCACTTACACGTTCATTATTTATAGGTCGCTGCCATTCGCGGACAGGTTGGGAGCTGATATTGTCTGCGATCGCCTGATGTGGGGTCGTTAGCGTGAATGCAGGAGCGACTGAAACGGCTGCGATGTCCTTGGCGCGAGCGAAACCTATATAGATAGGATAGGTCGAGCCACCGCTGCTTATTTCCGTACGCATGCAGTCGATTTGCATAATTTCCTCGCAGCAGATATCGGTGAATTTATCACACGTTCGGCAGTTATGTCAGACGCTCGAAGCGGCGGACTCGGCGTAACGACACGACCGTGCCATTTCTTTCAAACGCGCAACAAGTACTTCTTTTGCCAGTTCGGGCCTTGCGGCGATGCGATGAGACGGACGGGAGGCGGCTCTGGCACGCGGCCTCAGGTCAAGCCGCGCATGCATCCTCGGCCTTCTGCCTTTCGGACTCCAGATCGCCGATCACCTTCGCATAGGAGCGCAGGAACGTCTCGAGCCGTCGCGGCTTGTCGGGGATCTGCTCGAAGAGCACGTCGAAGCCGCCGCTCGCGTACTCGTTCATGCGCGTCGCGCCGCCCTCCGGGCCGCTGCTCAGGTGAGTGCTCGCCCCTGACGCCGTGAGCAGCTGCGAGACGACCTTCTGCACGATCGGCCGGTCGGCGTTGCCTATCCCGCGACCGAGCTGGCTTCGCAGCTCGGCGTCGATCAAACCGCCGAGCAAGAGGTTCTGCTGGACCTTGTAGTCGCCGGGGAAATCGTCGACGAACGCAGGCTTGTCGGCGGCCGTCAGTGGCGAGCGCCTGACCGCTGCCAAGCCGGCCATCAGGCAGAAATAGTAGATGTCGAACTTGAGGCCGAGCTCGCCCTCGATCTCGTTGAACCACTTCTCGGCGTCGTTTCTCAGGCGGAAGCTCATCAGGCGGCCCTCGCGGGTTGGCTTTCCCCATACGCCTCGCTGTCGAAGCCCTGGAAGAACTGCTTGGAGGAGACGAGAGCGCCGTTGGCCGACAGCGCGACGCTCTCGCTCGCGAGCCCGTCCAGGAGGGGACGCGTCGCGTCGTTGAGGCGGAACATTGTCAGGTATTGGACGTCGCCCTGGGCGGCCCGGTCCAGCACCGGCACGAACTGCTCGTATTCCGAGCTCGTGGTGAAGGCCACGAGTTGCTGCGAGATCTTCGGCAGCAGCTCGGCGATCTCCCGGCGCACGTTCTTGTCGAGGGCGCCCGTCGGGCTGTCCACGACGAACGGGAGGCTCACCTGGCCCGCGTCGAACAGGCCGAGCAGGAATGCGTAGCCGAGCGCCAGCGTCTGGCCGGGGCTGCCGCGGGTCTGCCCATCCAGCACCACGCTGTCACAGATGTCCGCCACCCGGAGCGGCGAGCGGGTGAGGATGCCTTCCAAGCGTTTGTTCGTAGCCGCGACGAGCTCCTGCGCGATCCGCTCCGAAGCCGACGTGACGGCCGCCGAGATGACGCGCTTGAGGATCGTCGTCTTGAGCCGGATGTCCCGCGTCTGGGTGGCCTCGGCGACGAGGTCGCCCGCCCGCTTGATCTTCTTGGCCAACGCCTTGATCGAGTCGGTGTCGTCGCCCTGGTCGCCGTCGTCGTCCATGTCGAGCACCGACAGGCGGGTTCTGGCGGTGTCGAGCTCCCTGACAAGGTCGTCGAGCTGCGTCTTCAGCGTCGACAGCTCGGCGTCGCCTCCGGCGAGACGGCGCTGCTCCAGCGAGGCGAGCTCGTTCTGCGCGACGTCGCGCTCCCGAACCGCGTTTCGAAGCCGCAGGAGGTTCGCTTCGAAGGCTTCGCGGTAGCTCTCGGGCGAAGCGCCGGCCATGTCCTTGATCGCGCCCTTGATCGCGTTGAGGACGCCCATGTCCTCCTTGCCCAGATAGTTCTGGCGCCGAGCGAGGATCGAGGCTTTGCGGGCTTCCGTCATCTCCTCCCCGCAGACGCAATGAGCGTCGTGGGCCAATTCGTCGAAGAACTCCTTCGCGGCGCTCTCCGGCAGCTTGAGGCGGTCGAGGTTGTCGCGCAACGCTTGAAGCCCGCGGGTGAAGCGCGGCGACAGGTTCTGAGGCTTGCGCGCCTCGGACAAGGAGGACGTGGCAATGGTGGCGAGGTTGTCCTTTGCGCGCTCGAACTCCTTCTCAAGGTGCTCGCGCTCTTCCTGAGCCTTCGAGTCCTGGTCGAAACGTGCCTTGTATTCGGCGTCCAGCTTGGTGTGGCGCGCCTCCAGATCGGTGATCTTCTTGACGAGACCGGTCCGTTCCACCTTCAGTCGGTCGCGGCGCTTGGTCAGGTCTGCCAGCTTGTTCTTACGCTGGGTCAGGCCCTTGTCGCCCTTGGCGGACACGTTGCGACTTTTTTCGTCCCAGTACTCGTCCAAGTATCCCTGAAACCGGAGCAGGTTTGAGAGCTGGAACTGCACCTCCAAGGCCTGCCGGGCGCGTGTCTTCTTCGGGTCCAGGAGATCCTGGGCCATCTCGCCGTCGAAGATGAAGAAGGGCGTGAACTCGGGCGTGAGGACGCGGGACAGCGACGGCGGGCGCGTGAACCGTGCGACCGAGGACGTCCATGTCGTGCGATAGTACGGCTTGCCCTCGTCGAAATCCAACGCCATCTCGATGGTGAACCGGCGCTTGTCAACGCGGAGGCGCACCTCGAAGGTGCCGCGGCCCGTTGCGCCGCGTGGGGCGTACTCCCCCAACATGACGCTGTCAGGCCAGGCGCTCGGCCCAGAAAGCGCGGCGCGAAGGAGCTCCAGCGTCGTCGTCTTTCCCGTGCCGTTGGGCATCTGGATGAGACTAACGTGGTGCGGCTCGCCGCCCGCCCGCGTCAAATCGATCTCGTGGTCCGGGCAGCGGAGCCCAGCGGCCTTCCAGCCAAGAAGCCTGACCTGAACCATCATTCTTCTCCAAGGATCAAGGCCAGCTCCGCCTCGTCCGTCGGCAGCTTGACCTGCTCCAGCAGTCCTGCGATGCGGGTCCAGGCGTCGCTCTGGCTCGCGATGTCCACGCTGCCGGTCGCGAGGTCGTCGAGCCAGGCGACCAGCCGCTGGGCAACTTCCTTCGGCTGGCCGGAGTCGCTCGCCGCCTTCTTCAAAGCCGCGATCACGTTCTCATTCACTCTCATCTGCGACCCCCATCCCAATCTTCGAAAGTCCCTCGAGCCACTCGCGGCGCTCCTCGTCCGCGGTCGGGTCCCCGTCCGCCGTCGCGCGCCGGCGGATCAGGTCCACCACGAGCGCACGCTTCCCTGGATCCGACGGGTCGGTCCGGAGGCAGCGGCCGATGCGCTGGATCGTCTCCAGCCGCGCACGGTCCGCAGACAGGAGGACGACCGTCCTGACGCTCCGGATGTCGATGCCCTCCGACACGCGATGGCAGGTAATCAGGCAGTTTGTGATCCCCGCCGCGAACTCCTTCAGCACCGACGCTTCGTCGTAATCGAAGTAGGTATGAAAGCGGGGCGTGACCGCGTGGATGTGCTCCCGCACGTACTCGCCGTAGGCCTTCTCGGCCAGGAAGATGATGCAGCGCTCCAGCGCCTCCGGATGCGCCTCCACGAAGGAGGCGAACACGGGCACCTTCTCGACGGACGTCTTGTACACCCGCGCCACCTCGCGCCTGAATTCCTCTTCGGTCATCGGGTCGCCGTCGCCGGTTCTCGCCTTTGCGGCCCGTCGCCTCACGAGGGCTTGGACGCGACGCTTGTCCTCGTCGCTTGGATCCCACTCGAGCGGCACGTAGTCGAACCCACAAAGAACCTTGTCGGCGATTGCGCGCTCCAGCGGATACCGGAAGATGATCTCCCCGACATTGCGCTCGATGAAGTCGTTCCCGGCCTCGTCGTATTCCCGGTCCGGCGTCGCGCTGAGGCCTAGGCGCCAGGGCACCTCGTCCGCCGCCCCCTCGAGTTCCCGGACGTGCGACGCGCTCCCGAAACGGTGGACCTCGTCGTGCACGACGAGCGCGTGGCTCTTTGCGACGCGATCCAACCGCTTGAGGACGCCTTGCAGCGCCTGCCTCGAGCAGAGGAGCACCGTGTTCTCGGGGTCGAGTAGGTACTCGTCGCGGTCGTGGTGCGGCCCGTAGTGCCGCAGCAGCCTGTAGCGCGGGTATGACTGCGAGAGGGTGTGGCCCAGGTCCCCGCCCCATTGATCGAGCAGGTCGGTTCCGTCGGCGGTGATGATCGCGGTCTTAATCGCGCTCGCCTCGATCAGGTGGCGCAAGATGGTCAGCGCCGTGCGCGTCTTGCCGGTGCCGGTCGCCATTTCCAGGATGCCGCGCCGTCTCTCCAGGAAGGCGTCGAGCGCGTCCCGCTGGTGCGGCCACAGGTCTTCCCTCGACCCGGGCTGCGCTTCGCCTTCCCCGCGGGGAGCGCTCTTGATCGCGCGGATCAGGTTGCGTCGGGCCGCCTCCGGGAAGGGGTACGTCGAGGCGCCCGGCGCCTGGCCTTTCCAGAGCGCCTCGAAGTGGTCCCGCTTGCGCCGGGCCCGCGACGGCACCTCCCATGAAGGGTACACGTCGATGCACTCGTAATTGTTGACCAGGGCCTCGCGGCTCTCGTTGGTCGACCCCGAGAACGCGACGTATTCCTCCGCTTCACCGAAGAAGATGCCCACCTTCTCGTGATAGATCCCGATCCCGTTCTTTGGCGTCGCGACCTTGATCTGCAGCCGACCGGTTTCCAGGAGGGCTGCCAGCTTCTGCAACCCCGAGCTCACCGTCCTTCCGCTGAACTCGCGCTCGATCACCTCGAGGATGCGCTCCTCGCACAGCGCCTGACGTTTCGCAGCGTCCTTGAGGACCTCAACGTCCCCGTCGCGCAGCTCGACCGACGTGACGAGCCGTATCGACCCGCCATACTGCACGAAGCGGTCGAGCGGCTCCGCGAAGCACTCCAAGGCGGAACTGGAGAAGTAGCCGACCGCGCGGTCATACCGCGTCGCGACCCGCATGGCAGGCAGGAAGAAGCCCTTCAGCGCGTCTTCCTCGCCGGAACGGTACTCCTCGGCGAACTCAATGTCCCTCAACCCCACGCGTCCCCCGACACATCTTGTCGACTCTTGGTTCGACATCGTTGGGCGGGCTGCCCGGGCACCCTCTCGGAGCGCCGTTTCCGACCACCCGCCGTGACCTCCACTTTAGGGCACGGCCACACGCTGTCATCCCCGTCTTTTCCGCCCAGCCTGTATTGAGTTAACGGATGCGGTCACGCCAGGCACGGCGGCGAGGCGACACGCTCGTGCATCCGCCCAATGTCCCCCCACGCCGGCTCGCTCCCAGAATGTCGGCGCATCGAGCAAGCGAGGTGGGCGGCGGTCTTCGGCACGGCCCCAAGGGGTCGGGCGGGCCGCCGGTCGGCACCATGGGGCCCCTCGGGAGTTGGTCCGAGATCGTTCAGGTATAGGTAGCGGCGGGGAAAGCGAGGAAAATCGTGTTTACCACGTGGGGAGATGAAACGTTAGAAGCTCATCGCGGGTAACGGTGGGCGCTACGTGTTACGGCAGCCGATGTACTTTCATTCACGTTTGCGGCCGAGCCTCTTCTTGATGGGAGGGGCGCCGGAGGGTGGACAGGAACAAATCGGTTCAGGGCAAGGCAATCGCCAACGGCTGGTTGGCGGACCTCCCGGGCGGCACAGAGCGGCACTGACGCCGGGGCGACCGTGACGGCCCGGGCTTCCTCCGTGCTCGCCACCTTTGGCGCGGCGGTGTGTGCTCGTGCTTGGCCATCGAGACGATCACGGATGGGCATAGCCTGTCCCCTTCCTGATTCGCCTCGCGAGCTCAGATAGCAGCGTTATTTTCCCGTGCGACGCGTACGCAGGTCACCCTTTAGCGGGCGCGCGAGGTCGAGCCAATCGTCGATGCTTGCTCTGGACCGACGCCAGCGCGGGCGGGTGGGAGGGGTGGCCGTCGGTCGTCCGGCCGTGGCACGATCACGGCCGCGCCTGCGCTTTGGCGGGCGACGTGGCAGCAGCCCTGACGGTCCACATTCCGGTGGGTGAAGCTTTGGCCACCCCTCGTACTAAGGCGCCTGGAGCGAGGAGCCGTCCCCTGCGCGCGTGCTCGGATCGCCGGGAGACACACCTTCTTGCCGGGCGCTGGCAAATCCCATGCGGGCCGCAAGGGAGAGCATCGGGCCGACGACGCCACCGAACGCGGCGCGCACGGCACCCCGATCGCCTACGGACGCGGCATCCAACCTCAGGTCGCCGAGGTACTCGGCAGCGAAACGAGCCGCCCCCGGTGCGCCCCCGGCGCAAGCCGCGACGATGGCGTCGTGGTGCAGGTCCGCGAGCCGCTGCACGAGACCGGGATCCGGAAGGCGCGCGCCCTTGCGGAGGTTTGCCTCCCGCGAGCTCGGGACCAGGTTCCAGATCCGGTCGTGGGCCACGTACGCCCAGGGGACGAAATGGTCGATCGCGAGGTCATCCTCCCGAAGCACGGCCCCTGTGTAGAAGCAGCGGTCTAGGCCAGAGACGTGCGCGAGGAACGCGGTCTGCGGGGCGAGGGACCTCCTGGCCCGGGGCGGCCTGAGCTTGTCCATCGTGACCGGCACGTTCGGGTTGCGGGCCTGGACCCAAGCGAGCCATTGGGCATCAGCCCAGCCCACGACGATCGGGAGGTTCGCTGTGAAGTAGGCGTGCCAGCGCGCGTCGATCCGGATGTGGCCGGACTCGATAGTGTAGGGGATGCCGCCGGCCTCCGCCGTGCCGGAGGCATGTCGCCTCGCCGCGTGGTCGAAGCGCGCCTCGCCGGTGCTCGTGGCAAGCTCGTCGAGCCACGGTCGCAGGAACCGCTGCGGGACGTACCGGAGCATGCCGCGGCGAAGCTCGTCCTCGATGTTGAGGCGGATCCGCTTGCGCAGCAGATCCTCCGTGACCGTCCCCTCCTCGTCGCGCCCGATCTGGTCCAGCAAGTGCGAGAGCCGGTCGTTCGCGGCGGCGTTCGCGACCTGCAGCCTGTAACGCATGACCGGCCACCACGCGCCTTCAAGCATGCGCTCGAGGAGGAACGCATACGGGACAGAGGGATCGTCGCACTCGGCGACGTGCTCCAGAAGGGCTCGAAAGAAAAGGAACTTGTAGGCCTGCGTGGCATGCCTGAACGCCCCCGCGAGTCGATCGACGCCGAGCGACCCGGACGAGGGTAGGCCCCGGTCCCGGACTACGGGCCTGCGGGTCACGGCTGCGGCCCATGGCGTTGAAGGCGCCTGGGCTCGACCCGTCCCGGGCTCCCGCGAACAGACTGGCGCCGCCCGGCGGCAAGTGTCCCTGTAAGGCCGCGGGCCTGAGGCACCTCGCAGGATGAGCGAGCGTCCGCCAAGATCAACCCCTCCGTACGGGCAGGCCGCTGCCCACTACGGCCCCTGCGCGACCCTCACCGTAGGCGTTCAGCGAGCCGGACGCGGCCGCCTGCGTCAAGGATGGCACGAAAAGGTGCGGCTCCGCAGTCGTCGCGTACGTTACATTCGGCGCAACTTGAAAAAAGGAATCCGTTGGTGAAACGTTTGGTTGTCTGCGAGCCTCATCCGCTCGGTGCGGTCGAGGAGGACGCGGCCGACAGCGCACGCCCAGGTCGCGCGGAAGCCAGCCTTCACGGTACGACGCCGAGGCGACTGCCACGTTACTAGGCCATCGGTGCGATGTTCATGGCGCGCAGCACAAGGGTTTCGGTCTGCCCCCGTCAGCGCGCATGGACCTTGCGCCTTGGAACGCGGTCCTCCTCCCGAACGGTCTCCGAGAGCCTCCTGAACTGCTCGATCGGGAAGGACAATAGAACCTGCCCGTAATCCTTTCGGTGCCCGAACGCCGCCGTCAGAAGGTGGCCAGGGCCGTTGTAAGCTACCTCGTACCCTCCGTTGCGGAAGAGCTTGAGCCCCAGGTAGAGCTCGGGCTCCCTGCGGATCGTCAGGGCGTTCTGAAAGGTTGCCTTGATCTGGACGTTCCGCCCGTCGCTCGTCACGCCGTCGTGTCGCTCTCGCGAGATCGGGTCCAGCAGGATGTCGAACTCCTCCGCCGCGACGATCTCACCGATGTCCCCGACGAGGCGACCATCGATGGTGAAGCGCCGATGAGGTGCGATCTCCCGCAGTTGCTCGATGCCGGAAAAGATCGCGGCGAGGGCCGACTCCAACTTGGTCCTCATCTGTTCCCCTGCTTCCTTCCGTACCGAGGCGGCGCAGGGAAGCGGTATGCCCGCTCCTGTCCCGGGCACACGGAGATGCGCTCGCGCCGCGTGATCGCAAGAGACCGGCTGAACCGGTGCTTGCGAGATCGCCGCCAAGTTATGCGACCCTGGGGCACAAATGCAAAATTGTCGTGCTAAACGGTCGGACCCCGATGCTCGGGCGAGTGCTCATGTCTCCGACGACGACGCAAGTTTGGTCGGCTCGGCGTCGAACGGGCCCCGCGTACCCGGCGACGACAAGCGTTCGAGCTTCGTCAGCTCGACAAGTGGGCGCGGACGAAGGCGTCCCGGTGCTCCTGGGCGAAGGCCACCAACTCAAGGGGCCAAGTCCGACAGCCCCCTAGCTGCTCCTGGTGGAGGTACGCGAGGATCAGCGGGGACGCCAGGGAGAGCGCCGCAAAACGGGGCTCGCAGGGCCGCATCTCGCCCCGGGAGAGGTGGACGCCGAGCCGGTCCGCCAGGGCGTCGAGCGTCAGGTCGAGCAACCGTTCCAGGTAGGCTGGGCCGAGTCGCTCGTGGTGCAGTCCCTCGATCAATCCGACGGCAAGGACGGCTCCCAGGCCTGCCTCGATACCGGCGTCGATGCCGGCCACCGCTTCGGTGATCGAGGCCTCGAAGGGGAGCGTCGGCTTTCGCACCGCCTCGAGGTAGGGCCGCCCCTGCTCGAGGTACTCACCGAGGAGGGCTTCCACCAGGTCGTCGCGGGCGGCGAAGTAATGCCGGATGGTCGGATATGTGACACCGGCGCCCGCCGCGATCTCCCGCAGGCTCGCGAAGCCCGCCTCGCGCTCCAGCAATCGGACGCGGATACGCTCGAGGAGCGCGCGCCGCTTTTGCTCGTAATCCATGCTGCGCTGCCCGCGAACCCGCGGCATCGGCCCTCCGCGCCTTCGTACCGACCCCCTTGTAGACGACCACGGACGTCAGGGCACAGGGAAGCCTCGGGTCCGCCGGAGGACATCATCGACGGCGGCCACGGCATGCGGATGGCTCCACTGGATGCACGACCTCGCCCCGTCCACGGTCCGGCTCTCGCCATCCGGATTTGATCGGCGCGTCATACCGACGACCTCCGGGTCAATCTGCCTCTCGTCGCTGCCGAAAAGCATGATCGCGGGCTCCGACACGCGCGCGAGGAGCGGCGCGAGGTCGTACCGCAGCTTGCCCGTGATGAAGGGCAGGGCCGAGTGGTGCGCTTTCGGGCGCCGCGCCGACCAGAGCTGGGCATCGACGTAGTCGGCGGGGCAGGGCTCGCCGTTGGCAAAGCCGAACCGGTCCTGGTACGACTGGATGAAGCGTCGCCTATGAAAACGGCGTCGTAGAACATACGGTTCAGGTCCGGCACCCGTGCCACCTAAGAGAACGTGAGGCGCTGGGCGAGGCGGAACTGGTCCCGGCCGTGGTCCCGGCCACCAGAGAGGGTGGGGAACACGAGCGAGCGGATCGCCCCCGGCCTGTCGAGCGCGGCCCGGATCGCGAAGCCGGCCGCGATCGCCACGTCCACGGGCGCGTGTGCAGCTAGCATCGCCCCGATGCTCGCGACGTAGTCGTCGAACAGCAGGTCGCGGGCAGGGTGCTCGAGTCCCCTCAGCCAACGAAGCTGGGAGCGATCAGCCGGTGCCCAGCGAGAATGGGGCCGAGGAGCTTCCAGAGGTAGGCCGCCCCACCCCCGCCGATGCCGTGCAGGAGCAGCACCTTGCTCCCTTCGCGCGGGCCCGTCTCGTAGACCGTCGGGCGTCCAGCCGGGGTCGGCATCTCGGCCGAGCTCCACCCTAGGTCCGAAAGGCTGGTCGGCAATCGACGATCCTGACGGGCTTCCGCGGCGTGCGCTGTCATCCTGATTCTCCGATGATATAGCAGATGCTATAAAAATCGAACCCGCCCACCGGTATGCAGCCGTGCTAACGCGAGCGTGATCATATCTGCCGACATGGCCAGCCCGCCGATGCATCTTGCTTGTGGATTTTAAGGATAACTTCATCTCTTGCTTGGACCCTGGCTGCCAAGCGCCTCCGATCGTCCGGACGCGGGGGTGGGGGTCCAATGCACATCGTCTTCGGGATGGCCGCCGACGGGCGCGCATTCCCCGAGCATCCCGGTCGGGGCGCGGGCTGCGTCGGAGGTGCCGTGGCCGGCCCTTCGGGCCTCCTGGACCTCCTCGCCACCGACCTCGGCCTCTCGGCCCCGCAGAACCCGCCCATCGTCCGGATCGCGACCTGGCAGCGCAAGCTGCGCCTGGCCGAGGGCGCGCGCCCGCGCTTCTGGTCCGCTTCGCTCCGAGCAGACCCGTGGTCGACCGCGCGGCTCCTGCTCGCGTGGCGGGACGGCCTGGTGGAAGCAGGATGGAGCCCGGTGCTCGCCGTCCCGCCGCTCCGGCTTTCGGACCTCGCCGACGCCGAGGCGTGCGGGCCGGTGCTGCCGAGGGGGCGGGCCGACCTGCTCCGCGAGGTCTGTGAGGCCCTCGCGGCCGGGGAGCGGCCCCGCGTCGAGCTGCTCGAACTCGTCGACACGCTTGAGTTCCTTCCCCCGCCCTGGCGTCGGTTGACGGGCGCCTTGTCCGATGCCGGGGTCACGGTCCGGCCGGTCGGAGGCTTCGTGCCGGTGGATGCCGCAAGCGACCTGGGGCGCGTGCAGCGCTTCCTCCGGACCGGCGAGCCCGCCGAGTTCGAAGGGGACGGGAGCGTAGCGATCATCGACGCCGACACGGACCTGATGGCGGCCGAGTGCGTGGCCGAATGGTTGGCCGGCGACCCGGACGAGGGGAGGGGGACCGTCGTCCTCGTGCCGAGCGGCGACAGCCACCTCGTCGACCAAGCGCTCAGGCGGCGCGGGCTCCCCGCACTCGGTCTGTCGCCGTCGTCGCCCCATCGCGGTGCCCTGCAGCTCCTTGCGCTCGCCTTCGCAACCGCGTGGGCGCCGGCCGATCCGGGCAAGCTGATGGACATCCTGCTCCTGCCGCGCCCGCCCATCGGGCGTTGGGCCGCCGGGCTGCTCGCGTCGGCCCTCGCGAGGGAACCCGGGATCGGCGGTCCGACCTGGACCGCCGCATGGACACGCATCGAGGAGCTCCTGAGGGCGCGGCGGGCGGCAGGAGACCCGGTCGACGTCGACGCGACGCTCGCAACCTGGCGCGCGTGGGTCGACGTCGGGCGCTTCGATCCGAAGGCGGGCATGCCGGCGTCCGATGCCCTCGGCATCTGCGAGCGCGTCGTCGGTTGGGCGCTGTCGAGCGACGCAGGGGCCCGGGACCCGCTCCTCCTGTGCGTCGTCGGGGCTGGACGCTCGCTGGCGACGGCGCTTCGCGCCCTGGACCACTCGCCCGTCACCGGCCACCAGATCGAGCGGATGATCGACCAGGCGTTGGCGGAGGGGCTGCCCGACCCGGCTCACCTGCCCCAAGAGGGACACCTTCGCGCGGTCGCGGACCCGGGTGCCATTTGGGCCGCGGCGGGACGCGTGGTCTGGTGGGGTTTCTCCGGACCGGCCCGGGCGCAAGCGCCTTTCCCGTGGGACCGGCGCGAGCGAGCGTGGCTCGAAGCGGCGGGTTGCTGCCCGGAGCTTCCGGAGACGGGGCTGCAACGTGAGGCCAGCCACTGGCAGGCCGCGGTCCTGAACGCGCGCGAGGCGCTGGTGCTCGTCCGATCAGCGACCGAGCGCGGGACGGAGACGACGAGCCATCCCCTCGCGCATCGCCTGGCGCCGATCCTCGAGCCGTCCATGGCCCGCATAAGTGTGCCGGCCGAGCGGATCGTCTGCGCGGAGTTGGCGAGCGTGGCGGCCCGCGAGATCGTCCGGCGGCCGGCGGCTCCCACCTCGCTGCCGCCGCCGATGCCGGTCTGGGATCTGTCCCCCGCCTGGGCAAGGCGGATCGAGGGAAGGCGCGAGAGCGCGACGTCGCTCTCCGATCTGCTGGACTGCCAGCTGAGGTGGCTCCTCAAGCACGTGGCGGGCCTGCGGGGGGAAGCGGGTAAGTCGTTGCCCGGGCCGGAACGCCTGTTCGGAAACCTGGCGCACGCGCTGGCCCAGGCGGTGTTCCCCGTGGGGGCCGTCCCGGATCCCTACGCGGTGCGGCGGCAGGCCACGGCGGCCTTTGACACCCTCGTCGAGCGCATCGCGGCACCGCTGCGACTGCCCGGCCTCGCCGGCGAGCTCGCCTTCGCACGCAGGCGCATCCCGGACGCCCTGGCGACCCTGGCTTCGGTCCTCGCGGCGAAGGGGATGGCTATCGAGGCCCTCGAGGTCGATCACCAAGGCACGTTCGACGACCTGAAGGTCGGCAGCCGCATCGACATCGTCGTGCGCGCGGCGGACGGCACGTCGGCCGTCGTCGACCTCAAATGGACCACGAGCAAGGGGCGGCATGCCGAGGAGCTGGCATCCGGCCGCTCGATCCAGCTAGCGACCTACGCCCGTCTCCTCGAACCGACGGGCGGGGTGCCGGCCGGCTACTTCCTCCTGCGGCAGCGGCGGCTGCTCGCCGAGGTGGGATCGCCGCTCTCCGACGACGCGATCGTGGTCGAGCGGACGCTCGACGAAACCTGGGACGCCATCGTGGCGGACTGGAGGATCCTCACCGATGCCGCGCGCGCCGGCACCGGCCTCTCCGCGGGGGTGCCCGGGGTGGAAGCCCACCTCCCGCCCACGCTCTCGTTCGTCCCGCGCGACGGGGTCTGCAGGTACTGCGACCTCGGGCGGGTCTGCCGCATGCCGCCGGGAGGCTCTTGACGATGGCGCCGACGACCCTCAACCCGGTCGATACGACCCTCGCCTCCGCGGGCACCGGAAAGACCACCGCGGTGATTGCGGTCCTCGCCGAGGCGATCGACGGTGGAACCCCGCCCGAGCGCATCCTCGGCACGACGTTTACCGTGAAGGCGGCGCACGATCTCGTCGAGCGCGCCAGGCAGTACCTCCTCGACCGCGGAAAGGTAGAGGAGGCGACCCGCCTGCTGCAGGCGCGCCTCGGCACCATCAACTCGGTCTGCGGGAGGCTCGTCGGCGAGTTCGCGCTCGACCTCGGCCGGTCACCCGCCATCGAGGTCATCCCGGAGGATGCGGTCAAGGACGTCTTTGCGGTCTCGGCGGATGCGGTGTTGGCCGAGTTCGCGCCGGCCCTGAACGCCCTCGCCGACGCGCTCGGCCTGGCCGATTGCGAGGTCGACTGGCGCGACGAGGTCAGGCGCATCATCGAGCTCGCCCGTGCGAACGGGATCGACCCGGACGCGCTCCCGGCCTCGTCCGACCGCTCGGTCGCAACGCTCCTGGCCCTCGTTCCCGACCCCGGGGATGAGGACGAGGCGAGCCTCGATCGCGAGCTGGCGCGGGAGGTCGACGAAACCCTCTCCGCCATCGAGGGGGTCTCGTTCGGGACGACGAGCGCACCGATCGCCGAGGCCGTCCGGTCGGCCGGGCGCATTCTGTCCCGCGGCGACCAGATCCCCTGGCCGCTCTGGGCCACGCTGGCGAAGGCCAAGTCCACGAAGGGGGATGCGCCGTACTTCGCTGGGGTGAGCCGTGCCGCGTCCGCCCACCCCCGGCACCCCCGCCTCCGGCGCGACCTGGAGCGCTTTGTCCGGACATGCTTCGACTGCGCTGGGCGCGCGTTTGCCGCCTACCAGGCCCACAAGGCCGAGCGCGGGCTGGTCGACTTCGTGGACCAGGAGGCGCTCGCGCTGGAGATCCTCAGGAACCCCGCCGCGCGGGAGCGCCTGCGCGAGTCGATCGACCTCGTGCTGATCGACGAGGTGCAGGACGCCAGCCCGCTCCAGATCGCGATCTTCACGGAGCTGGCCCGGGTTGCGCCACGGAGCGTCTGGGTCGGCGATCCGAAGCAGTCGATCTACGGGTTCAGGAGCACCGACGCAAACCTGACGCTGGCCGCGTCCCGGGGCGTGGCGGAAGGAACCGGCGGCACGTCCGGTGTCCTTTCCCGCTCTTGGCGCAGCCGGCCCGGCATCTGCCGGTTCGTCAACGACGCCTTCGTGCCGGCCTTCGAGGCGACGGGCCTGCCCGCCGAGAGCTGCCGGTTCACGGACCTCGACGTGGCCGAGGACCCCATCGCGCGGCCGGCGCTGAACGTTTGGCACCTCACGGGAAAGAACAAGCCCGACCATGCGGCCAGCCTAGCCGGCGGCGTCGCCGAGATCCTGGCGAACGCCGACGACTGGCCGACCCGTCCCAGGATCGGCGGGACACGGGCCGTTCGGCCCGGCGATATCGCCGTGCTCTGCCGGGACAAGAAGGACGTGGCGGAAGTCGCGACTGCCCTTTCCGCCCTGGGCATTCCGGTGTCGGTCGACCGGGGGGACCTGTTCGCGGAGCCGGAGGTCGAGGTCGTCGTTGCGTCCCTGCGCTGGATCGCGGACCGCCGGGATCGGCCCGCCCTGGCCTTGATGGCCCGGCTGCTCGGCGGAGCCGAAGCGCCGTCCGCTTGGCTGGACGCCGTGGTAGCGGCCGACCCCGACGCGGAGCTCGCCGCTCTCGTGCCATTCGCGGACATGCTCGCGCGGTTACGGGACCGGCAGATGGGCATGACCCCGTGCGAGGTGGTCGATGCCGTGATCCTCGCCGCCGGTCTGGTCGACCTCGCCTGCCGCTGGGGCGATCCCGCCGCCCGGCTGGCGGCGCTAGAGGCCTTCCGCGGTGTCGCCTGCTCCTACGAGGAGAAGTGCCGCCGGCTCGGCGCTCCCGCAACCCTAGTCGGGCTCGTCGGCTGGCTCGCGGACCAAAAGGCCGCCAAGCCCCGCGCGAAGCAAGGCACCGCGGTCGAGGTGATGACCTACCACAAGGCGAAGGGGCTGGAGTGGCCGGTCGTCCTCCTCACGCAACTCGAAAAGGCGCCCCGCTCGGATCTCTTCCGCCCGACCGTCGAGGTGGACGGCGACATCGACTGGCGTGACCCGCTCGCGCGCCGTTGGATTCGGCATTGGCCGTGGCCGTACGGCAAGCACGGCGGCGGGGTCGGCATCGACGGTCCCGCAGAGACCGGCTCGTTCGGGGGGGCGGCGAAGCGGCGCGCGCGCGAGGAGGCGGTCCGGTTGCTCTACGTCGGGGTGACCCGCGCCCGCGACCACTTGGTCCTCGCGCGCACCAACAGGGACGCCGCTTGGCTGTCGGCGCTCGACGTCGGCCCGGACAAGCATGTCTCGCTCCCGGCGCACGACGGCAACCCGATCCGGGTCGGAGGCCGGGAGCATCCCGCGCGCGTCGCGGTCGTCCGGCCCGGGTCCGCGGACGACCAGCCCGGCTTTGCTCCGGTCTTCCTCGGCCTCGAGCGTACCCTGCCGGCCCTGCGACCGCTTCGCCTGAACCCGAGCGCAGCGAACGAGAACGGAGCCTACGTCGAGTCCGGCCGAGACAATCTCGGGACGCGCATGCCGATCGTCGGGAGCCCCGACATGGGCGAGCTTGGCCAGGCCATCCACTCGTTCCTCGCATCCGACCGAATCGAGTTGGATTCGGGAGCGCGGCGCGAGCGGGCGCAAGTCGTACTGCGGCGGTGGGGCATGGAGGCGCATCTCGGGCCGGCAAGCCTGGTCGAGGCATCGGACCGGCTGCGATCGTACCTCGCCGTACGTTTCCCGGCTGCGAGGTTGCGGCACGAGGTCCCCGTCAACGCCGTCGTTGGGAAGCAGGTGATCGTGGGCCGGGTCGACTTGCTCGTTGAATGGGGTGACGGATTCGTCGTCGTCGACCACAAGAGTTTCCCCGGACGTGAGGAAATCTGGGGTGCGAAGGCCGCGTCCTACGGCCCCCAGCTTGCCCTTTATGCGCAGGCAGTCCAGTCGGTCCTCGGCAAGCGATGCGAAGGCCTGCTCGTGCATATGCCTGTGGTCGGGGCGGTCGTTGAGCTAGCCCCGAAGCTCCCGGCCGACGAGGTGCAAGACGCGGGCTGAGCACCCGGATGCTCTCCGTCCGTCGGCAGGGGATGGTTGGCTTCCTCCTGCAGAGGCCACAACATCGGGGCGGGCGCACTCGAGCGCCGGCTGAATATGAAGGGACCCTACCGCGACGTGGGGCTCGGGCCCGACCACCGCTGCCTCGTGCCGTTCAGCAGCTTCTCGGAGCACAGCAAGGCCGAGGGCGGGGACGTCTGGTTCGCCCTCGACGAGGACCGCCCGCCCACCTTCTTCGCCGGCATCAAGGTCGAGGGCTGGACGAGCACCCGCAAACTCAGGGAGGGGAAAGTCACGGCGGACCTCTATGCGTTCGTCACGCCGGATCCGAACCAGGAGGTCGGGGCCATGCATCCCAAGGCGATGCCGGTGATCCTGACGAACGAGGAGGAACGCGACGTCTGGCTGCGGGCGCCGTGGGCGGAGGCGCTGCAGCGGCCGCTCCCCGACGGGGCGCTCCAGGTCGTGGCGCGGGGCGTGCGGCAGGACTAGCCCTGCGCGAGGGAGGTCAGCCCCCAAGAGACGAAACCGCAGGAGAGGTGATGCCAGTGCTGGGGCTCCAAGGATTGCCGGGGCGCATGACTTAAGGCCAGGGGGCCTAAAGGCAGAAGCGCTCGTCACGGTCGCTCCGTCCTGATCCGGGAGCTCTTCTTGTGGAAAACGGTCGTTGGCGAAGCCAGGCTCGGCGCTAAGTCGGTTCGGCAAGAGAGGGCAGCGACTGCGAGGCTGGCCTAGGCCTCGCGAGAAGTGCACTCGGGCGACCTCCGCCCCGCAGCGCGCCGCGAACCAGGACGCCGAGGCTCTCGCCAGCGCCCTCATTTCCGCTTGGGGCTCAAGCTGGGCTTGAGGCTGCGTGGCTGGAGTGTCCGCTTTCCGGGAAACAGGCAACCGGGCTTTACCGCCGAGATCGGCGCGAAGCAGACGCCACTGCCGGCCAGCTTTCGGCCGTCACGGCGCAACGACCACATTCCCGAGGACCCCGCCGCACTCGACCAGATCGTGGGCCTCGGCGATCCCGACGAGAGGCCGCGCTCTTTTAGATACGGGGCCCTCACGGTCACGGTCGGGCTACTGGCCTACAGTCTCGCCGGCAGCCGAGCCGGCACGGTCCTCGGGACGGCCGTGGCAGGCCCGACTCACGTAAGCCTCTCGTTGAGGTGGGTCGAAGTGCAGGGCCTCTGTGACGTCCGCGAGAGGCGATCCGGAGCGCTTCCGCCCCTTTTTCAATGCGCCTCAGCCGCTACGCTCACTGAGCGGCAAGAATTTCTTAAGGTTACTATCGGCTCTTCCTTGCTCTTTTCTATGACCCAGCCCTAAGTGAGCCTGCCGTCGCAGCTGCGCGGCACAGACTGGTATGCCGCCTTTTACCAGAAGGCGGCCGACCAGGGTGTTACCAGCACCCTGGCCAGCCTGACCACAGCAATCATCTATCTGAGAGATGACCATCATGGCTGATACGAGCCTTACCCCGCTCCGCCCCGCGGCGGAAGCCTTCCTCGATCCCCACTCCTCGTTCCAGCTCGACGTGCTGCGGCTCCGCCCGCCGCGCCCGGTGCTCGCTTAGGCTTCTCGCCATCCGAGCCCCACCCACCCGTCCAGCTATCGCGATCAATCGCCTTGCGCCCACGCGTGCTCTCCAGCTGCGTCGGAAGCCCGCGTCGGCTCGCGTCAAGATCGAGGATCAAGTGACCGATCTCACCCAGCTCACCGCGGGTCTGACCCCGCCCAAAACCGCCAGTATGCAGCTTCTCAAGACCGATCCGCTCGGCCCGAGGCTCTACACGACCCCAACCTCGGCGCTTGTCGTCGGCGCCACCCCGGTCAACCGCGTCGACGAACTCCTCGCCGAGGAACCCTCGTTGACGCGCCCCGTCGCCTACCTCCTGCAGGATGGCCCCTGGCTCCGCGTCGGCGAGACCGGGAGCTTTGACGGGCGCTGGGACGACCACCTGAGGCGGCCGCCGCTCGCGGCCGAGCAGGTCGTCGTCGTCGGCTCGCTGCACTCGTGCTTCGGCAAGGATGCAATCCTTGCGCTTCAGAGCGCGATCTACCACCAAGCCTGCCGCGCGGGGCGCGTGGAGGTCATCGGCCAGAGGCCCGAGCGAGCGCGCCTCGCGCTCACCCAGCCGGGGCTTGTCGCGCGGTGGATGGCGGACCTGCGGACCATGCTGGCCTGCGCCGGCGTCCATGCCCTGGAGCCCGTGGGCGCGCGGCTGCGCCCGCGAGTCGTGCTCGACCCGCCGCCCGAGGCCGAGCTCCTCGATGACGACCTCCCGCTGCGCTCGGGCGTGAGCATCCGGATCCCGCTCTCGATCTACGATGATCCGGGCGCCCGGCTGTACAGGCTTACCTTCAGGGATCTACGAGCGCCGGCGCTTGCCCGAGGGGACGGCGCTTGCGTGGTGCTCGCCGGTGCCGAGATGGCGACGCTGGCCCGCGGCAGTATCCAGGACTGCCTCGCCGCCAAACGGGTGCAGCTCGTTGCGAAACGACTAGCCTTTCCGACGCGGGACCCGGGCGTTGCGCTCATCGGGCGCGACGTGGCGTTCCCGAGCCTCACCAACGCGGGCCGGGCACTCACGGGAACGAACCGCAGCGGCGACGAGCTCTGGAGGCCGGCCGCGTAGTTGGGGTCTCCCGAACATGGCGTGGCGCACTCCGCGTCACGCCGACCAATCCCCATCCCGAGTTCAAATCATGAGGCCAGCCGCGCGCGTAACGCCGGCTTGGCTGGAGCACGCCCATGCGCGTCATCGCTACCCTTCTCTCCAAGCTTCTGCGCCGCGCTGCTCGCACGGCCCCGCACGACCCGACTCCGTCTCCAGACACTCCCCCCACGCCCGAGTCCAACTCTCTTCCGGGTACCGCACCCGACCTCCCGGACGACGTGGGAAGCGAGCCCCTTCTCGGAGCGGAGGTGGACCCGGAGCTGACGTTCGAGCCGCTCACCGAGGAGGTATCGTTTACCCTCCCGCCCGAACGGGGCGGCTCGTCTGGACGGCGCAGCCCGAGTGAGCCGTCGCTTCAGCTCCTTGCCGGTCTCGCGCTGGACAGGGTCTGGACACCCGACCTCGCCCGGGATCTGGAGCGACATCATCCGCTCGTCATCATCGTCGAGGTGCCGGCCTCGGTCTGGTCCAACCCCGTCCGCGACGCCCTCGCGCGCCGCGTCTCTCCTCGTCGTATCGAGTTCACCGTCCTGCAAACTCGGCCAAAGGACGCCGGGGGCCCCGCTCTGGACCTCGACGCAGCTCACGCCGTTGCGGCGAAATCCGTCGTCGTCGCGATTGCGCCTGACGCGACTTGGCTCTCGCCCGTGATGGTCGCCGCGGCCGATCACCGGCTCCAGCCTGCCCCGCTCAGCCCCGACGTCGTGACCGAAGCGATCCGTCGCTGGACGGGACGCAAGCCCCGTATCGCGATCACCTCGGCCGATCTCGCCGGGCTTGACCTTCCCGATGTCGCGGCGGCGCTGCGTCCGGGGGCGACGGCCGCCATGTGTCGCCGCCGCCTGCAGGCGGCGAGCCGGACCCGGATCGGGCGACCCCAACCCGGCAGCTCGTCCGTGCCGCTCGCAGCGCTCGCCGGGTCGGGCGAGGCCTTCGCGTGGGCCGAGGACCTCGTGAGGTCGATCGAGCGGGTTAAAGTCGGCGCGCTTCCCGTCTCAGCCCTGGAGGGATGCGTCCTCTATGGTAGTCCTGGCACCGGTAAAACAGCCCTTGCGAGAGCTGTTGCCAGCGAGGCTGGGGTGCCCTTCCAGGAAACCTCTGTGGGAGGCTGGTTTTCCAGCAGCTCCGGAAATCTTGACGGGGTCGTGAAAGCAATCGACAAATTCTGCGATAGTCTTCACGTGATGACGAAGAGTTCTGGTGTTGCAATAGGATTCGTCGACGAATTAGATGCGCTGCCTAATCGCGAACGTCTGAGCAACCGCGGGGCCGACTGGTGGCTTCCGGTGGTCACGCACGCACTTATACGCTTCGAAAAATTGCGCAAATCTGGCGTGGTTCTGATAGGGGCAACAAATCATCTCTCGCGCATCGACGCGGCACTCCTCCGGCCCGGCCGATTTGACCAGGCAATTGAGGTGCTCCCTCCCGATAAGGCGGGGCGTGAGCTTGCGCTCCTTCATCATCTCGCAGGCGATCTGGCAGGGGTCGATCTTGACGCCGCTCTGCGCCTGTCCCGAGGAGCAACGGGGGCAACCCTTGCCGCCGCTGTGCGAGCCGCACGCCGCCGGGCTGATGCCGCGGGACGTGCGATGGAACTCGCGGACCTTCTGGCGGCGATCGATCCTGCCGATACCCGCCCGCCCGACGTGATCCGGTCCGCAGCACTCCACGAGGCCGCTCACGCGGCAGTCGCGCTTCGCCTCGGGATGCGCGTTGTTCAGGTCTCGATCGTCGCAGGACCCGGCTCGGGCGGATCGACAACGCTGGGCGTCGATGACCCGACGCCCGGGCGTGAGGCTGTAGAACGCCAAGTTGTCGTTGCGCTTGCGGGCCGAGCGGCGGACACCATCCTGGGTGCTGGCCCCGACGCGGGCAGCGGGTCCGACCTGTTCGAAGCGACAGGTCTTCTAGCCTCGCTTCACGCCTCGTGGGGTCTCGGCGACCGGCTCACGGCAGCGCTCCCATACGACCGCGCCCGCGAGGTGCTGACCCTGGATGGGGAGATCGCGTCGGCCGTCGAGAAGGACCTTGTACGCCTGTCCTGGGTCGCCGAGTGGATGGTCACCGCAAACGCATCGGCGATCGAGGAGCTTGCGGGGGCCTTGATCCAGGCCCGTGTCCTGACGGGTGAGGAGGTGGCCGCTATCGTGGATCGCCACCCCCCGAGGCTCCGAGTCAAGGCCGTCACCCGCCAAGGGACGTTCAGTGTCAAGGGCTTTCGGTGAAATCTGTGCGCCATGGTTAACCGAATCGCCTATGCTGCGACTTCATAGCCTGTCCCGAAACGACGAGCATCGGGGACAGGGACCACGGCGCCCAGTCCGGGCGACGGGCAAGCACGAAGGGGTCCTTCGATGGTGTTGCACAAGGTGGAACCGATCAGCGTCGGCGTCAGCGGCTTCGGGAAGGCGTTCCAGCGAAGGGAGGACAAGGCCAGGCAGCAGCTCGCCGCTCTCGCCTACGCTGGCGTGATCGAGAGTGGGCTGTGGCAGCTCTGCGGCGGGTCAGAGGCCGCCCTAATTGGGGCCATGATCCTGATGTCCCAGCAGTACCTGAAGGCACCTCATCTGCTCCGCGAGGCCGAAGAAAAAGGCCTCGAAGCGATGGGCTGGTACCGGCCATCGCCCTTCCCGCCGCAAGTCGTGGGCCTGCTCGTGAGCCTGCCGCCCGAGCCTTCGCCCGAGCTGATGGCGCAGCTGCAGAGAGATCGGTTCGTGAGGTACTCCGACCCGGGAGTGCAGCCTGTGACTTGGGCCGGTACCGGTGATCGGGTGAGCTACAATGAGCTTGCGGGCCGGTGGAACGTCACGCCGTTTGAGCCTGCAAGGGGCATGTCGAGCGAGCACGAGCGGACCCAGCCGGCAATCCAGCTCACGGCGAGCGATCTCTCCACCGCTACACCGCTCCCACCACTGGCCCTGCCCTCGGAGCCGCCCGCCCGCGAGGTGGAGCCATCGGTGACCTCGACCACGGCTCGCCCGCCCGCGCGGTCAAGGGACGCCGAGCCCACCGCTCCCGTGCTCCCGGCCACGCCGTACATCGTCGCCGCCGTCACACCCGATCGAGACGTCGCTCTGCACGAGGCCGACGAGGCCAACGTCGAGGCGGCTGTGCTTTCAGCTGTGAGGCAGGAAGGGCCCATGGAGGAACCCTCGGTGGTGCGAGCCGTTCGAGAGGGCTACAAGCAGAAGCAAGCTGGCGAGCGCAGCCAAGGGCTGATCCTCGCCGCGGTTGAGCGGCTTATCGGTAAGGGTACCCTCGCACGCGATGAGGGAAGCGTCGTTGTCCCGAACGTGCCCATCCGGCCGCGCGACCGCACCGGCCAGCCCGACGTGGTGCGGGACGGCAAGCACCTGCCGCCGCCGGAGCTGCGCGTGGCGATCCTGGAGTTGCTCGCCGCCACCAGCCCGGCGGGGCTCGACAGCGACACCATTATAGACGCCGTCGCGAAGCGGCTGGGCTACCAGATCTGCGGCGCACGGCTGGCTAAATCCACGGCGGGCCAGTCGATCAGTGCCGCGCTGGGCCGCCTGCTCGACCAGGGCAGGGTGAGCCGGAGCCGTGACGGTCGGATCGTCCTCGCCAAGACCGACCTGACGGAAGTGCCGGCGACCTGATCGTTGGCACCCCTGCCGGCTTCGCATCTCGAAGAGGTCTAGACCCTAACCTGGGTTCCCAGCTGGTCGCTTGCTTAATCCTCGATACCCTAATCGTGGACTAACAAGCGGGCAGGCCGATGAGGCTCCAGGATCAGCAACCAACGCGAGCAGAAAGCACCCTTCGGGCGTATGGCCGGGAGGGTGAGCGCCACCGTGTGCGTGCCCTCCGCCTGTACCCTGGCCTGACCCCGCTGGCGGCGCTCGTCGCGTCCGTCAAGCATGGTGCTCCCCTGAAACCCGCGACGGCCCGGATCTACAAGCAGGAGGTCGCCACGGTGATCGAGCGTCTCGTCGAGAACGGGCAGGCGTCCAAGGTAGCGGCGGCGAACGCTGCGGATGCCATCCAGCGCGCGCTCCTTGCTCGCAGCCGCCAGCCCTCGCCGGCCAAGACCTCGACGCTCAAGGTCCATGATGCGTGCCAAGCCGAGGTCGCCGCCGTACTCGGGGCCCTGGAGCAGCAGGCTGGGTGCGCCGAACGCCAGGGAGGCCGCGCAACCCTCGCTCGCCTCCTGCTCGCGCTCGTCACCGTCTCGCCGGTCCTCGGGCTTCGACCGACCGAGTGGGTGGGCGCCCGCGTGGACGGGCTGCGGCTCATCGTACCCTGCGCCAAGGTCACGAACGGGCGCGGACTCGCAGCAGAGCGCCCGCTTGTGCTTGGCGGCCTGCATGAGAGCATCGTCTTGGCGGTGCGGGTCGTGATTGATCTCATGCCACAGGCTCTCGACGCCCATGGAGGGAACTGGCGGCGCGTGCTCAAAGCCCTGGCCGAGCGCCTGGCGCGAGCCTGCGAGACCGCGACGGTGCGCAGGTTGTCGCTCTATAGCTTCCGGCACGTGGCCATCGCGACCTGGAAGGCGCGCGGCCTCCCCCCGGCCGTGATCGCTGCGCTCGCAGGCCATAGAAGCACCCGGACGGCGAGGTCGTGGTACGCAGGCGGGCGTGACGGGTGGGAGGTTGAGAACCTGCCCGAGGCGGACCCGGCGCTCGTGGCCCTGGCTGATGGCCGCCGCCTGGAGGCGGCGAGCGAATCGCAGAGGGAGCGTACGGCCAACGTCGAGCCGGCGCTGGATGATCGTCAGGAAGCCGGCTCGCCCCCGCTGTGGAGCAACGCCGACGAGGATCCGCTCTCGCCCGCCCCGGCGCTCTGGGACCCATTCGGCATCGACGAGTTGGCGATGCCGATGCCGCTAAGGCCAGTTCCGGCGCCCTCGCTGGCGGCAGCGGACGCGCAGGACTTGAGGCGGAGGAAGGCTGCCGAGCAACAGGCCGAGCTTGCCGGGATCCTGGACAGAATGCGCGCAGGTGAGCCGCGAGGAACGGCCCTCGGCGGCGAGCAGCTGGTGCAACGGGGTCCGCATCCCTCACGGCGCGGCGCGTACGAAATGGAGCCGGACGAGGACCCCGGTCCTGGAGGGCCGGGACGTCGTTAGCCCGCACGAACGCCCGTGAGGAAAGGCCAGTTTAGGCTCTGAACCGCGCTCGCCAACTCGTCGATGTTGACGGCTCGCGGCTCACGCTTGGTGCCGTAGCACCCCGTCATGCCTCCTTCCGCATGCCCCATCAGAGCCCGCTCGACCCTTGCCACCGTGGCCCGCCGCCGCCGAGCGGTCCTGGAAGGGGTGACGGAACGAAAGAAGTTCTGTGCCCTCGTCCGTGATGAGCCGACATCCAATTTACACCGTTGTCGTTCCGCGCCATCGCGGTCCAGCCGTTACTGCGGGTGTTGGCTACGATTCTCCGCCGAGGTCTGCGGAACACGCGTCTGTCGGAACCGGTGGGCGCCGGATCGGCAACAAGGGCTAATATTACGAGCCGGCGGTACTCACGGGCGTGCCGCTCGACGCAAAGGCGTTGAACGAGGAGCCTTTCGGGACGATCACCGTCGTCTTGCTCTTCGGGAGCTTCGACGGCGCGCTGGAGGAAGCGAACCCCTGGCCGTTCAGGCTGGCGGCCTACGCCTACACTCACTCGACCCGCAATTCGACCGCGCTCGCCAGCCGAGTGGAGAGCAGGATGCTCACCATGAAACACAAGGGTTTGTCTTCCCTTGAGGTGTCCTTCGGGCGCATCAAGGTTTCGGGATCCGGCTCGGAGGGCGGGCGCGAGGCGGCGGAGGTTTACCTCGAAGCGAAGCTCGTCTCCTATGCTTGTTTTTGAGGCGTGGGAAGGGCCGGCTAACGGTGCGTATCTGCAATGAAGGGTAGGTGACGCGGCCCTTCAAAGATTCGGGCTGTCCCCACGCAAAAAAGCCTCGGAGGCTGTGGATTGTGGGGACGCATTCTGGGTACAGGGGTGGGTACGCAGATGAAAGTGGATCAGGGCTAAGCACTTGTCGCCGAACTAAAATTCTATTTCGTGAAAGGTCTGGTGGAGCTGAGGGGGAAGCTACACCACCTCTCGACAGAAACCCCGGCCCGTTTGTGAGCCGGTCCAGAGAACTGCCGGTTAACCACTCCCCACATCGTTTCCATATCGGGCCTCCACATGGTGCTTGCCGCCGGCACATTCTTCTGGCTCGCCCGCGCGCTTCTCGGGCTCTCCGCCCATGCGGCCCTGCTCTGGCCGGTGAAGAAGATCGCGGCGGTGATCGCCATGGTGGGCGCGACCGCCTATTGCGTGTTCTCGGGTTCCGAGGTCGCGACGGAGCGCTCGCTCATCACGACCCTCGTGCTCTTTGGCGCCATCCTCGCCGACCGGCCGGCGCTGTCCATCCGCAACCTCGCCATTGCCGCGCTCCTCGTGCTCGCGCGGGAGCCCGAGAGCCTCGTCGGCCCGAGCTTCCAGATGTCGTTCGGGGCGGTGGCCGGTCTGATCGCGCTCGCCCCGCTGCTTCAGCCCTCGAAGCGGGAAGGGGGCGCCGTGCCGGCGGTCTGGCGGTTGGCGCATTGGGTGTTGCGCAGCGCGGTCGGGCTCGTGGCGATGACGCTGGTGGCGAGCCTCGCCACGGCGCCGTTCGCGGCCTTCCATTTCCAGACGCTCAATCCGTTCGGCCTGATCGGCAACGGCCTTGCCCTGCCGCTGGTCTCGCTCGCCCTCATGCCGGCCGCGCTTCTCGGCGTCCTCGCTTATCCCTTCGGGCTCGACCGGCCGATCTGGCAGCTCATGGGCTTCGCGGTCGAAAAAGTCCTTGAGGTTTCGGCCTGGGTGTCGGGATTCGCGGGCTCCACCGTGGTCGTCCCGGCCCCGAGCCCTGGCGCGGTGGCGCTGCTCGCCCTGGCGCTCATTCTCGCCACCGTCCCGGTCTCGGCCCTGCGGTGGCTTGCCCTCGCGCCCGCCGCGTTCGGGCTTGCGGCCGCGGCAAGTCCAGCCCGGTTCGACCTGGTGGTCGATCGCGATGGGTCGGGGGCCGCCATCCGCGGCCAGGATGGGCGCCTCGTCCTCGTGGGCAAGCCGTCGGATTTCGTGGTGGAGCAATGGCTGCGCGCCGATGGGGATTCCCGCGCCTCCGACGACCCGTCCCTGCGCTCTGGCGCCCGCTGCGACGATCTCGGCTGCGTGGTGCGTCGGCGCGACGGCAGCGCCGTCGCCTATATCCGGGAGGCCTCCGCCTTCGCGGAGGATTGCCGGCGCGCGGCCGCGGTGATCACGCGGCTGCCGGCCCCGAAGGATTGCAGAGCCGCCCTGGTGATCGATCGCGCGACCCTGCAGGCGAACGGCGCCGTGACGGCGACGTGGCGCGATGGCGGCCCAAAGCTCCAGAGCACCCGGAGCGCTGGCGACGCCCGGCCCTGGGAGCGCCGCACGACCACGCCGCCGCAGCCTTCTGCGCCTGCCGACGCAGAACGGCCGCGACGAGCGCGGCCGTTCGACGATCTTCCCGATGACACGTCCGGTGCCGACGAAGACGAACGGGCGGGGTAGCGCCCCTCGTCAGTACTTGCGAACGAGGCTCACGAGCTTGCCCTGGATCTTCACCCGATCCGGACCGAGCACGCGGGTCTCGTAGGACGCGTTGGCGGCCTCGAGCGCGATGGACGAGCCGCGGCGGCGGAAGCGCTTCAGGGTCGCTTCCTCATCGTCGATCAGGGCCACGATAATGTCGCCCGTATTCGCGTTGTCCTGCTTGCGGATGACCACCAGGTCGCCGTCCAGAATGCCGGCCTCGACCATCGAGTCGCCCCGCACCTCGAGGGCGTAGTGCTCGCCCTGCGCCAGGAAATCGGCCGAGAGGCTGATCGAGTGGCTGCGGTTCTGGATGGCGGCGATCGGCGTGCCGGCCGCGATCCGGCCCATGACCGGGATCGACAGGTCGCGTCCCTTGTCCTCCGTGCCGACCGGAGCCGGAACCTTGGCGCGGCCAAGGCCACCCTCGACCACGCTCGGGGTGAAGCGCCGCTGGCCGGCGGGAGCCCCCACCGTTTCCGGCAGGCGGATGACCTCGAGCGCCCGCGCCCGGTTCGGAAGCCGGCGAATGAAGCCGCGCTCCTCGAGCGCCGTGATGAGGCGGTGAATGCCGGACTTGGACTTGAGGTCCAAGGCGTCCTTCATCTCGTCGAAGGATGGGGGAATTCCCGTCTCGCGCAGCCGCTCATGGATGAAGCGGAGCAATTCGTGCTGTTTACGAGTCAGCATGGCTAGCCCTTTTGGCTCCGCTTGGGAGCGATTCTGAAACAAAGCGAGAACAGGATAATCGTTCCTCTTGTGTTCCGCAACCCTAAGGTCAAGCTCTAAGCCGGAAACGCTGAAAATCCGGTTTCTTGGGTGCTGCCCAAACGGCTCGTGCCGTGTTCAGCAGAGCCGGTCCAGGCGAATAATGCGGCACGGCTCGCCCGCCCGCGCGGCGGGCGCTCGGGGTTTGCGCACGAGAAGCGCGTCGGAGCGCGCGAGGGTGGAGAGCATGGAGGAATCCTGCCGTGCGTGGGGCGTCGCACGGGGGAGGCCTTGCGGGTCGTCGTGGTGGAGCGTGGCGCGCAGATAATCCTGCCGCCCGTCATTCGCTGCCAAATCGCTCCCGAGGATCGCCGCTTCGCTCAGGTCCTCGCCCGCCGCCGGATCGCCGAGCAGCGCCCGGATGGCGGGGATGAGAAAGAGGATGCCGCAGACGATGGAGGAGACCGGGTTGCCGGGCAGGCCGAGCAGCAGCATGGGGCCAAGGCGGCCGTGCAGCAGGGGCTTTCCGGGCCGCAGGGCCACACGCCAGAAGCCGAGCGTCATCCCCTGGCGCGCGAGGGCCGATTGCACGAGGTCGTGCTCGCCGACCGATGCGCCGCCGAGGGTCACCAGAAGGTCGGCGCCAGCCTCCCGGGCCGCGGCGATGCGCTCCTCCAGCGCCGCGAACGTGTCCTTGGCGATGCCGAGGTCCAGCACCTCGCCGCCCGCGCGCTCCACGAGCGCCGCGATGGCATAAGGGTTCGAGGCCACGATCTGATCGGGCCCCGCGGCCTCGCCGGGCCGCACGAGTTCGTCGCCCGTCGCCAGGATCCCGACCCGCGGCCGACGGCGCACGGGGAGCTCACCATGGCCCATGGCGGCGGCCAGCGCGAGGCGACGCGAATCGAGGCGCCGGCCTGAAGTCAGCAGGCGATCGCCCGCGCGAAAGTCGAGGCCCGCGGGGCGCACGAATTGTCCGGGGCGGGGCGCCTCCGTCACAGTGACCCGATCGCCCTCGGCGCGCGTATCCTCCTGGATCACGATGGTATCGGCACCGGCCGGCACGGGAGCTCCGGTGAAGATGCGCACCGCCTCGCCCGCCGCGACGGCGCCCGCAAACCCATGTCCCGCCGCGCTCTCGCCGATGACGCGCAGGGTCGTGGGCGCCGTCGGCACGTCCGCATGGCGCAGGGCGTAGCCGTCCATGGCGGAGGCCGGAAAGGGAGGCTGGTTGCGGGTGGCGGCAAGGTCGCGGGCGAGGGTGCGGCCGGCGGCCCTCGCGAGGGGAACCGTTTCCTCGCCGACCGGGCCGTCGATCGCGGCGAGCACGCGCCGCAGGGCCTCGTCGACGGAGATCAGGCTCATGGGCGCGCCCTCATTGGGAGTCCTCCGCCTCACGGCACCTCGAAGGTCCCGGAGCGGCCGCCGCTCTTCATGCGCAGGCGCACGCCCTCGATGCGCATGGCGCGGTCGGCGGCCTTCACCATGTCGTAGATGGTGAGGCAGGCCACCGAGACGGCGGTGAGCGCTTCCATCTCGACGCCTGTCTGGCCCGACACCTTCACCTCCGCGGTGACGCGCACGCCGGGGAGCGTCTCGTCGAGGGTGCAATCCACCTTCACCTTGGTCAGGAGCAGGGGGTGGCACAGGGGGATCAGTTCGTGGGTACGCTTGGAGGCCATGATGCCGGCGAGCCGCGCGGTGCCGAGCACGTCGCCCTTCTTGGCGTCGCCCTGGCGGATCAGGTCCACGGTCTCGGGCAGCATCACCACCGCGCCTTCGGCCAGGGCCGTGCGCGAGGTCACGTCCTTGTCCGAGACGTCCACCATGTTGGCGGCGCCGGTGGCATCGAGATGCGTCAGCTCGGTCATCTCACATTCCCATCGTGCGGCCGGGCGACAGGAAAACCGCGACGGCTGAGATGCGTCGGCGCCGTCATGCGGCGTCTCCGGACAAAAGGCGCTTGGTGGCGGCCGCCACGTCGGGCTGCCGCATCAGGCTCTCGCCCACAAGGAAGGTGCGGATCCCGGCGGCGGTGAGGCGCTCGATATCGGCGAAGGAGCCGATGCCGCTTTCGCTGACCACGATCCGGTCGCCCGGGACCAGCGGCGACAATTCCTCGCTCACGCTCAGGGAGACTTCGAAGCTGCGCAGGTCCCGGTTGTTGATGCCGATGAGCTTGGTGCCGAGCGGGATCGCCCGCTCCAGCTCCGCCCGGTCGTGTACCTCCACTAGCACGTCCATGCCGAGCGCGTGCGCGGTGTCGATCAGGGCAAGCGCCTGCGCATCCGTCACGCTGGCCATGATGACGAGGATGCAATCCGCCCCCCAGGCGCGGGCCTCGAACACCTGATAGGGCTCAAACAGGAAATCCTTGCGCAAAGCCGGCAGGCCCGAGGCCTCGCGGGCCTGGACCAGGTAATCCGGATGGCCCTGGAAGGAAGGCTCGTCGGTGAGGACGGACAGGCACGTGGCGCCGCCCTCGCGATAGGCGCGGGCGAGAGCAGGGGGATCGAAATCCGGACGGATCAGACCCTTCGAGGGGCTCGCCTTCTTGATCTCCGCGATGAGCGCCGGCCGGTTCGCGCTGATGTGGAAGGCGATTGCTTGCGCAAAGCCCCGCACGGGCGGCGCCGCGAGAGCGCGGCGCTCCATTTCGGCCAGCGGCACCACGGCTTTCGCAGCCTCGATCTCGCGGCGCTTGTAGGCTTCGATGCGGGCCAGGATGTCGGTCATGGGGTCACGCGTTCGAGGCTTTGATGAGGCGTTCCAGCGCGCCCTTGGCGGTGCGGTTGTCGAGGGCCTGGGCGGCCCGGGCGACACCCTCGCCGAGGTCCTCGGCTTCGCCCGCCACCACGAGGGAGGCGGCGGCGTTGAGCACGGCCACGTCCCGGTAGGCGGTCTTGGCGCCGTCGAGCACGGCGCGCAGCTCGGCGGCGTTGTGCTCCGGATCCGCGCCCTTGAGGTCGCCGGGATTCGCGAGCGCGATACCGACCTCCTGCGGGTGGATGGTGAAGCGGCGGATCGTGCCGTTCTCGAGAGCCGCCACATGGGTCGGACCCGTCGTGGTGATTTCGTCGAGACCGTCCGACCCGTGGACGGTCCAGACCCGCTCGGTGCCGAGCTCCTTCAGGACGGCGGTGAGCGGCTCGAGCCATACCTCGGAGAACACGCCAAGGAGCTGGCGCTGCACCCCCGCCGGATTCGAGAGCGGCCCGAGCAGGTTGAAGAGGGTGCGCGTGCCGAGCTCCACGCGCACCGGCGCCACATGGCGCATGGAGGCGTGATGGGCCTGGGCGAACATGAAGCAGAGCCCCGCTTCGGCGAGGCAGCGCTCGAGGCCCGCGGGATCGAGCCCGATCTTCACGCCGAGGGCGGTGAGCACGTCGGCGGCACCGGATCTCGAGGAGGCCGCCCGGTTGCCGTGCTTGGCCACGGGCACCCCGCAGCCCGCCACGATGATCGAGGCCAGGGTCGAGATGTTGTAGGAGCCCGAGTGATCGCCGCCCGTGCCCACGATGTCGATGGCATTGGCCGGCGCGCGAACCCGGGTCATGCGCCCGCGCATGGCCGAGGCGGCGCCCACGATCTCGTCCAGGGCCTCGCCCCGCACCCGCAGCGCCATCAGGAAGGCGCCGCCCTGGGCCGGCGTCACCTCGCCGGAGAGAAGATCGTCGAAGGCGGCGCGGGCCTCCTCGCGAGTCAGCGAGGCGCCGGTCGCCACTTTGGCGAGGTAGGGCTTGAAACTATCCATCGGCGTTCATTGCACCAGCCGCACGGGCCTGTCACTCCGGTTACCATGGCGAACGTTCATGGCGTCCACCGCGCTGGCCTGTCACTCCGCGCGTCTTCGGCACACGCTCACCGCGCCAGCCAGGCTGGCCTGTCACTCCGGTTGCCGTGCCGGACGCTCACTGCACCAGCGCGGCGCCCCTGTCACCCTTGTTCCAGGCAGCCGCCAGGTCGAAGAAGTTTTTCATGATCGTGGCGCCGTGCTCGGAGAGGATGCTCTCCGGGTGGAACTGGACCCCGTGTATCGGCAGCGAGCGATGGGACAGGCCCATGATCTGACCGTCCCGGGTCTCGGCCGTGACGGCCAGTTCCGGCGGGCAGGTGTCCCGGTCCACCACGAGCGAATGGTAGCGCGTCGCCCGGATCGGCCCGTTGATGCCTCGGAACACGGCCGTGCCCCGGTGCTCCACCTCGGACACCTTGCCGTGCATCGGCTGGCGCGCGCGCACCACGGACCCGCCGAAGACCTGGCCGATGGTCTGCAGCCCGAGGCACACGCCGAAGGTCGGGATCGTGGGGCTCGCCCGCTCCACGAGGTCGAGGCACAGGCCCGCCTCGTTCGGGGTCTTGGGGCCCGGCGAGAGCACGATGGCATCGGGACGGTCGGCGAGCACGGCCTCGGCGGTGGTCGCGTCGTTGCGCACCACCTCGACGGCGGAGGCGAGAGGGCCGATCAGGTGCACCAGATTCCAGGTGAAGCTGTCGTAATTGTCGATGACGAGGACGCGGGTCATGGGATGGGGAAGGTGGCGGAGGGTCGGGGCAGGGTCAAGCGGAGCGGCTCGCCGCTGTTAAACGGGTTGGTCTTTACTGCCCAAACCGGGCCCGGCTGGCGAAGCGCACGGCATCCTCGGCGGCCCGGAACATGGCCTTCGCCTTGTTGACGCATTCCTGAAGCTCGGAGGCGGGGTCGGAATCGAGCACGATGCCTGCCCCGGCCTGGACCGCCATGCGGCCGTCCTTCACCACAGCCGTTCGGAGCACGATGCAGGTATCCATCTGCCCGTCGGCGCCGAAATACCCGATGCAGCCCGCATAGGGTCCGCGCTTGTCCTTCTCGAGCTCGTCCACGATCTCCATGGCCCGCACCTTCGGCGCGCCGGAGACCGTGCCGGCCGGAAAGCCCGCGACGAGCGCATCCAGAACGTCGTGTTTCGGGTCGAGGCGGCCCTCCACGTTCGACACGATGTGCATCACCTGGCTGTAATATTCGAGGAAGAAGGAGTCCGTCACCTCCACGGACCCCATCGCGGAGACCCGGCCCACATCGTTGCGGCCGAGATCGAGCAGCATCAGGTGCTCGGCTCTCTCCTTGGGGTCGGCCAGCAGGCTCTCCGCGTGGGCGCGATCCTCGGCCGGGGTGGCGCCGCGGGGGCGCGTGCCGGCGACCGGGCGGATCGTGACCTTTCCGTCCCGCACCCTCACCAGGATTTCCGGCGAGGAGCAGACGATCTGGAAATCCTCGAAATCGAGGTAGCAGAGGAACGGCGCCGGGTTCACCCGCCGCAGCGAGCGATAGAGCGCGAAGGCGGGGAGCGGGAAGGGCGCCTCGAAGCGCTGGGAGAGCACCACCTGGAAGATGTCGCCCGCCCGGATGTACTCCTTCGCCCGCTCCGCCATCGCCCGGTATTCGTCGGGGCTCGTATTGGATACCGGCGGCTCGAAGACGATGCGGCTCGGATCCGTGCGGTCGTCGAGAGGGAGAGGACGCTCGAGCGCGAAGGCGACGCTCTCGATCCGGGCAAGGGCGCTCTCGTAGGCCGCCTTCGCCTGCACGTCCGCCTTCGGCCGCACGGGCGTGATGAGCGAGATCTCGTCCTTCACCGCATCGAACACCACCATGACGGTGGGGCGCACCAGCACCGCATCGGGCACGCCGAGCGCGTCCGGGTTCACGTCCGGCAAGCGCTCCATCTCGCGCACCATGTCGTAGCCGAGATAGCCGAAGAGGCCGGCCGCCATGGGCGGCATGTCCTCGGGCATCGGCAGGCGGCTTTCGGCGATGAGCGCGCGCAGGCTTTCCAGCGGCGGCTTCTCCTCGGGCGCAAAGCGCGAGCCGGGATCGAGGACGTGCCGGTCGAGGGAGGCCTTCCCGTCCTGGCAGCGCCAGACGAGATCGGGATCGAGCCCGATCATGGAGAAGCGGCCGCGAACCGCGCCGCCCTCGACGGATTCCAGCAGGAAGGCGGCCCCACGCCGACCGCTGCGAAGCCGAATGAAGGCCGCGACGGGGGTGAGGAGGTCCCCGACGAGGGTCGTGCGCAGGACCCCCGCCTCGCCCGCCTCATAGGCGCGGGCGAAGCTCTCGTAATCCGGCGTGACGATCATCGGATCAGGATTCGCCGCCGACGACCTGGCGCACGGCCTGCTGGTTGACCGTGACCGCGATGCCTTGCTGGGCCTGGATGATGTACTCGGCGATCAGGGTGTCGGCGAGCGCGTCGCGGAGCTGGTCCTCGATGCGCTGCGCCTCGGTGGTGGTGGTCACGAGCGGGGGCACCGTGGCGGCCGTCACCTTGAAGACCGCGCGCGCCTCGGGTCCGTTCTGGGCCGAGCCCGCCTTGCCGACCGGCGTCGTGAAGACCCGGCGCACGGCCTCGATGCCGAGATCGTCCTTGGCGGCCTGGCGCGAGATGTCGGTGGCGGTCTTCGCAGGTGTGCCGATCTCCGTCGCGACCGCCTCGATGGCCTCGCCCTTGTCGAGGCGCTCCACGAGGAGGCGGGCCTTCTCGGAGAGGCGCCGGGCGATCTCGTTCTCACGCCACAGCCGCTCGACCTCCGGGCGGACCTCGTCGAGGCTCTTGTCGCGGGCCTGCTCGATCCCGGTCACGTCGTACCAGACATAGCCGCCGCTTCGCGTGCGAAGGGCCTCGTTGTCGACGCCGACATCCGATGCGAAGGCGGCGCGGACGAGCACCTCGCCCTCCGGGAGGTTCGCGACCGGGCCTCCGGTCTTGTCGCGGCCGGTATTGTCGATGGCCGGCACCTGCTGGAGAACGAGGCCCTTCTCGCGGGCGATGTCCGCCAGCGGACGGGCGCTCGCGCGCATGTCCTCGATCTCGTCATGCACCTTGTCCAGGGTGTCGCGGGCGCGCTCCTGCGCGATCTGCGCACGAACCTCCGCGGCGACTTCCTCGAAGGGGCGGACGGATTCCGGCTCGACCTTCGAGGCCCGCACCAGCACGGTCCCGAAACGGCCCTGGACCGGGCCGCTGGTGGCGCCCTCCTGGAGCGAGAAGGCGGCCTCGGCGACGGCGGGGTCCAGCATCTCGGATTTCGTGAAGGTGCCGAGCTCGAGGTCGGCCGGGGGCACGCCGCGCTCCGCCGCGACGGTCTCGAAGGGGGCGCCTTCCTTGATGCGATTGAAGGCGGCCTCGGCCTCCGCCTGGGACGGGAAGGGGATCTGCTGCACCGTGCGGCGCTCCGGCTTACCGAAGGAGGCGCGGTTCTGCTCGTAGCGCTGGCGCGCATCGGCGTCGGACACGGCTTCGGGCTTGGCGAGCGCCGCCACGTCGAGGGCGAGCACGTTGAGGGCGCGGTATTCCGGCGCGCGGAAGCCTGCCTTGCGCTCCTCGTAGAAGGCCTGGAGCTGCTCGGGCGTGACCGCCGGGATCTCGCCGGCCGCTGAGGCCGGCAGGACGATGTAGGACGCCGCCCGCCGCTCGTTGGCGATCCGGTGCCGCGCCTCGCGGGCGGCCACGGGAACCGCGAGCGAGCCCGCCACCGCCTCGGCCACGTGGAGCCGCGCCACGGCGCTCTTCTGCTCGCGCACGAAGCCCTGCTCGGAGAGGCCGTTCTCCCGCAGCACGTTCTCGAAGAGCGCCCGGTTGAACTGGCCGCTGGCGTCCTTGAAGGACGGCTGGTCGACGATCGAGCGGGCCACGAGTTCGTCGGAGACGCTGAGGCCGAGCTCCCGGGCGCGCTCGCTCAGCACCGCCTCGTTGATGAGACGCGAGAGCACCTGCTGGTCGAGACCGAAGGTGCGAGCCTGCTCGGTGGTGATCCGCTGGCCGAACTGGCGGCCGATCCGCTGCAATTCGTTGTTGAAGGCGGTCCGGAACTGGTCGATCGAGATGTCCGTGCGGCCGACCCGGGCCACATAGTTCTGCGGCCCGCCCCGGAAGATGTCGCCGATGCCCCAGACGGCGAAGCTCAGGATCAGGACGGCGAAGAGCACCGTGACGATGATCTTGCCGACGATACTCTGGCCGGCCTTGCGCAACCCGTTCAGCATCTCAAACCCGCTTGGTGACCCTATGAACCGTCGCCGATAGCCGATCGGAGCGCCCGGGGAAAGGGCGCACCCGGTTGAAAGACGCCGCAGCCCTCTGCTACTGCCGAGCCCGATACCGTCAGGGAAGGAATAGGAATGAGCGTCGAGGGACCCCGCCCGCTGGTGGCCGGCAACTGGAAGATGAACGGCCTCAAGGCCTCCGCCGAGGTGCTCCGCGCGGTCGCGGCGGGCTATGGGCCCGACCTGCGGGCCAAGGTGGATCTCCTGGTCTGCCCCCCGGCGACCCTCGTCCACGCCTTCGCCCAGGCTGCCATCGGCACCCGGATCGCGGTCGGCGGCCAGGATTGCCATGCCAAGGAATCCGGCGCCTTCACGGGCGATCTCTCGGCCGAGATGCTGGCCGACGCGGGCGCCACGGCCGTGATCGTCGGCCATTCCGAGCGCCGCCAGTACCATGCGGAGAAGGACCAGGACGTGGCCGCCAAGGCCGCGGCCGCGCACCGGGCCGGCCTCGTCGCGATCGTCTGCATCGGCGAGACCCGCGCCGAGCGGGAAGGGGGCAAGACCCTCGCCGTGGTGAAAAAGCAGATCCGCGGCTCGGTCCCCGAAGGCTCGAACGCCCACAACCTTGTGATCGCCTACGAGCCCGTCTGGGCCATCGGCACGGGCCTCACCCCCACCACGGCGGATGTGGCCGAGGTCCATGCTCTGATCCGGGACGAGTTGAAGCGCCTCGTCGGCAAGGGCGACCAGGGCAAGGTGCGGATCCTCTATGGCGGGTCCGTGAAGCCCTCCAACGCCGCCGAGTTGATGGCGGTCCCCGATGTCGACGGCGCTCTGGTCGGCGGCGCGAGCCTCGTGGCCGCCGATTTCCTCGGCATCGCGGGAGCCTACCGGGGCTGAGGCCATGCAGGCGCGGCACAGGGTAACCCCTTGCAGCCCTTTGACCCGGCGCACACCTATGCTACAGCGCCCCAACCCTTGAAACGAGCGGCCGGCCTCCGATGGTGCGGCCGCTTGAGGTTTTTGGTATGCAAACCGTACTCATCATCGTCCACCTGATCATCGTCCTGGCGCTGATCGGCGTGGTTCTCCTGCAGCGCTCCGAAGGCGGTGGGCTGGGGCTCGGCGGCGGCGGAGGCGGCGGCGTCTCGGGCTTCATGACCGGCCGCGGCCAGGCGAACGCGCTCACCCGCGCGACCGCGATCCTCGGCACCCTGTTCTTCGTGACGAGCCTGATCCTCGCGGTATCCGCCACGATGGGCCGGGCGCCCCGCTCGATCCTCGACGGCGTGAACCCGACCGCTCCGGCCGGCCAGCAGGCCCCCGGCGGGCAGGGTCCCGGCATCCTCGAGCAGCTCCAGCGGCAGCAGGGCGAGCAGCCCGGCGCGCCCGCCGGTCAGGCTCCTGGCGCCCCGGCCGCGCCGAGCATCCCGTTCACGGTGCCCGGTCAGGCGCCCGCGGGCGCTCCCCAGGTCCCGCAGTCGCAGTAACCTCGCGGCAGGGACGACACGTGACCGAGGGCCGGGTCTCCGGCCCTCTTCTTTTGTGGATGGCAACGGGGGCAGGGCCGTCGCGTTTGCGAATCGGCCGCCCTCCTTTATGGATCGAGGCCCATGACGCGGTACGTATTCATCACCGGCGGCGTGGTTTCTTCGCTCGGCAAGGGTCTCGCATCGGCGGCCCTCGGAGCGGTTCTCCAGGCCCGCGGCTTCAAGGTTCGGCTTCGGAAGCTCGACCCCTATCTCAACGTCGATCCGGGGACCATGAGCCCCTACCAGCACGGCGAGGTGTTCGTCACCGATGACGGCGCCGAGACGGATCTGGACCTCGGCCATTACGAGCGCTTCACCGGCGTGCCGGCCTCGCGGGCCGACAACATCACCACGGGGCGCATCTATCTCGACATCATCACCAAGGAGCGGCGGGGCGATTATCTCGGCGCCACGATCCAGGTGATCCCGCACGTGACGAACGCCATCAAGGATTTCGTCGTGACCGGGAACGAGGGCTACGATTTCGTGCTCGTCGAGATCGGCGGCACGGTGGGCGACATCGAGGGCCTGCCCTTCTTCGAGGCGATCCGCCAGCTCGGGAACGAACTGCCCCGCGGCCAGTGCATCTACGTGCACCTGACCCTGCTGCCCTACATCCCCTCCGCCGGCGAACTGAAGACGAAGCCGACCCAGCACTCGGTGGCCGAGCTGCGCTCCATCGGCATCCAGCCCGATATTCTCCTGTGCCGCACGGACCGGGAGATCCCGAAGGACGAACGCCGGAAGCTCGCGCTTTTCTGCAACGTGCGCGAAACCGCGGTCATCGAGGCGCGGGACGCTCCTTCCATCTATGACGTGCCGCTCGCCTATCACCGGCAGGGGCTCGACACGGAGGTCCTGGCGGCCTTCGGCATCGAGAACGCGCCGCCGCCGAAGCTCGAGCGCTGGCTCACGATCTCCGAGCGCGTCGCGAACCCCGAGGGCAAGGTCACCATCGCGGTGGTCGGCAAGTACACGGGGCTCAAGGACGCCTACAAGTCGCTCATCGAGGCCCTGCACCATGGCGGCATCGCCAACCGGGTGAAGGTCGAGCTCGAGTGGATCGAGAGCGAGACCTTCGAGCACGAGGACCCGGCGCCCTACCTCGAGGGCATCCACGGCATCCTCGTCCCCGGCGGCTTCGGCCAGCGCGGCGCGGAGGGCAAGATCCAGGCGGCCCGCTACGCCCGCGAGAAGAAGATCCCGTATTTCGGCATCTGCTTTGGCATGCAGATGGCGGTGATCGAGGCGACCCGGAACCTCGCCGGCGTCAGGGAGGCGAACTCCACCGAGTTCGGCCCGACCAGCGAGCCGGTCGTCGGACTCCTCACCGAGTGGCTGCGCGGCAACGAACTCGAAAAGCGCGCCGCGGGCGGCGATCTCGGCGGCACCATGCGGCTCGGCTCCTACCAGGCGAAGCTCGCGGCGGGCTCGCGGGTGGCGCAGGTCTATGGCGGCACGGAAATCTCCGAGCGCCACCGGCACCGCTACGAGGTCAACATGGCCTATCGCGACCGCCTGGAGCGAGCGGGCCTGCGCTTCTCCGGCGTCTCCCCGGACGGCGTGCTGCCCGAGATTGTGGAATACGAGGACCATCCCTGGTTCATCGGCGTCCAGTACCACCCGGAGCTGAAATCTCGCCCCTTCGAGCCGCACCCGCTCTTCCAGAGCTTCGTGGAAGCGGCGATGACGCAAAGCCGGCTAGTCTGATGCGGCCTCCCGTGCCGGGAGGGGTCACAGCACGAGCACGGCCGACGAAACCGTCTCCCGATGGAGCGCGGGTCCGCCGACCCTAAGAGGGAGCCAGCCAATCATGCCCCGCGGCCTCGATCATCTCGTCCTCGCCGTCCGCGATCTCGACGCGGCCGCGCGCTTTTACGAGCGGATGGGTTTCCAGGTCGGAGGCCGCAACCGGCATCCCTGGGGGACGGAGAACCGGCTCGTTCAACTTCCAGGGGTCTTCCTCGAGATCATCACGGTCGGCGAGGGGGCGGCGATCCCGCCTCATGAGCCGGGCGCGTTCAGCTTCGGTGCCTTCGTTCGCGACAGCCTCGCCCGGCGCGAGGGCTTTGCCATGCTGGTGCTCGACAGCGAGAACGCGAAGGCGGATGCGGAGCTCTTCCGGGAGACGGGCATCGGCGCCTTCGCGCCCTTCCACTTCGAGCGCAAGGGGCAGCGACCGGACGGGTCCGAGATCCATGTGGCCTTCACGCTGGCTTTCGCCCAGGACGAGGCCGCCCGGCAGGCGGCCTTTTTCGTGTGCCAGCAGCATTACCCTGAGAACTTCTGGAACCCGGCCTTTCAGCAGCATCCCAACGGCGCGAAGGAGATTGCGGCCGTGGCTTTTGCGGCGCCGGACCCGGAGCGCCACCGGGCCTTCCTCACGGTTTTCACCGGCACCGAGCCCACATCTCCCAACGGCGGCGACCTGTCCTTCGCGCTCGCCCGCGGGCGGCTCGACGTCATGGGCCCGGACGAGGCGGCGGAACTCTACGTCTCGATCGAGACGGATCCGGATGAACCGGCACTGGTCGCCTTCGCGGTTCGGGTCGAGGACCTGAGGCGACAAGTGGGCCTGTTGCAGGCGGCCGAGATCCCGCACCAAGCTTTCGGCGGGCGGGCCGTGGTCCCATCCAGCGCCGCCTTCGGCGTGGCCATCGCCTTCGAGGAGGCCTGATCCCCGGCGCCTCTTGGCGTGACCGGCCCGCTTCGCCTACAACTTTGTTTCAGATAACGGGTGGGCGAGCGTATCGTGACGACGGCATTGGCCGGGTTGCCGGACTTCCTTCTGTATTTTGCGGTCGCGCTTCTGCTCACGGGGGCGTACCTCGCGATCTACACTCTCGCGACGGCCCATAACGAATTCGCGCTCATCCGGCGGAACGTGGTGTCCGCGGCCTTGGCGCTCGGCCTCAGCCTCATCGGCTTCGCGCTCCCGCTCGCGAGCGCCGTGGTTCACGCCCAGGGCCTTCTCGACTGCGCGGTCTGGGGCGTCGTGGCTCTGGCGGTGCAGATCCTGGCCTATTGGGCCGTGCGGGCCGTGGTGCCGGACCTCTCCGAGCGGATCGCGGCGGACGAACTCGCCTCCGCCCTGTTTCTCGGCGCCGTCTCCTTAGCCGCCGGCATCATCAACGCCGCCGCGATGACCTACTGACCGGGATCATACCCGGGCCGCATGACGCCGTGGCGCCTGTGGCTGTTTCATCATCAACGCCGCCGCGATGACGTATTGACCGGGATCATACCCGGGCCGCATGACGCCGTGGCGCCTGCGGCTCTTTCCGAACCGGCCGGTTCGGGTTAAGCCCGGCCCATGACCCAGCACGTCAAAGCCCCCGCCGTCGTCGAGGCCGGTTCCGTCCGGTTCGGCAACCATCTGCCCCTCGCGCTCATCGCGGGCCCCTGCGCCATGGAGAGCCGCGACCACGCGATCGAGATGGCGTCGGCCCTCAAGGAGATCGCCGACCGGCTGGGGATCGGGCTCGTCTACAAATCCTCCTTCGACAAGGCGAACCGCACGTCCGCTTCGAGCGCCCGGGGCATCGGCCTCGACAAGGCGCTCGGCGTCTTCGCCGAGGTGAAGGAGCGCTTCGGGCTCCCGGTGCTGACCGACGTGCACGAGAACGACCAATGCGCGGCGGTCGCCGAGGTGGTCGATATTCTCCAGATCCCCGCCTTCCTCTGCCGGCAGACCGACCTTTTGGTCGCGGCCGCCAAGACGGGCCGGGTCGTCAACGTGAAGAAGGGGCAGTTCCTCGCCCCCTGGGACATGGCGAACGTGGCCGCCAAGGTCACAAGCGCCGGCAACCCCAACGTGATGCTCACCGAGCGTGGCGCGAGCTTCGGCTACAACACCCTGGTGTCCGACATGCGCTCCCTGCCGGTGCTGGCGCAGACCGGCGCTCCGGTGATCTTCGACGCCACCCATTCGGTGCAGCAGCCCGGCGGGCAGGGGGCGACCTCCGGCGGCCAGCGCGAATTCGTGCCGGTGCTGGCACGGGCGGCCGTGGCGGTCGGCGTCGCGGGCGTATTCATCGAGACGCACCAGGATCCGGACAAGGCGCCGTCGGACGGGCCGAACATGGTGCCTCTGAAGGAGATGGAGGCGCTGCTCCGCCAACTCCAGGCCTTCGACGGATTGGCCAAGGGCCGGGCCTGACGCGCCGATGAGCGCGGCGGCCCCCACATCCTCGCACAACTTCATCTGGATTCTCGCCGCGAGCGGCTTTGCCTCCACCTTCTCAGGCCGAGCCGTGGAGCCGATGGTGGGCGTGATCGCCCGGGATCTGGTGGCGCCGGTCGAGACCGTGGCGCTCCTCGCGGCGGCCTTCGCGCTGCCCTACGCCTTCATCCAACCGATCCTCGGGCCCGTGGGCGATGCTCTCGGCAAGGAGCGGGTCATGAAGGTGTGCCTCGTGATCCTCACCCTTGCGCTCCTCGGGTCCCTCGCGGCGCCGAATCTCGAAGTCCTTTTTGGTCTGCGCATTCTCGCTGGCGCGGCGGCAGGCGGTGTCATTCCCCTCGGCCTCGCCCTCGTCGGCGACAGGGTCGAGATGGCCCGGCGGCAGGTCGCGATCAGCCGCTTCATCGTGGCGGTCATCATCGGCCAGATGGCGGGCTCGTCGCTTGCCGGGATCCTCGCCGGCTTCGTCGGGTGGCGCGGGGTGTTCCTGGTATCGACGGGCATCATGGCAGCGGCGCTGGCCGCCACCCTCGTGGGCTTTCGCCATGCCCTGCCGGGCGGGCGGTTCGATCTGGGGACAGCGCTTGCCCGCTACCGGGCGCTCATCGGCATGAGCCGCGCCCGTCTCCTCTTCGCACTCGTGTTCGTCGAGGCCATCGCCGTCTTCGGCATCTTTCCCTACATGGCGCCGCTCCTCGAAGCGCGCGGGGAGGGCGGCTCCACCGAGGCGGGGCTGGCGCTCGCGGGGTTTGCCATCGGGGGGCTGATCTATTCGGCGCTGGTGGCCTGGATGCTCCGGGCGCTCGGCCTGCGTCGCATGCTCGTGGCGGGGGGCTTCATCGCGGCCGCAGCCTTCCTCCTCGTGGGCGTCGCGGGCGACTGGCGGCTCGATGCGGCCGCCATGGTGCTGCTGGGGCTCGGCTTCTACATGCTCCACAACTCGTTCCAGACGCAGGTCACGGAGCTGGCTCCGGAGGCGCGCGCCTCGGCCGTGGCGCTGCACGCCTTCTCGTTCTTCGTCGGGCAGGCGCTTGGCGTGGTGCTGACCGGGATCGGCCTGCGGCAGGCGGGGCTCCTGCCGACCATGATCGTGGCGGGGCTCGCGATTCTCGGGGTCGGTCTCGTCGCGGCCGCGACGCTCACGCGAAAACCGGCCGCGAAGGCTTGAACCCTCGCAGTGCCCGCCTTTGTGCAGGCGATCAGCGCGCCCGGTAGGGCGCCACGCCCTGGTCCGGCAGCCACAGATTCTTCGGCACCTCGCCCGTCTGCCAGAACACGTCGATCGGGATGCCGCCGCGCGGGTACCAATAGCCGCCGATGCGCAGGTAGCGGGGCTCGAGAAGCCCGGCGAGGCGCTTGCCGATGGCGACCGTGCAATCCTCGTGAAAGGCCCCGTGATCCCGGAAGCTGTGGAGGTAGAGCTTCAGGGACTTCGACTCCACGAGCCAGGGCCCGGGCACATAGTCGATGACGAGGATCGCGAAATCGGGCTGGCCGGTGACCGGGCAGATCGAGGTGAACTCGGGCGCCGTGAAGCGGGCCACGTATTCCGTGTCCTGGTGGGGGTTCGGCACCCGGTCGAGGCGCGCTTCTTCGGGGGAGCGCGGCACGTGGCTCGTCTGCCCGAGCTGGAGTGGGGTTTCGGTCATGGGAAAGCCTCAGCGGGTTGACCGCGGAATGGATGGGCACAGATTCCCGGCTGTCCTTGCCCCCTTTGCGGTTTCGGTCAATAAGCCGGCCATGCTCCCATGGCCGCACCCCCGGCCGACCGCGCATCCATATGGCCCTTCCGGAGACCCGCATGACCGCGATCGTCGATATCATCGCCCGCCAGATCCTCGACAGCCGAGGCAACCCGACCGTGGAGGTGGATGTCCTCCTCGAGGACGGCTCCATGGGCCGCGCGGCGGTGCCGTCCGGCGCCTCGACGGGCGCCCATGAGGCCGTGGAGCTGCGCGACGGCGACAAGAGCCGCTATCTCGGCAAGGGCGTGCTGAAGGCGGTCGATGCGGTGAACGGCGAGATCCTGGAGCATATCGGCGGCATGGATGCCGAGGACCAGGCGGCGATCGACGAGGCGATGATCGAGCTCGACGGCACGCCCAACAAGGCGCGCCTCGGCGCCAACGCGATCCTCGGCGTCTCGCTCGCCGTCGCGAAGGCCGCGGCCGATGCCTCGGCCCTGCCGCTCTACCGCTATGTGGGCGGCACGCAGGCGCGCGTCCTGCCGGTGCCGATGATGAACATCATCAATGGCGGCGCCCATGCGGACAACCCGATCGACTTCCAGGAATTCATGATCATGCCCGTTGGCGCCCCGACACTCTCGGAGGCCGTGCGCATGGGCGCGGAGGTGTTCCACACCCTGAAAGGGGCCCTCAAGAAGGCAGGCCACAACACCAATGTGGGTGACGAGGGCGGCTTTGCCCCGAACCTTCCGACCGCCGAGGCGGCGCTCGACTTCGTGATGCAATCCATCGAGGCGGCGGGCTACAAGCCCGGCCAGGACATGATGATCGCCCTCGACTGCGCCGCGACCGAATTCTTCAAGAACGGCGCCTACGACTACGAGGGCGAGGGCACGAAGCGCTCGCCGCAAGAGCAGGCCGAGTACCTCGCCAAGCTCGTCGGCGCCTACCCGATCGTCTCCATCGAGGACGGCATGTCCGAGGACGATTGGGAGGGCTGGAAGGCGCTCACCGACCTCGTCGGCTCCAAGTGCCAGCTCGTGGGCGACGACCTCTTCGTGACCAACGTGACGCGCCTTTCCGACGGCATCAAGCGCGGGGTCGGCAACTCGATCCTCGTGAAGGTGAACCAGATCGGCACGCTCACCGAGACCCTGTCCGCCGTCGATATGGCGCACCGGGCCGGCTACACGGCCGTCATGTCCCACCGCTCGGGCGAGACCGAGGACGCGACGATCGCCGATCTCGCGGTCGCCACCAATTGCGGGCAGATCAAGACCGGCTCGCTCGCCCGGTCGGACCGGCTGGCCAAGTACAACCAGCTCATCCGCATCGAGCAGGAGCTGGGCGCCCAGGCTCGCTATGCCGGGCGCGAAGCCCTGAAGGCCCTGCGCTGAAGCGCCTGACGCTCGTCGTCAGAGGGTAGGGACCGCCGCGCCCCTAAACCCATCCTTAACCATGCCGGGTTAGCCTCCCGGCATGGTTGTTCGCAAGCGCGCGCGCAGAATCCTCATCCCGCTGGTGCTCTACAGCTTCTCGGCGTCGCTCGTGGGCTATTTCGTCCACCACGCGCATACGGGCGCGCGCGGCCTCGAGGCGAAACAGGCTTTCAAGATCCAGGCCTTCCAGATCAATCAGGAGCTCACGCAGCTGAAGGCGGAGCGTTCCGAATGGGAACGCCGCATCGCGCTCCTGCGTTCGGACCAGATCGATCGCGACCTCCTCGAGGAGCGCGCGCGCATCATGCTGGGCAAGGTCCACAAGAACGATCTCGTCATTGTCACGGGGCCATGACAATGACGCAGTGCAACATGAAATTCTTGAGTTAACTCAAATCGAGTTGATCCTGAATCAATGTTGCGCCGTAAGAGGTTAGCATGTTCACCTTAGGCGCTTTTGCGCCTTGGGGCCCCCTCGCTTTCGGCATCGGCATGCGCTAAATCTCCTCCAAGGAAACGCTTCGGAGGATCCGATGGCTGTTGCTGCCCGTAAGGCGGGCCGTGCCGGTGCAGGCGCGGCGAACAAGACCCAGGCTGTGAAGACCGCGGCGAAGAAGATCGCTGCCCCCAACTCCCCGCAATTCTCGAAGGACCAGGATCTCGCCGGCTATCGCGAGATGCTGCTGATCCGCCGCTTCGAGGAGAAGGCCGGCCAGATGTATGGCATGGGCCTCATCGGCGGCTTCTGCCATCTCTACATCGGCCAGGAAGCGGTCGTCGTCGGCATGCAGATGGCGACGAAGGACGGCGACGAGGTGATCACGGGCTACCGCGATCACGGGCACATGCTCGCTTGCGGCATGGATGCGCGCGGCGTGATGGCCGAGCTCACGGGCCGCCGTGGCGGCCTGTCGAAGGGCAAGGGCGGCTCCATGCACATGTTCTCGAAAGAGAAGCATTTCTATGGGGGCCACGGCATCGTCGGCGCGCAGGTCTCGCTCGGCACCGGCATCGCCTTCGCCAACAAGTATCGGAACGACGGCTCCGTCTGCCTCACCTATTTCGGCGACGGCGCCGCGAACCAGGGCCAGGTCTACGAGAGCTTCAACATGGCGGAGCTCTGGAAGCTTCCCGTGGTCTACGTGATCGAGAACAACCGCTACGCCATGGGCACGGCGGTCTCCCGCGCCTCGGCGCAGACGGATTTCTCCAAGCGCGGCATCTCGTTCGGCATCCCCGGCGAGCAGGTGGACGGCATGGACATCCGCGCCGTTCACTCGGCCGGCCAGCGCGCCATCGAGCATGCCCGCTCGGGCCGCGGACCCTACATCCTCGAAATGCAGACCTACCGCTATCGCGGCCATTCCATGTCCGATCCGGCGAAGTACCGCACGAAGGACGAGGTGGCCCGCATGCGCGAGGAGCACGATCCCATCGAGCAGGTGCGCCGCCGTCTCCTCGAGACCTGGAAGCTTTCGGAAGACGAGCTGAAGGTGATCGACGGCAAGGTGCGCGAGGTCGTCAACGACGCGGCCGAGTTCGCGACGCACGATCCGGAGCCCGATCCGTCGGAGCTCTACACGGACATCCTGCTCTGAGGCGGCGCGTCCCGCGCCCCTCGTTTCCCCTTTTCGCCTCAACGACAATCTGACAGGTCATCCATGGCGATCGACATTCTCATGCCCGCCCTCTCGCCCACCATGGAGCAGGGCAAGCTCGCGAAATGGCTGAAGCAGGAGGGCGACAAGGTAAAGCCCGGCGACATCCTCGCTGAAATCGAGACCGACAAGGCGACGATGGAAGTCGAGGCGGTGGACGAAGGCGTGCTCGCCAAGATCCTGATCGCGGACGGCACCGACAACGTGGCCGTGAACACTCCGATCGCCGTGCTGGCTGGGGAGGGCGAGGACGTATCCGCGGCCGCCGCGCGGGGCCCTGCGCAAGGCGGCGGCGAGGCGCCCCCCGCCCCAGGCCCGTCGAGCCCGCAGAATGCGCCGACCCCCGACATGCAGGCGGAGGGCATGACCGACCGTCCGGCGCCGAACGCGCGCCCTGGACAGGATGCGAGCCCCGTGTCCCAACCCGCCGCGCCGTCGGTGATCACGAGCCGGACCGCCTACGACGCCATGGCGGAGATCCCGGAGGGCACCGAACTCGTCAACATGACGGTCCGCGAGGCGCTCCGCGACGCGATGGCCGAGGAGATGCGCCGGGACGAGAGCGTCTTCGTCATGGGCGAGGAGGTCGCTGAGTATCAGGGCGCCTACAAGGTCACGCAGGGGCTGCTCCAGGAGTTCGGCGCGCGCCGCGTGGTCGACACGCCCATCACCGAGCATGGTTTTGCCGGCATAGGCGTCGGCGCGGCCTTCGTCGGCCTCAAGCCCATCGTCGAGTTCATGACGTTCAACTTCGCCATGCAGGCGATCGACCACATCATCAACTCGGCGGCCAAGACCCTCTACATGTCGGGCGGCCAGCTCGGCGCGCCCATCGTGTTCCGCGGCCCGAACGGCGCGGCGGCCCGCGTCGGCGCGCAGCACTCGCACGATTACGCCGCCTGGTACTCCAACGTGCCCGGTCTCAAGGTGGTGATGCCCTACACGGCCGCAGACGCGAAGGGCCTTCTGAAGAGCGCCATCCGCGACCCGAACCCGGTCGTCTTCCTCGAGAACGAGATCCTCTACGGCCAGAGCTTCCCGGTGCCGAGGATGGACGACTTCCTCGTGCCCATCGGCAAGGCGCGGGTGCACCGCCAGGGCAAGGACGTGACCATCGTGTCCTTCGGCATCGGCATGACCTATGCCTTGAAGGCGGCCCACGAGCTCGAGAAGGAGGGCATCGACGCGGAGGTGATCGACCTGCGCACGATCCGTCCCATGGACATCGACACGGTGGTCGCCTCCGTGATGAAGACCGGCCGCTGCGTGGCCGTCGAGGAGGGCTTCCCGCAATCCGGCGTCACCGCCGAGATCGCGACGAAGATCATGGAGAACGCCTTCGATTATCTCGACGCCCCCGTGGCCCGGGTCACCGGCAAGGACGTGCCGATGCCCTACGCCGCGAACCTCGAAAAGCTCGCCCTCCCGAACGTGGCCGAGGTGGTCCAGGCCGTGAAGGCCGTGTGCTACCGCTGAACCCGGCCAGCCGATCGAACCCGGTGATCTGAATGTCCGAGTCCAAGTTCCAAGCCCTGGGTCTTCCCCCCGACGTTCTCGAAAAGGGCGGCGTGGAGATCCTGCGGGCTTCGGTGGTGGATGGCGCCGTAAGCGTCGCGCTCCGGCGCGCGTTCGAGGATCCGTTCACCTGGGGCGTGCTCCTCGTGGACCTCGCCCGGCACGCCGCGCGGGTCTACGCCATGGAGACCGAAATCTCAGAGGAGGACGCCATGGCGGAGATCGCGGCCGGCATGCGCGCCGAACTCGACGACCCGACCGATCCCGGCTCGACCCAAGTCATCAACTGAGTCCCGACCGAAACCCGACCGATCCCGGCTCCACGCAAGCCATCCACCAGAACCCTCGATCAGGATCCCCTCCGATGCCGATCAACATCCTGATGCCCGCCCTGTCTCCCACCATGGAAAAGGGCAATCTCGCCAAGTGGCTCAAGAAGGAAGGCGATGCCATCAAGTCCGGCGACATCATCGCCGAGATCGAGACCGACAAGGCCACCATGGAGGTGGAGGCCGTGGACGAAGGCATCCTCGCCAAGATCGTGGTGCCCGAGGGCACGGCGGATGTGCCGGTGAACCAGCTCATCGCACTCATCGCCGGCGAGGGCGAGGACCCGAAGAGCGTGACGGGCGGCGCGGGCGCTCCGGCGCCTGCCGCCGCGCCCGCGCCTGCCGCGTCTGCGGCCCCGCAGGCCGCCGCGCCCCAGACGGCCACGGCCCAGCAGAACACGAGCGGCGAGGGCCACATGTCCTATGCCCGCATCGACACGGCACCGGAGGGTCCGGCCAAGGCCGCCCATGACGGCGCCGCGAAGACGAACGGGGCAGGGGGCGGCGGCTCGCGCGTCTTCGCTTCGCCGCTCGCCAAGCGCATCGCCAAGGATGCGGGCATCGATCTCGCCCGCGTCCAGGGTTCGGGACCGCATGGGCGCATCGTGGAGAAGGACGTGCGCGCCGCCATCGCCGGCGGCGGCGCCAAGGCTGCACCCGCCGCGGCCGCTCCGGCTGCGAGCGCTGCTCCCGCACCGAAGGCCGCTGCCCCGGCGCCGGCCCTCGCCTCCAGTGCCTCCGCCGATCAGGTGAAGGCCATGTTCGAGGCGGGCTCCTACGAGGAGGTGCCCCTCGACGGCATGCGCAAGACCATCGCCAAGCGGCTCGTCGAGTCGAAGCAGACGGTGCCGCATTTCTATCTGGCGCTCGATTGCGAGCTCGACGCGCTCATGGCCCTGCGCGAGCAGATCAACGCCGCCGCGCCCGCGAAGGACGGCAAGCCGTCCTACAAGCTCTCGGTCAACGACTTCGTCATCAAGGCCCTCGCCATCGCGCTCCAGCGCGTGCCGAACGCCAACGCCGTCTGGGCCGAGGACCGCATCCTCAAGATGAAGCACTCGGATGTGGGCGTCGCCGTCGCCATCGAGGGCGGGCTCTTCACGCCGGTCATCCGCAAGGCCGAGACCAAGACCCTCACGGCGATCTCCGCCGAGATGAAGGACCTCGCCGGCCGCGCCCGCAACCGGCGCCTCAAGCCCGAGGAATATACCGGCGGCTCCACGGCCGTGTCGAACCTCGGCATGTTCGGCATCAAGAACTTCCAGGCCGTGATCAACCCGCCCCACGGCACTATCCTGGCCGTGGGCACCGGCGAGCAGCGCATGGTGGTGAAGAACGGCCAGCCGGCGGTGGTCCAGGCCATGACCGTGACGCTCTCCTGCGACCACCGCGTGGTCGACGGCGCGCTCGGCGCGGAGCTTCTGTCCGCGTTCAAGCAGCTCATCGAGAACCCGATGGGGATGCTGGTTTAAGGCGCCCTGTTCTTCTCGCCATGGGCGGGAGGAGAGAAGCGGGATCGGAGAAGTAAATGGCAGACCAATACGACATCATCGTCATCGGCTCCGGTCCCGGCGGCTATGTGACCGCGATCCGGGCGGCTCAGCTCGGGTTCAAGGCGGCTGTGGTCGAGCGGGAGCATCTGGGGGGCATCTGCCTCAACTGGGGCTGCATCCCGACGAAGGCCCTGCTGCGCTCGGCCGAGATCTACCACTACATGCAGCATGCCAAGGATTACGGGCTCTCCGCCCAGGGCGTCGGCTTCGATGCGGCAGCCGTGGTGCAGCGCTCGCGCGGCGTGTCGGCGCGCCTCAATGGCGGCGTCGGCATGCTGCTCAAGAAGAACAAGGTGGACGTGATCTGGGGCGAGGCCTCCATCTCGAAGGCCGGCGAGGTTGCCGTGACGGCGCCGAAGAAGCCCGCCGTCCAGCCGCAGAACCCGGTGCCGAAAGGCGTGCTGGGGGAGGGCACCTACAAGGCCAAGCACATCATCGTCGCGACGGGCGCGCGGCCCCGCGTGCTGCCCGGCATCGAGCCCGACGGCAAGCTCATCTGGACCTACTTCGAGGCCATGGTGCCGCCCGCCATGCCGAAATCCCTCATCGTCATGGGCTCCGGCGCGATCGGCATCGAGTTCGCCTCCTTCTATCGCACCATGGGCGCCGAGGTGACGGTGGTCGAGGTGATGCCGCAGATCCTGCCCGTCGAGGATGCGGAGATCGCGACGCTCGCCCGCAAGCGCTTCGAAAAGCAGGGGATGAAGATCCTCACCGGCGCCAAGGTCACGAAGGTGGAGAAGGGCGCGAACTCCGTGACCGCCACCATCGACGACGGCAAGGGCGTGCAGACGATTACGGCCGAGCGTATGATCTCGGCGGTGGGCGTCGTGGGCAACGTGGAGAATCTCGGCCTCGAGGCGCTCGGGGTGAAGATGGAGCGCGGCACCGTGGTGACGGACGGCCTTGGCCGCACCAACGTGCCTGGCATCTACGCCATCGGCGACGTGGCCGGTCCGCCGATGCTCGCCCACAAGGCGGAGCACGAGGGCGTCATCTGCGTGGAGACCATCAAGGGGCTTCACACGCACCCCATGGACAAGGGCAAGATCCCGGGCTGCACCTATTGCCATCCGCAGGTGGCCTCGGTCGGCCTCACGGAGGCGAAGGCCAAGGAGCAGGGTTACGACGTCAAGGTCGGCCGCTTCCCCTTCGTCGGCAACGGCAAGGCCATTGCGCTGGGCGAGCCGGACGGGCTCATCAAGACCATCTTCGACAAGAAGACCGGCCAGCTGCTGGGCGCACACATGATCGGCGCCGAGGTGACGGAGCTCATCCAGGGCTATGTGGTCGCCATGAATCTCGAGACCACCGAGGAGGAACTGATCCACACGGTGTTCCCGCATCCGACGCTTTCCGAGATGATGCACGAGAGCGTGATGGACGCTTACGGCCGCGTCATCCACATGTGACGCCTGCCGCCAATCTGCGGCCGCTTCGGCCCGCTGCACCGCGCGTGGTGCGGCGGGCCGACTGCATTTGGGAAGAGGCGAACGGCAAAGCCAACGTTTACGAGGCGCTAAAGCCCCTCATGAGAGTCGAAATACTATATCATATGTAAGTTGTTTTACGACGATATTTCGTCATCTAGGCTATTCAACAGAATTCGGTTAACTTCGACTGGACGAGAACGCAGGCTGTCTTCCCTCGACGAGGCAGGGGAGACGCAAGCTGAGCCGGTCGAGGCTGTCGAGATGGACGGGGCAGAGGCACAGAAGGCGAAAGCGGGTTGCCTGTCCTCTGGCGCCCGATACCCCGCGACGCCTGGACTACCGACCGATGCTGGCATCCTGGAAGCAGTCGGGCTGCTGGCCGAATGCAGTGACGACATTCTCTGGGTCATGGACCCGAACACCGTCTCCGTCATCTATGTGAGCAGTGCCTATGAGCGCCTGTGGAAGCGCTCCATTCCCGACCTCCTCGCGAACCCGTGCGACTTTCATGCTTGGATCGAGCCTGAGGATGCCGACCCGGCTCGGGCGGCGATCGAGGCCCTTATTCGCGACGGCGCGGCTCTCGACGTTACGTACCGGATCCGCGACGGGGAGGAGCAACTGCGCTGGGCGCACGACCGGGCCTGGCCGGTGAGAGATGAGAGCGGCTCCGTCATCAAGATCATTGGCATCGTGCGTGACGTGACGAAGGAGAAGGTGTTCGAGGAGCACCAGCGCCTGCTGCTGCGCGAGATGAACCACCGGGTGAAGAACACCCTCGCCACGGTCATATCGATCGCCCATCAGACGGCCTCAAGCTCCCAATCCCTCGAAGCGTTTCTCGATGGGTTCTATGCCCGGGTGCACGCCTTTTCCGGGGCTCATGACCTCCTCATGCAGAATGCCTGGACGAGCATCTCGCTGCACGATGTGATCGCCCGGACTCTCGCGCATCATATGGACCGGGACCCCAACCGCGTTCGCATCGGCGGCCCGACCGTCCTGCTGCCCCACGACCCGTCCGTCGCCCTGAACCTCGTGTTCCACGAGCTCGCGACCAACGCCGCGAAATACGGCGCGCTCTCGACTCCGGTGGGGCGGGTCTCGGTGACGTGGTCGGTCGAGATGGAGGGCTCTGCGGGGATCCTCAACCTCCGCTGGGAGGAAAGCGGCGGGCCTCCCGTGCAAGCCGGAACGCATCGGGGCTTCGGCTCCCGTTTGATCAAGAGGACCCTGGCGGCGCTGGGAGGGCAGGTGGAGGTGAACTTCGCGCCGACCGGCTTCGATTGCTGGATCGCGTTGCCCCTGGCGCCCGTGGCCGAGGCAGCCTGAAGCCTCACCTCGCGCTTCTCTGGACCCCTAGGTTGAGCTCCCGTAAGGCTATGCAATTCGGGCGGAATTGACTTCGGCGGCTCCGATAGAGTTATAGTATCACGCTTGACATTCTGTCAGCACCAAGCGGCTCACCGAAAAGGGGAGTTCTTCATGAAGAAGACGCAGAACCAGACTGCCGTGAAGAAGGATCGTACGGTGCTCGTCCAGCTGAGCGAGAAGGATCTCGCTCAGGTTGCGGGTGGTCGCCGTATCATCGTTTACGGAACCTCGTCCGGAGATAAATAAGGCGGCGAGCCTGTGCTTCGCCACTAACTCCGACGATGCGGATTGGGCGCGGCCTTCGGGCCGCGCCTTTTTGCTTCCGCTTCAGGGCCTGCCGGTGGCGGAAGCCGGCGAGGGTCGCGACCGCTCGCCGACCGAGGATGCGGGATCGGGGTGCACGAGCCGCCCGTTCCGCAACACGACCACGCGATCGGCGGCCCGAATCGTTTCCGGCCTGTGAGCGATCACGATGCGGGTGATCTTAAGGGTCGCCAGGGCGCGGTTCACTTCCCGCTCCTTGTCGAGATCGAGGTGCGAGGTTCCCTCGTCCATGAACAGGATGCGCGGCCGCCGGTAGAGCGCGCGGGCGAGAAGCACCCGCTGCCGCTGCCCCCCGGAGAGCGTCGTGCCCATGTCGCCGATCAGGGTGTTGTAGTTCATGGGCATGGCCATGATCTCGTCGTCGATGCCGGCGATGGCGGCGCATTCCCGCATCCAGGTCACGTCGATCGTCGTGTCGAAGAAGCAGATGTTCTCGGCGATGCTGCCCGACAACAGATGGTCGTCCTGCATCACGACGCCGATCTGCGGACGCAAGGTGCGCGCTCCGATGTGCTCCAGAGGCACTCCATCGACCAGAACCTGGCCTTGGCTCGGCCGGAACAGGCCGATCATGATCTTGAGCAGGGTGGTCTTGCCGCCGCCCGAAGGGCCCGTGATCGCCAGGAATTCGCCGGGTTCCACATTCATGTCCGCATTGTCGAGCACCAGCGGCTCCGTTTCCGCATAGCGAAAGCCAATTCCCTTGAGCGCGATGCCCCCGGCTATCGGCCGCTCGATCAACCCCTCCCGGTCGAGGCCCGGCTCGCGTTCGGCAAGGGCGATGTCGCCGAGGCGCTGAAGGTGCAAGTCGAGCATCTTGTACTCGATGCCTTGCTCGATGAGGTTGGTTGCCTTGTCGAGGAACTGTTCCTTGTAGGCCATGAAGGCGAACAGCATGCCGATCGTCATGTCGCCGGCGATGGCCGCCTTCGCGCCGAGGTAGATCACCAGCACGTTTTCCAGCCCGTAGATCAGCTGGTTCGCGCTCCTGAACCCGATGGTGAAGCGGCCGAGGACGACGCCTCGGCGAATCCAATCGGCGTAGCGGTTCTGCCAGACGCCTTCCCGGTCCGTCTCGCGGCCGAAGATCTTGATGCTCTGAATGGCGCGGGCGCTCTCGATGAAGCTCGTCTGCTCCTTGGCGCCCGCATGGATGAGCTCTTCCTGGTGGCGGCGGAGCGTGCGGTAGAGCGCGAGCCGCAGCAGCCCGTAGAGCACGAGCGCCGCGAGCACCACGCCTGCGAGCTTGGGGCTGTAGATCAGGATCATGCCCAGGGTGAGCACGGCCATGAGGCCGTCGACCGCCGCCGCCACGAGCCCTTCGGAGATGAGCGTGCGGATCGGATCGAGGGAGCGGAAGCGTGAGACGAGATCGCCGATATGGCGCTTCTCGTACCAATCCATCGGAAGCCGCAGCAGATGATGAAAGAGGTTCGCGCCCATGCGGAAGTTCAGAGCGCTTCCGAGGTTGAGCAGCACATGGGATCGCAGCCAATCGGCCGCGATATTGATCAGGGTGAAGAGGCCGAAGCCAATTGCCAGGGCAACCAGCAGCCCCTCGTCCCCCTTCATGGCCGCCTCGTCCACGGCGAGCTGCATGTAAAAGGGGCTTGCGAGCACGACCGTTTGAAGCACCAGCGACAGGACGAGAGCCTGCCCGAGCGCCCGCTTCAGGCCCCGGATTTGTCCCCAGAGGGCGCCGAGTTCCAGGCGCGTCGTCTCCTTCTTGCACTCGAACTGCGCCGTCGGGGTCAGCTCCAGCGCGATTCCCGTGAAGTGCCGACCGACCTCGTCCAGGCTGTAGCGGCGCTCGCCGAAGGCCGGATCGTGGATGGTGATGCCGCGGGAGTTCGCGTCCTTCAGCACCACGAAGTGGTTCATGTCCCAGTGTAGGATCGCCGGCAGGGCCAGTTCGGGCAGCTGCTCGATCTCGAGCCGCAGGCCGCGCCCGGTCATGCCCATGCGCTGCGCCATCAGGAGCACATCCTTGAGCGTGCTGCCCTTGAGCGAGACCGAGAAGCGACGACGCAAGGCGTTCAGATCCACCTCGTGCCCGTGATACGACGCGACCATCGCCAAGCACGCGAGGCCGCATTCCGCTGCCTCGGACTGAATGATGAGGGGAAGGCGAGGGCCGCCGAACAGATCGAGCGCGCTTGCGAGCCTCATGGCTGGAATCCGGCGCGACCGGAGGAGGGAGCGTGCATCATCGGGCTACATCCGTCCGCGGGCGCTGAACAGCGGCTCGAGCAGCCACGCGATCAGGCTGCGGCTTTCCAGAACGATGTCGGCCTTCAGGGTCATGTCCGGCTGAAGCTCGACCTGCTTGCCGAAGGCTTCGATCGCCTGCCGCTCCAGGCGGACCGTTACCCGGTAGGCGGGCTCGGAGAGGACGACACGGCCGAGCACATCGCTGGGAGCCAAAACGGCCTGAGACACCGTGGCGACGGTTCCGCGCACGATCCCGAAGCGCTGGAAGGGAAACGCATCGACCATGAGCCTCACTGGCTGCCCCGGCCCCACGAAGCCGATGGCGCGGCTGGGAACATAGACTTCCGCCTCGAGACCTGGGCCATCCGGCACGATCGTGAGGAGCGGCCGGTTCGCGTCCACCACATGCCCGCTTCGGATCTGCAGGGCCGTGACCCGGCCTGACACCGGGGCGGTGATGACCTGCGCTCCCTGGGCCTGGACTTCGGTCTTCTGCCGCTCGCGGTCGGCGAGGCTGAGCCGCCATCCGGAGAGACGCTCCGCCTGCTGAACGGGCAGCTGTTCGCGCTGCAACGTCACTTGCCCCAGTTCCTTGTCGATGGCGGCCAGCTGGCGGTCGAGATCGGCCAAGGCCTGTCGGCGCGAGAGCAGAGCCTCTTCGCTCTCCTGAAGGGCCGTGCGGGTCGCGCTGCCTCTTTCGACCAATGTCGCGACCGCCCGATGGCGCTCCACCGTCACCTGGACGCGCTCCGCCATGATGGTCCGCTGGTGCTGAAGGGCCTCCCGCTCGGCCCGGACGGAGTTGATGCCGGCATCGAGTTGGGTGCGTTCGAGAGCGACGCGAGCGGGATCGGCGGCGATCTGCTCCATCAGAACTGCGATCTGCACGTCGAGGGAGGCGAGCACGGCCCGGTCCAACGTGCCGCCGGCGGTCAGGGATTGCTGGGAGGAGACGGTGAAGAGAGGCTGTCCGGCCCTCACGCGCTCCCCTTCGCCGACCTGAAGATCCGCCACGATGCCGCCCCGCATGGCGGAAACCCGAACGGCGCCCCCGCTCGCCACGAGCGATCCGACCGCGGTTTCCTTGCGGGCGTAATCGGCGGTGGTCACGAAGGCGGCGACGATGCCCACGATACCGAGCAGGAAGGCACCCAACATCTGCCAGGAGAGCGGGGCGACCGGCAGCGACGCTGCGGACCTGTCCGAGGTCGCAGCTTCCAAGGCCTCGGAACGAAAGAGGGAAGGGCGCACCCGGCCGCACTCTACATGGATTGCTATAGTGTTATCTTGCAGACAGCCTTGTGCCGCACAAGCAGCAACTTCCGGCCGCGCTTACGATTTTGTCGTGATCTCGTTTGAGTGAGCGGGCCATTCCGTCGATGACGTAAGGTTAGATATGGCGGCTGCGAGCACCGAGCTTGCCTCTTTTCTTTGGAAGAGAGCGGGATCGATTGCTGGATTTCGCCGATTGCCTCTGCATTTCGATAGGGCAGCGCTGTTGACGGGACTGCAATATTGGCTTTTGCAGGCTATGTCCTTGCTGATCGGCGACGTCATGGAAAGTCGCGCCAGTTCCCACGGGCGGCGCGGCTTGGTTCCCGGCTCCATGCGGATCGGCGCTCCGCCGGGCGCAAGTTCCGGCGCCGGCAGGGTGCTCTTGCTTGACATCTCACCCCCCGCGTGAATGGTGCGGCCGACCCCAATCTGAGCAGGCTCCATGCACCGTTACCGCTCCCACACCTGCGGCGCGCTCCGCGAATCCCATGTCGGCGAGACCGTTCGCCTGTCCGGCTGGTGCCACCGCATCCGAGACCATGGCGGTGTGCTGTTCATCGACCTGCGTGACCATTACGGCATGACGCAATGCGTGGTGGATCCGGATTCCGCCGCCTTCAAGCTCGCCGAGACGGCCCGGTCCGAGTGGGTCATCCGCATCGACGGCCGTGTTCGCAAGCGCCCGGCCGGCACGGAAAACGCCGAGCTGCCGACGGGCCATGTGGAGATCTACATCACCGATCTTGAGGTGCTGGGGCCGGCGGCCGAGTTGCCGCTGCCCGTGTTCGGCGACCAGGAATACCCGGAGGAGACCCGGCTTACCTACCGCTTCCTGGACCTGCGCCGCGAGAAACTGCACCAGAACATCATGAAGCGCGGCGCGATCATCGACTCGATCCGCCGCCGCATGAAGGACGGCGGCTTCTTCGAGTTCCAGACCCCGATCCTGACCGCGTCGTCCCCCGAGGGCGCCCGCGACTTCCTGGTGCCCTCGCGCCTTCATCCCGGCAAGTTCTACGCGCTGCCGCAGGCGCCGCAGCAGTTCAAGCAGCTCATCATGGTGGCGGGCTTCGACCGCTACTTCCAGATCGCGCCCTGCTTCCGCGACGAGGACCCGCGCGCCGACCGGCTGCCGGGCGAGTTCTACCAGATCGACGTGGAGATGAGCTTCGTCACGCAGGACGACGTGTTCCGCACCATGGAGCCGGTGATCCGCGACACCTTCAAGGAGTTCGCCGGAGGCAAGCCTGTCACCGATACCTTCCCGCGCATTCCCTATGCGGAGGCGATGCTCAAATACGGCTCCGACAAGCCGGACCTGCGCAACCCGCTGGTGCTCGCCGATGTGTCGGCGGTCTTCACCCGCGATGACGTCACCTTCAACGCGTTCAAGAACGTGGTGGCGGGCGGCGGCGTCGTGCGCGCCATCCCGGCCCCGGGTGCCGCCTCCCAGCCGCGCTCCTTCTTCGACAAGCTGAACGACTGGGCGCGCACGGAAGGCGCGCCGGGCCTCGGCTACATCGTGTTCGAGGAGGAGGGCGGCGCGATCACCGGCAAGGGGCCGATCGCCAAGTTCATCCCGGCCGAAGCGCAGGCCGCGATCCGCGAGGCCGCCGGCCTCAAGGCGGGCGACGCGGTGTTCTTTGCGGCTGGGCCAGCTGAAAAGGCGGCGGGGCTCGCCGGCAAGGCGCGCAACCGCATCGCCGACGAGCTCGGGCTCGCCGACAAGGACCAGTACGCCTTCTGCTGGATCACCGACTTTCCGCAATACGAGTGGAACGAGGACGAGAAGAAGATCGACTTCTCCCACAACCCGTTCTCGTCCCCGGCCATGGACCACGACGCCTTCATGGCGCTCGACCCGGCGGACAAGGATGCGGTGCTCGCCATCAAGGCGCTGCAATACGACATGGTCTGCAACGGCTACGAGCTCGCCTCCGGCTCGATCCGCAATCACCGTCCCGACCGGATGGTGAAGGCGTTCGAGATCGCGGGCTATGGCGAGAAGGAGGTCATGGAGCGGTTCGGCGGCATGTACCGTGCGTTCCAGTACGGCGCGCCGCCCCACGGCGGCATGGCGGCCGGCATCGATCGCATCGTGATGCTGCTCTGCGGCGCCCAAAACCTGCGCGAGATCACCCTGTTCCCCATGAACCAGCGGGCCGAGGACCTCCTCCTCGGAGCCCCGTCGGAGGTGACGCCGAAGCAGCTCCGCGAGCTCCATGTTCGCCTGAACCTGCCGGAGAAATGAGCCCCGCTTCGGCTTCGGCCGCTTGACTTAGGCGACCCATGTCCTTCGTCACCGCCATCGTCGTCGCCTATGACAGCGCCCATGCGCTGCCAGCCTGCCTCGGCGCGCTCAAGCAGGCCGGCGTGCCGGCGATCGTGGTGGACAACGCGTCCGAGGACGAGAGCGCAAAGCTGGCGGAAGCCGCCGGGGCGCAGGTCATCCGCAGCCCGCGCAACGAAGGATATGGCCGCGCCAACAACATGGGGGCCAGGGCTGCTGCGAGCGAGTTCCTGCTCGTGGTGAACCCGGACGTGGTGCTGGAGCCCGGCGCGGTCGCCGCCCTCATGGACGCTGCCCGGCGCTACCCGGAAGCCGGGTTCTTCGCCCCCCAGATCGTGGAGCCCTCGGGCCGCGTGTTCTTCCAGCCGCGCTCGCTGCTCTCGCCCTACCTGCCCAATCCCGGCGGGCGCCTCGCGATCCCCGAGGGCGATGCCTGCGTGCCCTTCGCGTCCGGCGCATGCTTCCTGGTGCGCAGGGACCTGTTTCTCCGCCTCGGCGGCTTCGATGAGGAGATCTTCCTCTTCTACGAGGACGACGACCTGTGCCGCCGCATCGCCGATGCGAGCCCGGCGCTCGTCTACGTGCCGTCGGCCACCGTGCGACACGGGCGCGGCCGCTCGACGGCGCCCAAGCCCGGTCGGGTCTTCCAGAGCCGGTGGCACCAGGCGTGGTCGCGGGCCTATGTGAGCCGCAAATACGGCCTGCCGAACCCGGCGCCGGTGATGGCGCTCGTCAACGGCGCCAAGGCGCTTGCGGCCGGGATCCTGCTCCGGCGGCGGCTGGTGGAGCGCTATGGCGGATCCGCCGCCGGCGCCTTTGCTTTCCTGCGAGGCCGGACGGCGCTGGCGCGCGAGGGTCTGGAGGCGGTCTCGTGATCGCGTTTCGCGCCCCGCTTGTTTCCGATGCCATGGCCGAACCGGCGAACAACTTCACCCTGGTGCGCCTCGCGCTCGCCCTCGCGGTCGTGCTGTCCCACGCCTTCAGCGTCACCACGGGCGAGATCCTGAACGAACCCCTGGCGCGCTCCACCGGGTTCACGCTCGGCGAACACGCGGTAAACGGCTTCTTCGCCATCTCCGGGTTCCTCGTCACCATGAGCTTCGACCGGCGGGGCTGGCGCGACTACCTCATCGCCAGGACCCTGAGGATCGCGCCCGGCCTGATCGTCGCAGCGCTCGCGGTTGCGCTCGTTCTTGGTGGCGCCATGACCCGGCTGCCGCTTGGTGAGTATCTGTCGGACCGTGGCACCTGGCGCTTCGTGACCGCGACGCTCACCACGTTCAAGAGCAACATCGCCTTGCCGGGAGTCTTCGAGGCGAACCCGTTCCGGTTTCCCATCGGGACCGTCTGGACGCTGAAATACGAGGTGCTGTGCTACGCGGGCGTTTTCCTCTGCGGTCTCGCCGGGCTGCTGCGCTCGCGGGGGGCGGCGCTTGCCCTCGTGGCGGGTCTTGCCATCGCGGTTGCGGTTCTCGGCGCCGTGCAGCCTGATGGGTCGAAGAGCCTGGAGACGGCACTCCGCCTGCCGCTCATCTTCGCCTGCGGAGCGGCGCTTTATCTTTGGCGCAATGAGGTGCCGCTCTCGGGCCTTCTCGCCGCCGGCTTCCTCATCGCGACCGCGCTGCTCAGGGCGACGCCGCTCTACGAGGCGGTGCTCTTCACGGCGAGCGCCTATGCAATCCTCTGGCTCGCGTTCTGGCAGCCGCTCGCTCGCGCTGTGAAGGAGCCCGGAGCGGACCTCTCCTACGGCACCTATCTTTATGGCTGGCCCGTGCAGCAGAGCCTGCATGCACTGTTCCCGACCGCTTCAGCCCTCGTGCTTCTTCTCCCCTCGGTCGTGGCGACGCTCGCGGTTGCGGCGCTCTCCTGGTTCGGGGTCGAGAAGCCCGCCCTGGCCTTGAAAGCGCGCGCCCTCGGTCTGCGCACCCTCAAGACGGTCGAGCCGGCAGCGCCTTAGAACCGCTGATCCCGGAACTCCCGCACGGCCGCCACGAGTTCGTCGACCTGGCCGCTCTGAAGGAGCGGGATCAGCGGCGCGATCTGCCGGGGGTCCAGATCCCACCAGCGGGTTTCGAGGAGCGCCGCGACCCGGGCCTCGTCGAAGCGGGAGCGGATCACCCGGGCCGGGTTGCCGCCGACGATGGCGTAGGGCGGCACGTCCTTCGTCACCACCGCCTGGGCCCCGATCACGGCGCCGTCCCCGATCGTGACGCCTGAGAGGATGATCGCGCCGGAGCCGACCCACACGTCGTTGCCGATCGTCACGTCACCCCGGGTGGCGTGGTAGGCGCTGGTGCGGGGAGCCTTGGGCCAAAGGGCGCGCAGCGCCGAGAACGGGTAGGTCGTGACCCAATCGACCCGGTGATTGCCGCCGAGCAGAATCTCGACCTTGTCGGCGAAGGAGCAGAAACGGCCGATCGTGAGCCCCGCATCGGCCTCCGGGAAGCGGATTTTCGGCCGTCCATAGGAGAATTCGCCAATGGTCCAGCCATAGCGGGTGGCCTCGGCGCTCAAGTGGAGCTGGGTCTGATTGTGGGGGTTGCGCCAGTTCTTCAGACGGTGCCGGACGCTCATGCCGCATTCCCCCGGGCGGGGAGGGGGCGTTGACGAGGAGCGGGCAGTCCGCGCACAAGGGCGGGTCCAACAAGATCAGACCGGGTACAGGGAGCGTTTTGGGTGACTGACAACATCTCGCAGGACCTGAAATCGGGTGCGCTGTTCTATCACCGTCATCCCCGCCCGGGTAAGCTCGAAATCCAGCCGACGAAACCGCTCGGCAACCAGCGTGACCTGGCGCTCGCCTATTCGCCGGGCGTCGCCGCGGCCTGCCAAGCCATCGTGGAGGATCCGGCCGAAGCCGGAAACCTGACGGCGCGGCAGAATCTCGTGGCCGTCATCTCCAACGGCACGGCGGTTCTCGGGCTCGGCGATATCGGCCCGCTCGCCTCGAAGCCCGTGATGGAAGGCAAGGCGGTCCTCTTCAAGAAGTTCGCCGGCATCGACGTCTTCGACATCGAGGTGGCGGAGAAGAACGTCGACAAGCTCGTGGACGTCATCGCGGCCCTGGAGCCCACCTTCGGCGGCATCAATCTCGAGGACATCAAGGCGCCGGAATGCTTCGAGGTGGAGGAGCGCCTGAAAGCCCGCATGGGCATCCCGGTCTTCCATGACGACCAGCACGGCACCGCGATCATCGTGGGCGCCGCCGTCACCAACGCCCTGGAACTCGCGGGCAAGCGTATCCAGGACGTGAAGATCGTGACCTCGGGCGCGGGCGCCGCCGCGCTCGCCTGCCTCAACCTGCTCGTGTCCCTTGGCGCAAGGCGCGAGAACATCTGGGTGACGGATATCGAGGGCGTGGTCCACGAAGGGCGCAACGAACTGATGGACCGGTGGAAGTCCGTCTATGCCCAGAAGACCGATGCCCGCACCCTTGCGGATGTGATCGTCGATGCGGACGTGTTCCTTGGCCTGTCCGCGGGCGGCGTGCTGAAGCCGCATCTTCTGGAGACAATGGCGCCGCGGCCGCTGATTCTCGCGCTCGCCAATCCGAACCCGGAGATCATGCCGGAGGAGGCCGAGGCCGCGCGGCCAGACGCCATGATCTGCACCGGGCGCTCGGACTACCCGAACCAGGTCAACAACGTCCTGTGCTTCCCCTACATCTTCCGCGGCGCGCTCGATGTCGGCGCCACGACCATCAACGAGGCCATGAAGGCGGCGGCCGTGAAGGCCATCGCGGCTCTCGCCCGCGAGACGCCCTCGGAGGTGGTGGCCCGGGCCTACGGGGGCGAGGCGCACCCCTTCGGTCGCAAGTCCCTGATCCCAAGCCCCTTCGATCCCCGGCTCATCCTGCGCATCGCCCCGGCGGTCGCGCAGGCCGCCATGGACAGCGGCGTCGCCACCCGGCCCCTCGAAGACCTGGAGGCTTACGCGGATTCGCTGACCCGCTTCGTCTTCCGCTCCGGCTTCATCATGAAGCCTCTCTTTGCCCAGGCGAAATCCTCCCCGAAGCGCGTCATCTACGCGGAAGGCGAGGACGAGCGGGTGCTCAGGGCGACGCAGGTGATCCTGGAGGAGGGGCTTGCAAAGCCCATCCTCATCGGGCGCCCAAGCGTGATCGAGACCCGCCTCAAGCGCTTCGGCCTCTCCATCGTGCCGGGCCGCGACTTCGAACTCGTGAACCCAGAGGACGATCCGCGCTACCGGGACTACGTGGCGACCTATGTGGAGGCTGCCGGCCGCAAGGGCATCACGCCCGATGCGGCGAAGACCCTGGTGCGCACCAACACGACCGTGATCGGCGCGCTCGCCGTGAGGCGCGGGGACGCGGACGCGCTCATCTGCGGTCTCGAAGGGCGCTTCCAGTCCCGCCTCAAGCACATCCGGGACATCATCGGCCTTGCGCCCGGCGCCCGGGAGATGGCGGCGCTCTCGCTCGTGATCACCTCCAAGGGCGCCTACTTCCTGGCCGACACCCATGTGCAGCCGGACCCGAACGCCGAGGCCATCGCCGACATGACCCTGTCATGCGCCGACCACGTGCGCCGCTTCGGCCTCACCCCGAAGATCGCGCTGCTCTCCCATGCGGATTTCGGCTCCGCCGATACCCGCTCGGCCATGAAGATGCGCGATGCGCTGGCGCTGATCCGCGAGCGCGCGCCGGATCTCGAGGTGGACGGCGAGATGCAGGCCGACACCGCGCTCTCCGAAATGATCCGCGAGCGCGTCTACCCGGCCTCCCGGCTCAAGGGCGAGGCGAACGTGCTGATCATGCCGAATCTCGACGCCGCGAACATCGCCTTTCAGTTCACCAAGATCCTCGCCGATGCCCTGCCGGTCGGGCCGATCCTCATCGGCCCCGCGCAGCCGGCCCACGTGCTCACCCCCTCGGTGACGGCGCGCGGCATCGTCAACATAACCGCGGTCGCCGCCGTGGAGGCGCAGGCGCTCGAAACGGCGCCGACGCTGTTCTAGAGCGGCTCGTCCGTCGCGGCCGTGATGTCGAGACGGTCGAGGATCGCCTGCGGCTCCGGCAGGTTGCCGAGATCGGCAAGCCCAAGACCCTCGGGGCTCTTGGTGCGGGCATTGATCGAGAGACGCGTCGGACGCGCGATGAACCGGGCGACGGCCTGGCCGAGCGTCTTGGCCTGCTGCGAGCCGCCGAGCATCATGGGCACCGCGAAGGCCGCCGCGCCGCCGTATTCCCGGCGAAGCGACTCTGGCGTCCGCTTCGATTTGCGCGCCTCCTCGGCGAGGTAGCGGTCGAAGAGGCCGGTATTCTCAACGTTGATGGTAAGGCTCTTGGCGGTCGCCCCCACGAGCGCGACGGTCGCGATGGCCGTGTCAGGGTTGAACACGTCCTTCGTCACGTTCCCGAGGGTGCCGCGCACCCGGATGGACCCGATGCCCGCGCCGCTGGCCGAGAGGTCCTGGATCAGGAGTTCGTTCCCGGCCTCGTTCCAGTTCGCCTCGAGGCCAAGCGAGAGGTCGAGGTCCTTGTAGCCGAGAGCGACCAGGTCCTTGACGCCCTCTTCCTTGCTGTCCCGAGGCAGGGCCACGGTGAGTCCCTTGAGACCGAAGCGCAGATGGGTCGGGATGCCCTCAAGCGGTTTTTCCGCGGTGAACTCGATCTCCCGAACCCCGAAGCGGATGCGCTCCGGCGCGCCGGGCTCGGCCTCCTTGTTCGGCACGTCGAAGTCGATGCCCCCGTAGCGCAGTGTGCCGATGGTGGGGATGAGCTTGCGCAATGTCGCCGCATCGATCTGGTCGGTGTCCTTGCCGATCAGGTCCGGAAGGGCCGAGAGCGTCGATTGGAACGAGAAGCCCGTGGCGGCGATGAGGCCGATCCTCGCGTGCCCGTCCTTCTGGATGACCTCGAACCCTTCCATGCGGGCGTCGGGAGTCTGGCCTGAGCGGGCGCCCGTATAGGCCATGCGCGCGAGACGCACGTCGACGGGGCCGTCGTCCGAGCGTCCCTTCATCGTGAGGCCGGTTGCCTCCACCTGTCCGACTTCGAGTGCGCCGAAAAGGTCCACGGCGGCCGTCGCGATCCGCCGCTCGTCATCATCCCCCGGAGCGTCGAGCTCCGAGAACGCCTGAATGAGCGATGCCGTCCCGGCCCATGAATCCCGCGTCGGTCGCGCCCAGATATCCCGCCCTCCGATGCGGGCCATGCGGATGTCGGTGTCCTTCTCGTCGCGGACGCGCACGTCCTCGACGGCAAAAGCCCCATAGATCCTCGCCATGGCAGAACCGGGCTCGCCGCGTTCCGTGTAGATGCGCGCCATCTCGGTCGCTGCCACGTCGTCCAGGGCAAGCCGGCCGGCGGTCAGCGTCACCAGGCCCTGCGGCCCCTGCCGCTCGCCGGACGCGGACTCGGCGATGGCGTGGCGGATGTGCCCGCGCTCGATGCCGGTGAGCATGACGTTGCGGTAGGTTGCGGTCTGTCTGTCTTTCCCGATCGCCTGTTCGACCGTGAGTTCGGGAATCGCGATCTGCCGGGCGCCGATGCGCCCGAGCCGGGCCGCGAGCGGCTCCGTCGAGTTGCGATCGAAGAGTGCGTCCAACTCGGCCCGGGTGGATGCGAGCCCCGATACCTCCATTCGCCTCATCCGGTAGGTCGCCGGCCCAACCGTGAAGGTGACGTCCTCGAGGGTCAGGGCCGCCGGAGCTTGGGCTAGGGCGAGACTGACGAGCGGGATCCGAAGAGCCCCGATGCTCACGCGCTGGGCGTCCGCACCGACGGTGTGGCCCTGGAGCAGGACGGGTTCGGATACGGCCCACAGGGCGCCGAGGAGCGCGGCCGAGGCAAGGAGGGTGCGGCGGAGGGTCGAGGTCATGGCGGGCTCCCACGGGAACCCGGAGGGTACCCGCTCAACCGCTCATTTGCACCAGGCTTGGCCGTCAATCGCCCGACGTGCTTGCCGAAACGCGAACGGAGGCCGCCGTCGCCATCGCGTCAGAGAGAGAACGAGGTCCCGCAGCCGCAGGAGGCGGTGGCGTGGGGGTTCTCGATCTTGAAGGACTGGCCGATCAGGTCGTCCACGAAGTCGACCACGGAGCCGTCCATATACTGGAGCGAGACTTGGTCCACGAGGAGGGCCGCCCCGTCCCGCTCGATCACGAGATCGTCGTCCTGGCGGCTGCGCTCCACGTCGAAGGCGTACTGGAACCCGGAGCAACCGCCGCCGTTGACGCTAATTCGCAGCATCGAGCCGGAAGGCTCGCTCGCCATGATCTCGTTGATGCGCCGGGCGGCGCGGTCGGTCAGGGTAATGCCGGGCATGAGCGGTACTCTCAGGGCCGTGCGCTTGCGGAGCCCCCGGAAGGCAAGGTAAGTGCGCAAGGACGAGGCTTCAACCCAAGGACGGCGCGTGCGGCCCTTTGGCGAGCGATGGCGGGCCCCCTACGCCTGCGACCCCTCGATGACACGGGGGCGGCTGTACCCGGAATCGGTATCCCCGACCCGAAGCGACTTTCAGCGCGACCGGGACCGGATCATCCATTCCACAGCGTTCCGCCGCCTCAAGCACAAGACGCAGGTCTTCGTCTATCACGAGGGCGACCATTACCGGACGCGCCTGACGCACACGATCGAGGTAAGCCAGATCGCCCGGGCGATCGCCCGCTCCCTCGGCCTCGACGAGGATCTAGCGGAGGCGCTGGCCCTGTCCCACGACCTCGGTCACACGCCGTTCGGGCATACGGGCGAGGACGCCCTGGAAGCCTGCATGGCGGCGTTCGGCGGCTTCGACCACAACGCCCAGGCCCTCCGGATCGTGACGCGCCTGGAGCGGCGCTACGCGGAATACGACGGGCTCAACCTCACCTGGGAGACCCTCGAAGGCCTCGTGAAGCACAACGGGCCGCTCCTCGATGCCGCGGGGGCGCCCACCCTGCGCTACGCGGAGCGGGGGGTGCCGCTCGCCATCCTCGAATACAACGCGCAGCACGACCTGGAACTGGCGAGCTATGCGAGCGGGGAGGCGCAAGCCGCGGCGATCGCCGACGACATCGCCTACGACGCGCACGATATCGACGATGGCTTGCGAGCCGGGCTCTTCCGCATGGAAGATCTTCGCGAGGTGCCCTTCCTCGATGAGCTTCTGCGCGAGATCGACGGACGCTATCCGGGACTGGAGGAAACCCGGCGGATCCATGAGCTCACGCGCCGCGTCATCACGCGCTTCGTGGAGGATGCGGTGAGCGAGGGCGAGGGGCGGCTGTCGGCCCTTGCGCCGCAAAGCGCCGAGGAGATCCGCCGCGCGGACCGGACGGTGATCTGCTTCTCCGACCGCATTCAGGGGGCGGACACCGCCATCAAGCGCTTTCTCTATCCGCGCATGTACCGCCATCCGGAGGTCATGCGTGTGCGCCGTCAGGCGGACGAGATCGTGCGCGATCTGTTCGGACGCTTCATGAGCGACCCCGCGGCGATGCCGGCCGAGTGGCGGGAGAATCTGCCCGGCGACGAGCCGCGCCTCGCGCGCCGGGTGGCCGATTACATCGCCGGCATGACCGATGGTTTCGCGGTGCTCGAACACCGCCGCCTCTTCGACACGACGCCCGATCTACGCTGAGCATCCGCACCAATTTTCAGAAGACATGCCTTGAAACGCCGGATTCGGCCCCGCATCTGAAGTCATGGGGGACAACACGCGGAGACTGCGATGTCATCGTTTGCCGGCACTGCGCCTTGGAACACCGACCTGCGCCACCGACGCAGCGGCCCGCCCATCCGTCGCGGCTGGGAGATCACCGGGATCGTCCTCGGCTTCATTTTCGTCTGGCCCGTGGCTCTGGCCTATCTGGCCTGGAAGTTCACCGGGTACCGCCTTCCGCGTGAGGCGCAGGGCTACATGGAGCGCACCTTCGGCTGGACCTTTCCGGCTACCCGGCGAGCCTATGCGCGCACCTATACGGGCAATTTCGCCTTCGAGGAGTACCGCCAGCGGGAGCTGGAGCGCCTCGAGGAGGAGCGCCGGAAGCTCGATGAGGAAAGCCGCGCCTTCTCGGAATTCGTCGAGGAGCTGAAGCGGGCGAAGGACCGCGAGGAGTTCGACGCCTTCATGGCTCGTCGCCGTTCGGGCCCTGCGACGGCCTGACCGCGCAGGCCCCGACCTGATCGTTTCACGCCCGCGGCCTCCCGGCCGCGGGTTTTTTCGTGGGCCGTTCCGGACCCTGGACAGGGCGAACGCCGCCCGCAGGCTTGATGGGGCGGGCCCGACGTGACATGAGCCCCCGCGCGTGGCCGACCATGGACACGCGGCGAGCAAAGGGCCGGGCGGCCCGTGGGGTCTGTCAGAGCAATGAATATCTTCGGGCTGTTCGAGAAGCGCGTGGCGGAAGCCCTCGGCCTGCTGGCCGAGGCGGGGCGGATTCCAGCCGGGCTCGATACCAGCCGCGTGGTGGTGGAGCCGCCGCGCGATCCCACCCACGGCGATCTTGCCACCAACGCCGCCCTGGTGCTCTCCAAGGAGGCGAAGCTCAACCCCCGCGCTCTCGCGGATATGCTGGCCGAGGAGCTGCGCCAGGACCCGCGCGTCGCGAAGGCGGATGTGGCGGGTCCCGGCTTCATCAACCTGACCCTCGATCCGTCCGTCTTCCATGGGGTGCTTCGCGCGGCGGTGACCGATCCGGCCTATGGGCAGAGCAGGCAGGGCGGCGGCGAGCCCGTGAACGTGGAGTACGTCTCCGCGAACCCGACCGGGCCCATGCATGTGGGGCACGGCCGCGGCGCGGTGTTCGGAGACGCGCTCTCGAACCTCCTCGACTTTGCCGGGCACAAGGTGACCCGCGAATACTACATCAACGACGCCGGCGCGCAGGTCGACGTGCTCGCCCGCTCCGCCTTCCTGCGCTACCGGGAGGCGCTCGGCGAGGAAATCGGCGCGATTCCGGAGGGGCTGTATCCCGGCGACTACCTGAAGTCGGTCGGCGCGTCGCTCGCGAGCGAGCACGGGGACGGTCTCGTCGGCAAGACGGAAGCCGAGTGGCTGCCGGTCGTCCGCCAGGCCGCCATCGACGGCATGATGGCGATGATCCGCGAGGATCTCGCGGCCCTCGATATCCGCCATGAGGTGTTCTTCTCCGAGCGCTCGCTCACCAAGGGCGCGACGGACGAGATCGGCAAGACCATCGAGGACCTGCGCTCCCGCGGCCTCATCTATCAGGGGCGCCTCGAGCCGCCGAAGGGCCAGCCGGTGGAGGATTGGGAGGACCGGGAGCAGACCCTGTTCCGCGCCACCCAGTTCGGCGACGACGTGGACCGCCCGCTACTGAAGTCCGACGGCTCCTACACCTATTTCGCGGCCGACATCGCCTACCATCGCTCCAAGTTCGAACGCGGCTTCGCCTCCATGATCGATGTCTGGGGCGCGGACCACGGCGGCTATGTGAAGCGGATGCAGGCGGCGGTACGCGCGGTAACGGGCGGCAAGGGCGAGCTCGATGTGAAGCTCTGCCAGCTCGTGAAGCTCCTGCGCGGCGGCGAGCCCGTCAAAATGTCGAAGCGCTCCGGCGAGTTCGTGACGTTGCGTGAAGTGGTGGATGAGGTCGGCCGCGATGCGGTCCGCTTCATGATGATCTTCCGCAAGAACGATGCGCCCCTGGATTTCGATCTCGCCAAGGTGATGGAGCAGTCCAAGGACAATCCGGTCTTCTATGTGCAATACGCTCATGCCCGCTGCGCCTCCGTGTTCCGGCAGGCCCGGGAGGCTTATCCCGGCCACGCCTTCGACGCGCAAGCGCTTGCGGCGGTTGATCTTTCTGTCTTGAGCGATGAGGGCGAGATCGACGTGATGCGGCGCTTGGCCCAGTACCCGCGCGTGATCGAGGGCGCGGCCGAGGCGCACGAGCCGCATCGCGTCGCGTTCTACCTCTACGACCTCGCAAGTGCCTTCCACAGCTTGTGGAACAAAGGCAAAGACTTGCCGCAATTACGGTTTGTTAATCAGACTGATGAAAATTCCACGCAGGCGAGACTCGCGCTGGTGCATGCCCTGAAGGGTGTGCTGGCGTCGGGGCTTGCAATCCTGGGCGTCACGGCACCCGACGAGATGCGCTAGAAGTCCTGCCAAGCTTGCCTTGGCGCGGTTTCTGGTTAATGGGCCGCTGTGACGTCGTGCCGGCGCGGGGAGCACCCGTGTCGCCCAACGGAGGTCCGGCGCATGAACGAATCAGTGAAGCCCCGCTTTGCGGTGGATCTCGACGAGATCGAGCGGCAGCTGTCGCAGGCGCAGGCTGCGCCGCAGACGGCCGCCCCCGCGCCAAGGCAAGACCCTCTGGCGGAGCTCGCCCGGATCGTCGGTCAGGAAGACCCGTTCCAGAACATTCTGTCGGCGGAGAAGCCCGCTCGGCACCAGAGCGATCAGTCCCAGGGCCTTTCGGCCGCAGGCCAGACGCGGGCAAGCGCCAAGGATCCGGCCGGGCTGGACGACCTGTTCGTCACCCGGGCCGAGCCGATGGACGGCGCGCCCCCGCTGCGCGGGTCCTACGAGCCGGCGCCGGCCCAGGGTTACGGCACCTATCAGGAGCCGCAGGCCGAGGCGGATTACGACCAGGCCTACGACCCGCGCTACTATGAGCAGGGGCATTCCGCCGGCGCCTACGAGCCGGCGGCTTCGGAATACGACGTGGCGCCGCGCAAGTCCCGCAAGGGCATGATCGCTGTCGGCGCCGTGCTCGGCGCGGCCGCTCTCGGGCTCGGCGGTGCCTTCATGCTGCAGGGTCCGGCGACGATGCTCACCGGCGAGCCGCCGCTGATCACGGCCTCGAAGGAGCCCTCGAAGGTGCCCCCGCAGAGCCCCGGCGGTGTGGAGATCCCGAATCAGAACAAGCAGATCTACGAGCGCGCCGCCCAGGAAAGCCCCACCAAGGTGGTGAACCGGGAGGAGCAGCCCGTCGATGTGCGCCAGCACGCTCGCGCCAATGCGCCGACCGCCGAGGCGACGGGCGCAACGACGCCAGTCGCGGGCCACGGCCTCGGTCTCAGCGAGCCCAAGAAGGTACGCACCGTCTCCATCCGCCCGGACGGGACGATGGCGGGCGGCGATATGGCGGCTGCGGCTCCGCTACCCACGCCGGCTGCTCCCGCTGCCCGTCCGACTGTCGTGGCCGGCCCTCCGGCCATGACCCTGCCGACGGCTGCGCAGGCGCAGGCGCCAGTGCCGGTCCAAGCTCCGGCCGCTCCGCAGCGGACGGCCGCGACGGTGACGCCGTCCTCGACGCCCGCGCCCCGCGCGGTGCCTGCGACCCCGGCCACCGGCGGCGGCGCATCGCCGCAGGCGGCTCCGAGCACCACCAGCCAGCCTGCGCCGCAGCGGGTCGCGTCGGCGTCTCCCACGACCATCGCTCCGGCGCCTGAGGCACCGGCTGCGACCGGCGGCTTTGCGGTTCAGCTCGGTGTCAGCTCGTCCGAGAGCGACGCCAAGGCGACTCTCCAGCGTCTCCAGCAGCGTTATGCGGATCTCGGCGACGCGGCGCCCATGATCCGCAGGGCCGAGGTGAACGGCAAAGAGGTCTACCGCGTCCGCTTCGGACCGATGGCGCGGGACGAGGCCTCTGCCCTGTGCTCGAAAATCCAGGGCCAGGGCGGTCAGTGCTTCGTGGCCAAGAACTAGTCCACCGGGAACTCGGCCGTCCTCAGCCGTCGCAAGCTCGGCGGGACATGGCTCCTTGACCCCCTTCGACGGGGGTCTTAAGGCGCGGGGATGACCTCCCGCGCCTTTATTGCAGGCTGTTCAGGCCTGACCCTGACCCAGGACGAGACCGCGTTCTTCCGCGAGTCCGCGCCGTGGGGCTTCATCCTGTTCAAGCGCAACGTGGACAACCCGGAGCAGGTGAGGGCGCTCTGCGACGCCTTGCGCGCCACGGTCGGTCGTGCCGACGCCCCGATCCTCATCGACCAGGAAGGCGGCCGGGTGCAGCGGATGGGCCCGCCCCATTGGCCCAAATACCCGCCGGGCAACGTCTTCGGGCGGCTCTACAACGGGGACCGCTGGGCGCAGCGGGAGATGGCGCGTCTTGGCGCCCGGCTCATCGCCCATGACCTGCTCTCCGTCGGGATCAACGTGGATTGCGTGCCAGTGCTCGACGTTCCGGTCGAGGGCGCCCACGACGTGATCGGCGACCGGGCCTATGCCAAGGACCCGGCAGGCGTCGCGGTGCTGGGCCGGGCGGCGGCGGAGGGTCTGCTCGCCGGCGGTGTGCTGCCCGTCATCAAGCACGTTCCCGGTCATGGACGGGCGTTTGCGGACAGTCACCTGGCCCTGCCGGTGGTCGAGACCCCCCGGGCTGAACTCGAGGCGCATGATTTTGCCCCCTTCCGCATGCTCACCGACATGCCCCTCGCGATGACGGCGCACGTGGTCTACACGGCCCTCGACCCCGACCACCCGGCGACCACGTCGCAGAAGGTGATGGCCGAGGTGATCCGTGGGCATATCGGCTATGACGGCCTCGTCATGAGCGACGACCTGTCGATGCATGCCCTGTCGGGCACGTTCCGGGAGCGCACCCAGGCGTCCCTCGCGGCTGGTTGCGACGTGGTTCTCCACTGCAACGGCCGCATGGAGGAGATGACCGAGATCGCCGGCGCATCTCCGATTCTCGAAGGCGAACCCCTCCGGCGGGCCGAGGCGGCCCTTGGACGGATCCGCCATGAGCCTGAGCCGTTCGACCCTGTGGATGCCCGCGCCCGGTTGGATGCGGCCCTGGGCCTATCGGCCTAGACTGGCCCCACCCAGTCGCGTTGAGTAGGAACCATGGCCGAGCCCTTGCCCTTTGAGGATGTCGCGCTCGCCGAGCGTGCCGATGGCGAGCCAGCCCTGCTCGTCGACGTGGACGGGTTCGAGGGTCCCCTCGATCTGCTGCTGGAGCTCGCCCGCCGCCAGAAGGTGGATCTCCATAAGATCTCGATCCTGGCCCTCGCAGAGCAGTACCTCACCTTCGTGGAGGCGGCCCGGCGCTTGAGGCTCGAGCTGGCGGCCGACTATCTCGTCATGGCGGCCTGGCTCGCCTACCTGAAATCGCGCCTTCTCCTGCCCGAGCCGCCGAAGGGCGAAGAGCCGAGCGCTTCCGATCTCGCGGCGGCCCTGGCGCTCCGCCTCAAGAGGCTCGAAGCGATCCGGGAGGCTGCCAAGCGCCTGGGCGAGCGGGCCCAGCTCGGCCGGGACGTGTTCGCCCGCGGGGCCCCCGAGCCGGTGCAGATCCGAAGGGAGGCCCAGTATGGCGCCACCCTCTACGACCTGCTGTCCGCCTATGCCCGTCAGCGGCAGAAGCATTTCAATTCCCGGGTGACGCTCCACAAGCGGCAGGTCTGGTCCCTGGCGGAAGCCCGCGACGCCTTGGAGAGGCTTGTGGGACACCTTGAGGATTGGGTGGCTCTCGACGGCTACCTGATGCAGTACATGGTAGAGCCCGCCATGCGCCCGACCGTGCTGGCATCCGCCCTGTCGGCGACCCTGGAAATGGTCCGCGAAGGGCATCTCTCCGTCCGGCAGGACAGCCCCTTCGCCCCGCTCTGGGTGCGCTCGGGCTCCGAACGCCCGGCGCCTGCGGAGGCCTGAGATGGAGAAGCGAGTGAGTTCAGCCGCCGTCAAGCTCGTGGTCGACGACGTTCCGCCGGAGACGAGGCCGGACCATGGGGAGGCCCGTCGGATCGCCGAGGCGCTGCTTTTCGCCTCGCCCGAGCCCTTGAGCGCGAACGACCTGCGCAGCCGCCTGCCGGAGGGCGCCGACGTGGAGGCGATCCTCGATGAACTCATGGCCGATTATGGGCCCCGTGGCGTCAACCTCGTGCGGGTTTCCGGGCGCTATACCTTCCGCACCGCCGGTGATCTCGCGTTCCTCCTGGCGCGGGACGTGGTGGAGCAGCGCAAGCTCTCCCGCGCCGCCATGGAGACCCTGGCCATCATCACCTACCACCAGCCGGTGACTCGGGCCGAGATCGAGGAGATTCGCGGCGTCGCGACCTCCAAGGGGACGCTCGACACCCTGCTGGAGACCGGCTGGATCCGTTTGCGCGGCCGCCGCAAGGTGCCCGGCCGCCCGGTCACCTACGGAACGACGCCGGACTTCCTGAACCATTTCGGCCTCGACCTCATCGAGGATCTGCCGGGCCTCGAGGAGCTGAAGGGAGCGGGCTTCATCGAGGGCCGCGCCGCCGCCGGGCTGTCCGTGCCGGTGCCGTCGGATGCCGATGCCCTGCGCGAGGACGAGGATCCCCTCGACGCCGAGGACCTGCTCGCCTTGCCGAACCTTGAGATGGACGAGCCGACGGACGACAGCGACCCCGCGGCGGACGAGTGATGGCTGGGGGACCGGCGAAGGCCCGCGACAGGTTTCGTCTGCCCCGCTGGGGCCAGCGCGGCGCCACGGGCGCCTCCATCCCGGCCCAGCTCGCTTTTGAGGGCATCGTCCAGGCCTATGGGTCCGTGCGTGCCCTCGACGGGGTGTCGCTCACGGTGGAGCCCGGCGAGCTCGTGTGCCTCCTTGGCCATTCGGGTTGCGGAAAGACCACGCTGCTGCGGATCGCCGCCGGGGTGGAGGCGCCGACCCTCGGCCGCGTCCTGATGGATGGGCTCGAGGTCAGCGGCGCGCGCAGCTTCGTGCCGCCGGAGCGCCGGGGCATCGGCTTGATGTTCCAGGATTATGCGCTCTTTCCCCACCTCACGATCCTCCAGAACGTGACCTTCGGCCTGAAGGCGCTGCAGCCCGAGGAGGCCGACGTGGCGGCCCGGCGGGCCATCGCCCGCGTGGGACTTGAACGCTACGTGGACGAGTACCCCCATACATTGTCGGGCGGCGAGCAGCAGCGGGTGGCGCTGGCCCGCTCCATCGCGCCCCGGCCGGGGGTTCTCCTGATGGACGAACCCTTCTCCAACCTCGACCGCCGGATGCGCGACGCGATCCGGGACGAGACCGTGGCGATTCTCCGGGAGACGGGAGCGACCACGATGGTCGTGACCCACGATCCGGAGGAAGCCATGATGATCGCCGACCGCATCGTCCTCATGCGCGCCGGGGGGATCGTGCAGCAGGGCACGGCCGAGGACCTCTACCTTCGTCCTGTGGATCTCTTCGCGGCGCGGTTCTTCTGCGACTTCAACGAGGTGGAGGGCACGGCGAGGAACGGGCAGGTCGCGACGCCCGTCGGCCTCTTCGCCGCGCCGGGGCTCGCGGAGGGCAGCGGGGCGGTCGTGTGCATCCGCCCACAGGGCATCCGGCTGAAGCCGCAAGGGTTCTGCCTGCCGGGGAGGGTGGTCTCCCGCCGTTTTCTCGGGGAGGTCGACCTTGTCCATGTGGCCGTGCAGGGGCTCGACCGGCCGCTCCAGGCCCGCGTGCGCGATGGCATCGCGGCGTCGCCGGGCCACGATGTCGGCGTCGAGATCGACCCGAACGAAGTCCTTGTTTTCGCCTCGTCCCATCCCTAGGTTGGCCGCGAGCTTATCCCCAACACCGCGCCAAGGGGCGCAGGAGGAACGCCATGGGTGGCGCTAGCATTTGGCACTGGATCGTCGTCGGCCTGATCGTCGTGCTCCTGTTCGGGCGCGGCAAGATCTCCGAGATGATGGGCGACGTGGCGAAGGGCATCAAAGCCTTCAAGAAGGGCATGTCCGACGAGGACACCCAGACCGCGACGACGACCACCACGACCACGACCGCATCCGACCCCATCAAGAACCTTGAGCATCAGCCGGCCGGCACGCCCGCGACGGCGACGACCACCGAGCGCAAGCTCGGTTGATCACATCATCCATTCGGGTCGGGGACGCCGCGCCTGCGGGGCGTCCGAACGCGGTTGAGGGGTCCAGGGCCACGCCATGTTTGACATGAGCTGGGGTGAGGTGATGGTGATCGGCGCCGTCGCGCTCATCGTCATCGGGCCGAAAGACTTGCCCAAGGCGCTCCGTACCCTCGGCAACATGACAGCCAAGGTCCGTCGCATGGCGGCGGAGTTCCAGGGCCAGTTCAGCGAGGCCATGCGCGAGGCTGAGCTCGACGAGGTGAAGCGCCAGATCCAAGGCGTCAACGACTCCGTGGGGTCGCTCAACCAGGGCTTCAATCCGATGCAGACGATCCGTGACGAGTTGAAGGGATCCATCGAGGCGCCCGCGACGGCCCATGAGAAGACGCCGGGCGCGACCGTTGCCGAGGCATCCGCCCAGGGCCGCGGCGAGGCGGGTCCCGCCGCGCCCATGGAGCCCCCGATCGCGCTGCCGATCCCGTCGGTCCCGCCCATCGTCGATCCGGCCGAGTCCATCGCCGCCGCCGTGCGCCAGGCCGCCGCGGCCGAGGAGCCGACCCCTGCCGCGGGGCCGGCTCCGGCGCCCGAGCGTTCGAGTGAGAAGGCTTAAATGGCCACTGCCATCGACGACGACATCGAGGCCTCCCGGGCGCCGCTGATCGAGCATCTCATCGAGCTCCGCTCCCGGCTCATCAAGGCGCTCGTCGCCTTCATCGTCATGTTCTTCCTGTGCTTTGCGGCGGCGAAGTACATCTACAACATCCTCGTTTGGCCCTACGTGAACGCCGTCGGGTCGCCCGAGAAGGCGCAACTCGTCTACACCCACGGACTCGAATATCTGTTCACCCAGATCCAGGTTTCGGTCTTCGGAGCGGCGTTCCTCGCCTTTCCGGTCATCGCCACGCAGATCTACATGTTCGTGGCGCCGGGCCTCTACAAGAACGAGCGGCAGGCCTTCGTGCCCTACCTCGTCGCGACGCCGGTGCTCTTCGTCGTGGGCGCGGCGGTGGTCTACTTCATCGCCATGCCGCTCCTCATGCGGTTCTCGGTCGGCATGCAGCAGCTCGCCACCGAGGCGACGCCCGGCATCGCGTTCCTGCCGAAGGTGAGCGAGTACCTCTCGCTCATCATGACCCTGATCTTCGCGTTTGGGGTCTGTTTCCAGCTCCCCGTCATCCTGACGCTGCTGTCCCGCGCCGGCATCATCGACTCCCAGTTTCTAAAGGAGAAGCGCCGCTACGCGGTGGTGATCGTCTTCGTGGTGGCTGCGGTGCTCACGCCGCCCGACGTGATCAGCCAGTTCGCCCTTGCGGTCCCAACCCTGCTTCTTTACGAGGCATCCATCTTGTCCGTCCGCTGGGTGGAGAAGAAGCGTGCGGCTGCCGAGGCTGCGCGCGCCGCGGCTGGGGGCTGAGGGACGCCTGATCGGCTGACGGTATCCTCCTCGGGCATATCGGCTGATCTCCCATGCACGACATCCGCTTCATCCGCGACAACGCCGCCGCGTTCGACCAGGCTCTCCGCAACCGGGAAATGGAGCCCCTGTCCGAGCGCCTCGTCGCCCTCGACGACCGCCGGAAGAGCGCGGTATCCGCGCTGCAGGCGGCCCTCGAGCGTCGCAACGCTCTGTCAAAGGAAATCGGCCAGGCCAAGGCCAAGAAGGACGAGGCCCGCGCCCAGGAGCTGATGGCCGAGGTGGCGCGCCTCAAGGAGAGCGTGCCGGAATTGGAGCAGGCCGAGCGCGAGGCCGGCGAGGCGCTGGAGACCGCGCTCGCCGTCATCCCCAACGTGCCGAAAGCGGAGGTGCCGGTCGGTTCCGACGAGGGCGGCAACGTGGAGCGCCATCGCTTCGGCAACCCGAGGGATCTGCCCGCGGCAAAGCAGCATTTCGAGATCGGCGAGGCGCTCGGTCTGATGGACTTCGAGGCCGCCGCGAAGCTCTCGGGCGCGCGGTTCGTGGTGCTGAAGGGGCAGCTGGCCCGGCTCGACCGCGCCCTCGGCCAGTTCATGATCGACATGCACACCACGGAGCATGGGTACATGGAGGTCGCGCCGCCACTTCTGGTTCGCGACGAGATCGCCTACGGCACCGGCAACCTGCCGAAGGCCGCCGAGGACATGTTCCACACCCGCGAGGGATTCTGGCTCATCCCAACCGCCGAGGTGCCGCTGACGAACCTCGTACGCGAGGCGATCGTCGCGGAGGATGAACTCCCCCTGCGGCTGACCGCGCTCACTCCATGCTTCCGCTCGGAGGCAGGCTCCGCCGGCCGCGATACGCGCGGCATGTTGCGTCAGCACCAGTTCACCAAATGCGAGCTCGTTTCGATTACGACCCCCGAGGCCTCCGCGGACGAGCACGAGCGCATGCTCACCTGCGCCGAGAACATCCTGAAGAAGCTCGATCTGCCGTTTCGCACCATGACGCTGTGCACCGGCGACATGGGTTTTGCCTCCGCCAAGACCTACGACATCGAGGTCTGGCTGCCGGGGCAGGGGGCTTACCGCGAGATCTCGAGCTGTTCGGTCTGCACCGACTTCCAGGCTCGCCGCATGAATGCCCGCTACCGCGCGAAGGACGGCGGCGCGCCGCGCTTCGTCCACACCCTCAACGGCTCCGGCATGGCGGTCGGCCGCACCCTCATCGCGGTGCTGGAAAATTATCAGAACGAGGACGGCAGCGTCACGGTCCCCTCGGCGCTTGTGCCCTATATGGGCGGTCTCACGCGTCTTGAGAAAGCAGCCTGATGCGCATCCTCTGCACCAACGACGACGGCATCCATGCGCCTGGCTTGAAGGTGATGGAGAGCATCGCGCGGCAACTCTCCGACGACGTCTGGATCGTCGCGCCCGAGACCGACCAGAGCGGTGTCGCGCATTCCCTGTCGCTGAGCGATCCCCTGCGGCTGCGGGAGATTTCCGAGCGCCACTTCGCCGTGAAGGGCACGCCGACCGATTGCGTGATCATGGGCGTGCGGCACCTCATGCGCGACCACAAGCCCGATCTCGTGCTCTCCGGGGTCAACCGCGGCCAGAATGCCGCCGAGGACGTGACCTATTCTGGCACGGTCGCCGGCGCCATCGAGGGCACCATCCTCGGCATTCCCTCCATCGCGCTCTCGCAAGCTTACGGCGCGAACGGGCGCGGCGACATGAAGTGGGACTGCGCCGAGACGCATGCGCCCGGCGTGATCCGAAAGATCCTCGAACTGGGGATCGAGAAGGGCATCCTCGTCAATATCAACTTCCCAGGCTGCGAGGCCGGCGAGGTGACCGGCACCTCCGTCGTGAACCAGGGCGTCCGAAGCCAGGAGCTGCTCCGCCTCGACGAGCGCATGGACGGCCGCGGCAACCCGTATTTCTGGGTGGCTTTCGAGCGCCGCCGCTTCACGCCCGGCAACGGAACGGATCTATGGGCGCTCGACAACAAGCGCATCGCGATCACGCCTCTGCGGATCGACATGACGGATGAGCCGACGCTCACCCGCTATGCGCAGGGCTTTTCCTGACGATTGCCGAATGCAGCAACCGGGCCCCGCCGTGAACCTCGACCCCTCCATGGAGCAGGCCCGGCTCGAGGCGCAGGCGGTGGGCGCGGCGTCCTTCATCCTGTCGCTCCGCGCCCGCGGCATCCGCGATACGGGTGTGCTGCGGGCCATGGAGCTGGTGCCGCGCGGGGTGTTCGCTCCGCGCCGCTTCGGCGATCTTTCGCGCTCCGATGTAGCGCTCCCCTTGCCCTGCGGGCAAACCATGACGGCGCCGGGCACGGTCGCCGCGATGCTCGTGGCGCTCGGCGTCGAGCCGGGGCAAAGGGTTCTCGAGATCGGCACCGGCAGCGGCTACGTGACGGCCCTCCTGCAGCGGCTCGGCGCGGTCGTGGTCACGGTCGAGCGCTTCGCCACGCTGGCTCGCGCGGCCGAGGAGCACCTGAAGGTGGCGAGCGCCACCGAAGGCGTGCGCATGGAGACGGGCGACGGGCTCGCGCCGCGGGCCCGTGAGAGGTTCGACCGCATCCTGCTCAACGGATCCGTCCCATCGATGCCCGATATGTTCACGCCGCTCCTTGGACCGGGAGGCCGGCTAGTGGGAGCTCTCGCGCAGGACGGCGCACCGCGACTCCTGCGCCTCGACAAAGGACAGGACGGCGAGATGCGCGAGGATCTTGGCGCATCGCTCAGGATCGCGCCGCTGCTGCCCGGCGTAGCTCAGACCCTTTGAGGGCAGGGCGTTCCGACCTGTGATCGGTATCGTTAATCGCCGCCGCAAGAATGAGGGAAACCCGCGCAGCGGCAACATTTGCTTAACCTGAATCGGCTTTTAATCCGACTGTCGAGTTGAGTTGCGTGCGGGTGGGGCTGAGTGATGCGTAAGAGTATGAGTGCTGGGCGTTGGACCGCTGTGTCGCGGGTCGCGCTTGTCGGGTTGATCGGTGGAACGGTCTCGGCCTGCAGCACGGATACGATGCGTTTTGCAGAGCCCTTCAAGAACCCGTTCTCGTCGAGCGAGCGCATCGCCCAAAGCGAGCCGCAGCCGCAGGCTCCTGCCGCCGTCTCGGCGATGCCGACCGCGCCCGTGCAGGCCCAAGCGCTTCCACCCGTTCAATCAGCTCCCGTCTCTCGCGTCGCCAGCGCCCCCGTTGCGGGCGGCACGGCTGGCTGGAGCGCTGCCGGCGGCACGCGCATCACGGTTGGCGGCAGCGACAGCCTCGCCGCGATCTCCCAGCGCTACGGCGTTCCGGCTAGCGCCATCCTCTCCGCGAACGGCCTCTCGGGTGCGAACCAGGTTGTAGCGGGCAGCCAGATCGTCATTCCGGTCTACAATGCAGGCGGTGGCCAGACCCAGGTCGCGGCGGCCCCGCAGCCGGCCTCGCAGCCGAAGTTCCGCCTCGTCGAGGGCCCGAAGCCCGCCGGCCAGAAGACTGCCGAGGCGACAGAGGGTTCGAGGTCCCGTGTCCGCCCCGGAATGACCGCCGCCAAGGTCGAGACAGCGCCTGCCCAGAAGGTTGCCGCCGCTCCCGTGGCTGCGCCTGTCGCGGTCCAGAAGCCTGCCGCCGTGCAGACCGCACAGCAGCTGCAGCCGCAGCCTCAGGTCGTCGCCGCTGCGCCCGTGCAGCCCGTGAAGCCCGCTCCGGCTCCCGCTCCCGTGGCCGCCCCGGCGCCGCAGCCGGCTCCGCAGGAAGTCGCGAAGGCGCCTGCGCCCGAGCCCGAGCAGACCGGTGCGATCGGCGGCGAGTTCCGCTGGCCGGCCCGCGGCCGCGTGATCGCCGGGTTCGGCGCCAATGGCGGCAACGAGGGCATCAACATCGCGTTGCCGGAGGGCACTCCGGTGAAGGCGGCCGAAGCCGGCACGGTGACCTATGCGGGCAGCGAGGTGAAGGGCTACGGCAACCTTGTGCTCATCCGCCACGACAACGGCTACGTGACCGCCTATGCCCATAACGGCGATCTGTCCGTGAAGCGCGGCGAGCGCGTGAAGCGCGGCCAGGTGATCGCCACCTCGGGCCAGAGCGGCAACGTCACATCGCCCCAGCTGCATTTCGAAATCCGCAAGGGCCAGGCGCCGGTCGACCCGATCAAGTATCTCAGCGGCAGCTGAGCCCAGTAGCGATCCGCCTGTCTTGTGCAGGCCGATCTGAGAGGGGATGGCGGGGCTCAGCCGCCATCCCCTTTTTGTTTGGCTCAGGCGATGGCGACGCCCATCCGCCCGGCGAGATCCTGGATGAACTGCCATGCGGTTCGGCCGGATCGCGCGCCGCGGGTCGTCGACCATTCGAGCGCCTCGGCCCGGATCGTCTGACGGTCGGCCTCGAGGCCCAGGTGGTCCGCATAGGCGAACACCATGTCCAGATATTCGTCCTGGCTGCATTTGTGAAAGCCGAGCCACAGGCCGAAGCGATCCGACAGCGAGACTTTCTCCTCGACCGCTTCGCCGGGGTTGATCGCGGTCGAGCGCTCGTTCTCCATCATGTCCCGCGGCAGGAGGTGGCGCCGGTTGGACGTGGCGTAGAAGATCACATTGTCCGGGCGGCCCTCGATGCCGCCCTCAAGCACCGCCTTCAGCGACTTGTAGGAGGTGTCGTCCGCGTCGAAGGACAGGTCGTCGCAGAACACGATGAAGCGATGCGGGTCGGCCCGCAGGAGCCCCATGAGCTCGGGCAGGGACTCGATATCCTCCCGATGAATCTCGATGAGCTTCAGGGGTCGCTCGGCGCCGAGGCTCCGGTTCACCTCCGCGTGAACGGCTTTCACGAGGGAGGATTTCCCCATCCCTCGGGCGCCCCACAGGAGCGCGTTGTTGGCCGGAAGCCCACGGGCGAAGCGGCCGGTATTCTCGGCCAGCGTGTCGCGAACCCGGTCTATGCCCTTGAGAAGAGCCATCTCGACCCGGTTCACCCTGGGCACCGGGGCAAGCCGCCGTCCGGCCATATGCCAGACGAAGGCGTCCGCGGCCGTGAAGTCGGGTTTGGTCTGGCCCGATGGCGCCAGACGCTCCAGGGCATCGGCGATGCGGGCGAGGAGGGCGGCCGTTTCCGGGCCGGCGGCGAAAGGGTCGCGTGTCATGATGGACTTCACATTGGCTCGGCGCTGCTTATCTCGATAGCGCCGGGGCGTCCATCGGCCGAGGTTAAGGCCTTACCGCTTCGTTGATTTCGCGGGGGTGATCGGTATAGTCCGCCCGCTTTCGAGAATCCCGACCGGCGCGGGCGGCAAGAGGCCGCCTCGCGCCCTTCATCCATGGAGAGCCGCTTGATTACGCCCGCTTTCGCTCAAGGGGCCCCCGCCGGGGGCAGCAGCGATATCTTCCTGCAGCTCGTCCCGTTCGTCCTTATTTTCATCATCATGTGGTTCCTGATCATCCGGCCGCAGCAGCGCCGGGTGAAGCAGCACCAGGAGATGCTGAAGAGCATTCGCCGGGGCGACAACGTCGTGACCTCGGGCGGCATCCTGGGCAAGGTCACCAAGGTGCAGGACGACGCGACGGATATCGAGGTCGAGATCGCCGAAGGCGTAAGGGTCAAGGTGGCCCGCTCGATGATCGCCGAGGTCCGCACCAAGAGCGAGCCGGTCAAGGCTTGAAGCAGCGGAGCGACCTACGCTCCGAAAGGCAGAGAACCCATCGATGCTACGTTTCTCGACCACAAAGATCCTTGGGATCGTTGCCGTCATTGTCTACGGATTGCTGCTCGGTGCGCCGAACCTGCTGTCCGGAGACCAGCGCCGCTCCCTGGAGCAGTCGATCCCGCGTTGGGTTCCTTCCTGGATCATTCCCACCAAGGCGATGCCACTCGGCCTCGACCTGCAGGGGGGCTCGCATGTGCTCCTCGAAGTCGACCAGCCGGACCTGCTGCGTGGGCTCGTCACCCAGCTTCGCGACGACCTGCGCCGGATCGCCCGCGAGAACCGCGTATCGCTTCAGGGCGGCATCCAGACGACGCAGCGGGGCGTCCAGGCCCGGGTCCCCGAAGCCGCCGACCGGGAGCGCCTCCTGCCAAAGCTGCAGGAACTGTCGCAGCCGATCACGAACGCCGCCGTCGGCCAGACGGGCGCCCGGGACATCGACATCTCGTCCACCCCGGACGGGTTGGTCCAGCTCACATTCACGGATCAGGGCGTCAACGATCGGATCCGCCGCGCCGCCGAGCAGGCGCTGGAGGTGATCCGCCGGCGCGTCGATGCGCTCGGCACGACGGAGCCGCTGATCCAGCGTCAAGGCGCCGGACGCATCCTGGTCCAGGTTCCAGGGCTGCAAAATCCTGACCAACTCCTCGAGATCCTCGGCAAGACGGCAAAGCTGGAGTTCCGGCTCATCGCCAGCGAGAACGCCGGCGACGTGGATCTCCTCCCGTCGCGGGACGCGGGTGGCCAGCGGGTGCCCGTGGAGCGCCGCATCATCGTGGAGGGTGGCGACCTCATCGACGCCCAGCCTGCCTTCGACCAGCGGACGAACGAGCCCATCGTGAACTTCCGCTTCAACATCCGCGGCGCCCAGCGCTTCGGGCAGGCGACGTCCGAGAATGTGGGCCGCCCGCTGGCGATCGTTCTCGACAACGAGGTCGTGTCCGCGCCTGTGATCCAGAGCCCCATCACGGGCGGATCGGGTCAGATCTCGGGCCGTTTCACGGTCGAGCAGGCCAACAACCTCTCGGTTCTGCTGCGCGCCGGTGCGCTGCCGGCAAAATTGAACATCGCCGAGGTCCGCACCGTCGGGCCGAGCCTTGGCGCCGATTCCATCTCGGCCGGAGTCACGGCCGGCATCGTCGGCAGCATCTTTGTCGCGATCTTCATGGTGGCGGTCTATGGCCTGTTCGGCCTGTTTGCGCTGCTCGCCCTCTCGGTGAACATTCTGATGCTCATGGGCATCCAATCCGCGCTGGGGGCCACGCTGACTCTGCCCGGGATAGCCGGAATCATCCTGACCATCGGCATGGCGGTGGATTCCAACGTCGTGATCTTCGAGCGTATCCGCGACGAGGCGCGCCTCGGGCAGTCACCGATCGTGGCCATCGACAAAGGCTTCTCGTTCGCCCTCGGCACGATCATGGACGCGAACGCGACGGCCTTCTTCACCGCGCTCGTGCTTCTGCTGTTCGGCGGCTCCGGCCCTGTGCGCGGTTTCGCCATCACGTTCATCATCGGCATCGTCACGACGGCCTTCACGGCCTTTACGCTGACCCGCCTGGTAATCTCGCTTTGGGTGCGCCACCGCCGGCCCGCTGCCATCCCGATCTGACCGAAGGACGCACCCAGTGCCTCTCGTCAACTACATCCCCGAAACGTTCCACATCGGCTTCATGCGCCTTAGGCACTGGAGCTTCCCGTTCTCGGCGGCCCTATCTATCATCAGCGTGCTGGCATTCCTGACGCTCGGCCTCAACGTGGGGATCGACTTCAAGGGCGGAACGCTGATCGAGGTCCAGTCCACGTCCGGACCGGCCAACATCGGTGCAGTCCGCGACGCGGTCGGCGGCCTCAATCTCGGTGAAGTGCAGATCCAGGAGTTCGGGTCCAATAGCGAGCTCCTGATCCGTGTGGGGTCCAGCGCCGAGGTCCAGGGTGCCGCCGTCGTCGAACGGGTCCGTGCCGCGATCGGCAATTCCTACACGATCCGCCGGGTCGAGGTGGTCGGGCCGAGCGTGTCTGGAGAACTCGTCCAGCAATCGATTATCGCGCTGGTCCTCGGCCTGTTGATGATCATGGCCTATCTCTGGTTCCGCTTCGAATGGCAGTTCGCCGTCGGCGCCATCGTGACGACCATGCACGACATCGTGCTCGTGATCGGGCTCTATTCCATCCTGCAGCTCGAGTTCGACCTGACCGCGGTGGCGGCTGTGCTCACCATCATGGGCTACTCCCTCAATGACACGGTGGTGATCTACGACCGCATCCGCGACATGCTCCGCCGCTACAAGCGCATGCCGATCGCCGAGCTCCTCGACAGTTCCGTCAACGCCACGGTGTCCCGCACCATCATCGTCGCCGCCACAACCTTCTTCGCGACGCTCGCGCTCTACATCTTCGGTGGCGAAGTGCTTCGTGGGTTCAGCCTGTCGATCCTCTTTGGCGTGGTGGTCGGAACCTACTCGACGGTCTTCATCGCCGTGCCGGTGCTCATCTACCTGGGCCTCCATTCGCGCGGTGAGCTGGCCGGGGCCGGCACGAAGGTCGCTCGGCCCGCGGAGTGATCCCATGAGCGGCCGCGTCTATGACGGTTTCGTTCCCGGTCGTTACCCGATCGACGCCTACGGCAATGGCGGTTTTCGCTTTGCGGACATGTCCCACCGGGGGTCGATCCTGATCCTCGGCGCCGGGATCAAAGCCTGGGATGTCACGTCCGTATCGGGACTGACGACCGCCAGCCTCGACCCCATCTTCGCCGAAGACCCGCTCCTCGAGCTCGTTCTCCTCGGCACGGGCCTCGACATCGCCTTCGTGCCTCAGGGAATCCGGGACCGTTTTCGCGAGGCCGGGATCGGCCTCGACGTGATGCAGACCGGAGCCGCGGCCCGCACCTATAACGTGCTCGTTGCCGAGAACCGCCGCGTTGGCGCCGCTTTGATGGCGGTTGGCTGACGCCGGTGGCCGCGGATCCCGCCTTCAACTTCACCCATTGTGAAGCCCTGGTCCGCGAAGGCGACCCGGAGCGCTACTGGGCGAGCCTTTTCGCTGCTGCCGACAAGCGTCCCCACCTTTATGCTCTCTATGCCTTCAGCCACGAGATCGCGCGGGTGCGGGATTCGGTCCGTGAAGCCATGGTGGGCGAGATCCGCCTACAATGGTGGCGCGACGCCCTCCAGGGTGAGGCTCGTGGGGACGTCCGCTCCAACCCAGTGGCGGCGGCGCTCGACGAGACGATCGTGAAATTTCGCCTCCCGCGTCAGGCGCTGGTCGATCTCATCGATGCTCGCGTCTTCGATCTCTACGACGATGCGATGCCGACGGTGAACGACCTCGAGGGCTATTGCGGCGAGACCTCATCGAGCCTCATGCGCCTTGCCTCGCTCATTCTGGCGGACGGCGGCGAGGCCGGCTCGCCGGATGCAGCCGGTCATGCGGGCGTTGCTTACGCGATCACCGGGCTTCTGCGCGCATTCCCCTGGCATGCCCGACAGGGTCAGCTCTACCTACCGCTCGACCTGCTGGCGAAGCATGGAGTCGTCCGCGAGGACGTGGTGAGTGGGCGCGGGGGACCTGGTCTCGTCGGCGCCATGGCGGACCTGAGAGCGCTCGCCCGCCGCCATCTCGCACAGGCCCGGCCGCTGATCGCGAGCGCGCCTGCGGCTGCGAGGCCTGCCTTCCGGCCCCTTGCACTCGTCGAACCCTATTTGCGCCAGATGGAGCGGCGGGATTACGACCCGTTCAACACGCCGGTCGACCTGCCGCAATGGCGGCGGATCTATGCGCTCTGGCGCGGCTGAGACAGACGGAACGCGCTACTCCGCAGCCACGGAGATCGGCTCCTCGCCAAGCCAGCCGGACAGGTCCGCCCGGGCGCGCTCGGTTAGCGCACGCTTTCGAGCGATGGCCTTGGCAGGCCCCCGCAGGCGCTTGCCGTCTTCCGCCTTCGGGGCCCGGTCGAGGGGCGGGAAAAGCCCGAAATTGACGTTCATCGGCTGGAAGGAGCGGGGGCCCTCGTCGATGGTCTCGATATGACCGCCCGTGATGTGATTGATGAGCGCGCCGAGCGCCGTCGTGGAGGGCAGAGGCTCGATGCCGCGACCAAGCCGCTCCGCCGCAGCGAACCGGCCTGCCATGAGCCCGACCGCCGCGCTCTCCACGTAGCCTTCGCAGCCGGTGATCTGCCCCGCGAAGCGCAACCGCGGCTCGGCTTTGAGGCGCAGGGTCGGATCGAGCAGCTTCGGCGAGTTCAGATAGGTGTTCCGGTGCAGGCCGCCGAGGCGGGCGAACTCTGCGTTCTCCAGGCCGGGGATCATGCGGAAGACCCGGGTCTGCTCCCCGTATTTCAGCTTCGTCTGAAACCCGACCATGTTGTAGAGCGTGCCGAGCGCGTTGTCCTGCCGGAGCTGGACGACCGCGTAGGGCTTCTGCTCCGGGTTATGCGGGTTGGTCAGGCCAACGGGCTTCATGGGGCCATGACGCAAGGTTTCGCGGCCGCGCTCGGCCATCACCTCGATCGGCAGGCAGCCGTCGAAATAGGGCGTGCCCTCCCAGTCCTTGAAGCTCGTCTTGTCGCCCTGGATCAACGCATCCACGAAAGCTTCGTACTGGTCCCGGTCGAGGGGGCAGTTGATGTAGTCGGCGCCCGTGCCGCCAGGCCCGGCTTTGTCATAGCGCGATTGGAACCAGGCGGTGCCCATGTCGATGGACTCGCGGTAGACGATGGGAGCGATGGCGTCGAAGAACGCCAGCTCCTTTTCACCCGTGAGGCCAAGGATGGCCTCCGCGAGCGCTGGGGAGGTGAGGGGGCCGGTGGCCAGGATGACGGAGGACCATTCCCGGGGCGGAAGTCCCGCGATCTCTCCGCGCTCGATCGTGACGAGAGGATGCGCCTCCAACGCAGCGGTGACCGCGGCCGAGAACCCATCCCGGTCGACCGCAAGGGCGCCCCCTGCCGGCACTTGGTTGGCATCGCCCTGGCGCATGATGAGCGACCCGAGACGCCGCATCTCCTGATGCAGGAGCCCGACCGCGTTGGTCTCGGCATCGTCCGAGCGGAAGGAATTGGAGCAGACCAGCTCCGCGAGCCCATCGGTCTTATGGGCGTCCGTGCCGCGCACGGGCCGCATCTCGTGGAGCACCACGGGAACGCCTGCCTCGGCGATCTGCCAGGCTGCTTCGGAGCCGGCAAGTCCGCCGCCGACGACATGAATAGGATTGGGACCGGTCATCCGCCTGGAGTAGGCCCGCGGGCGCCGTCGATCAACCCGTTCCGTCGTCGCGGAGCGGAACCGCCACGCCAAAAAAGCAAACGCCCGCCAGAGGCGGGCGCGGCCGTTGCTGCAATGCAGCAGATCGTTACGCGGTAGCGTGCTCGCGGGCGATCGAGTCGATCTGGAAGCGGGAGATGCCCAGATCGTCGAGCTCGCGGTCGGTCAGCTGGGAAAGCTCCCGCACGGTGTCGCGATAACGCAGGTAGGACTTGATCTTAGAGAGAATGAAGGTGACGAACATGTTCTTGCTCCTGAGGTAGCCGACCCGGTTGGCCGGCGCTTGTCTTCGTCGCTTGTGCAATGCAGCATATAAGCGTCGCAGACCCCACCGAGGAGCGGTGAAATTGTATGTCAGTTATGCGATGAGAGCATAACTTACTAATGGAATATTAATGAGCCGGCGTACATGGCATGGCTCGTGCGCTCACTGATCGGCTGCCTTTGAGCTTAGCGGCGTCCTGGTTCTTCCGGCTCCACTCGCATTTTCGGCAGAGCTTCGGGGTAAGTATCCCGGAGCCATTCCACCAACTTTTCCCGGATCTCGCAGCGTAGGTCCCAGCTTGCCGATGAGTTGGCCGCGCTCATGATGCCGCGCAGTTGCATGGTGCGCTCGGTTGCCTCGGATACGTGAAGCGCCGCCACCTGCCCGTCCCAGAGCGCCGAGGCGCGAACGAGTTCGAGATATTTCTCACGCACGGCGCCAACCGGAACCGCATAATCCACGTACCAGAACACCGTGCCGATGAGGGATGCGGATTCCCGCGTCCAGTTCTGGAAGGGCTTTTCCATGAAATAGGAGAGGGGCACCACGAGGCGACGCCAATCCCAGAGGCGCACGACCACATAGGTGGTCTGGATCTCCTCCACCGTGCCGGACTCGCCCTCCACCACGATGCTGTCTCCTAGCCGGATCGGCTGGGCGATGGCGATCTGCACACCGGCGATGAGATTGGACAGCACCGGCCGTGCCGCAAGGCCGACCGCAAGACCTGCGACGCCCGCGGAGGCGAATAGGCTGACCCCGTACTGACGGACCGAAGGGATCGTCATCAGCACCGCCGAGAAGGTCAGGAACCCGACCACTGTCACGGCTGTCCGTCGCAGCAGGCGCACCTGCGTGAGGTGCTTGCGGGTGAGGAGGTTGTCTTCGAGGTCCAGCGGCACTCGGCGCAGATAAAGGTCCGCTGCCACGTCGATCACCGCGACCGCGATCCATCCGACGAAGATCACGAAGCCGAAGAGGAGGCCCCATTCGAGGAGCCCGGCAAGGGGACCCCGGTTGGGCAAGGCCTGCAGCACGAGGCCAAGCCCCACCGTGAGGAGTCCAAGGCGCGTCGGTGGGCGGATGCGGTCGAGAAGCTTGCGCCCGAACTCGGCAAGGCGTCCGCGCAGCACGAACCGGAGGATCTGGAACGCGGCTGCATGGATGAACAACAGCAGGAAGCCGGCGACGAGCAGCGCCGTGAGGTTCACCAGCCAGGCCGGCCAGAGGCTTTGCACCCGTTGGAGCGTATCCGAGAGGCTGAGGAGGTTGTCTGCGAGCATGCGGGCGAAACGCCACCGTCAAGCTCGTTGTTCCGGTTTGATTCCACTGGCGAGCAGCACGCCGGCAGAGGCGAGGACGAGCCCGGCAATGGCGGGGCCGTCCGGAATCTCCCCGAGGATCGGGATTGCGAGGACGGCACCGAGCACCGGCCCGAGCGGCGAGAGAGCGGCCGCCCGGGAGGCGCCGAGGCGGTCGATCGCCATGCCGTAGAGCACCATGCTGAGCGCGCCAGCGACGACACCCTGCAGGACAGCCTGAACCAGCACCGCACCCCCGTGACCCTCGTCGATGGCTGCGAGGAGGGCGGGCCCGCCGAGGGGGAGGAGGACCGGCACGGACCAGAGAGCCACCAGCCCCGCGCCCTGGGCGGGGGTCAGCCCGCTGAGGCGATAGGCGTGGGTGTAGAGCCCCCAGCAGAGGGCGCCCGTGAGCAGGAGCAGATGCCCGCGCCAGGCGCCGGTCTCGGGGTGCAGCAGCCCGCGGCCGGCGATGGCGAGGATGCCGAGGCCGATGAGGGCGAAGCCGAGGATACGCCAGCGCCCGAGCCGCTGTCCGAAGGCGAGGAAGCCCACGAGGGCGACGAAGAGGGGCATGGTGCCGGGAAGCAGCGGGCCGATCTCGGCGGCGGGCGCGAAGCGCATGCCGGTGGCGACGATGAGGAAGAACGGTGCGCCGGAGCCCAGGAGGCCAAGCGCTGTCAAGGGTTTGAGGCCCCGCGGCCATGGACCGATCCGGATCCAAGCGGGGGCGAGGAGGAGGGCCGGGATGCCGAACCGCAGCAGCCCCACCGCCTCCGGCGGCAGCCGGTGGGTGACCGCATGGCGGGTGCCGACCATCCAGGCGGCCCAGATCAGCACGGTGGCGATTCCGGCGGCATAGCCGAGGAGAATGCGGCGGCGGGTTGCGGCATCGGGGGCGGCTTGCGGCAGAGCGGTGGCAGACATGCGGGATCTCCGGAACGTCCGGAGCATAGGCGGCCAAGGCGGGGCATGTCCTTGCGAAGACCTGTTGCGCCAACCCTCCTTCTTGGCAGATGATTGCGCGAACGAGGCCCTCATGCCCTATATCAATCTCGACGCCATCGACCTCCACATCCTGCGCGCCCTCCAGGACGACGGGCGACTCACCAACAACGAACTTGCCGACCGAGTCGGTCTCTCCCCGTCCCCGTGCCTGCGCCGGGTACGCCGGCTCGAGCGGGACGGGTTCATCCGCACCTACCGGGCGGTGCTCGACCGGGAATCGGTGGGGCTCGGGCTCACGGTCTTCGTGGAAATCAAGGTGGAGAAGCACTCGCGGGAGAACGCGGATTCCCTGCGTCACGCCCTCGATGCCATGCCCGAGGTGGTGGCCTGCCACATGGTCTCCGGCACCGCGGACTTCATCGCCGAGATCGTGGTGCCGAACCTGAAAGCCTATGAGCGCCTGCTCACGGACAAGCTCATGACCCTGCCGATGGTAGGCGACATCCGCTCCAACTTCGCGCTCTCGCGGGTGAAGTCGGACGGAGCGCTGCCGCTGACGCACCTGAAGCGCGAGGACCCGCGCGTGGAAGCGGCCCGGAGCGCCGCGCCCGATTGCGGATAGGACGCAGCGCGGTTCGTCACCCCAAGGGCGCGTCCACGGAACACACGATTCCGGCCGGCGCGAAGGCGATCTCGACCGTGCCGCCGAGTTCCTGGGCGAGGCTGCGCTCCACAAGCCGGGTGCCGAAGCCCCGCCGGGTCGGGGCCTCCACCGGCGGTCCGCCGCTCTCCTCCCAGCGCAGAAGCAGGCGAGGGGGATCGGCGGCCTGCACCTCCCAGGAGAGAGCCACGTGCCCGGCCGGGCCGGAGAGGGCGCCGTACTTCACCGCGTTCGTGGCCAGTTCCTGCAGCATCATGGCGAAGGCGAGGGCCATGCGCGGCGGCAGGCGCACGTTCTGTCCGCTCACGCGGATGCGGTCCTCGCCCCCGCTCATGTAGGGCGCGATTCCCTGCTCCACGATCTCGGTGAGGCCGGCCCCCTCCCAGTTCTCGCGGGTGAGAACGTTGTGGGCGCGGGAGAGGGCGATGAGCCGCCCCTCGATGGCCTCCCGGGCCGCCGCGGGCGATTCCGTGTTCCGCAGGGTCTGCGTGGCGATGGATTGGACGGTGGCCAGGGTGTTCTTCACCCGGTGATTCAATTCGTTGATCAGCAGCGTGCGGTGCTCGTCCGCCTGCTTGCGGTCGGTGATGTCCCGCTGGATGCCCCACATGTGCTTGAGGAGGCCGTTCTCGACCACCCCGAGCATGCTGTTGGCGAAATGCTTGCGGTTCCCCTCCGCGTCCTGCTCCACGGATTCGATATCGACGAGGTTGTAGCCCGACCGGATGATCTCGATGAAATAGGCCCGCGCCTCGGGATTGGTGGCCGGAAAGGGGAAGTCGAGGGTCTTGCCGATGAGGTCCTCGGCCCGGTCGAGCCCGTACATGCGCGCCATGGCGTCGTTGCAATCCACGAAGCGGCCGTTGCGATAGGCCTGCTCGATCTGCTCGTCCACGCCGAGCGCCGTGTCGATGGGCGGGTCGAGCTCCAGGAGCCAGATGCCCTCCGTGCTGTGCGCCACGAAGGAGCGATACCGCTCGTCGCTGAGGCGCAGCCTCTCCTCCTCGGCGGAACGTCCCGCCTCCTTGAGCACCCGTTCCGTCGTCTCCACCCCCGTGCAAAAGACCCCCGGGATGGCGCCGCTCTCGGAGCGGATCGGGGCGAGGGAGAAGGTGAACCACCGGGTCAGTCCCTCCAGCCCGTCCGCCGGCGTCACCGGCTGGTCCACGAAGGCCGGCGCCTCGCCCGCGAGCGTCGCCTCCATGGCGGACCGGTAGGCAGGCCAGATTCCGGCCCAGAACTCCCCAGCGGGGCGGCCCAGGACCTCCGGGTGCTTCGCCCCGAGAACCGGGATCGCGGCATCGTTGTAAAGGCAGGTGAGGGCGGGCCCCCAGGCGATGGCTGCGGGTTGCCGTGTGTCGAGCATGAGGTCGACCGCCGTGCGCAGGCTTTGCGGCCAAGCCGAGACGGGGCCGAGGGGCGTGGCCGCCCAATCGAAGCGGCGGATGCGCTCCCCCATGAGACCGCCATGGGCCGGCCAAGGGGGCGCTCGCCTGTCCTGAGAGTTCGCGGTATCGACGGGGCCGGGCGCCATTGCGACGCCTCCTGCGGCGGGGTGGTTCACGGTTGGCCCGCTCTCCGGTGAAATCAAGACACAGCTTCGGGGATCGCCCTCCGACGATCGGTCGGGCGGCGGGCGAGAGCGCCGCCGCGCGCCGTCGGAGGGCCGCTCGCAAGCGTTAAGGTTGTAACGTTTGCATCAGGGTCAAGGGGGGAGGGCTCATCGGGCGGCCCCGCATGTCGTCTCCCGCACCCGATGACAGCCGGAAATCCACGCGGCCCGCCCCGGAGCGGCCCACCCGCGGGCCGAGGCTCGCGCCGCCGGCCGACCGTATCGCGCTCGCTCCACCCGCGCCCGGGCCATGGCCATCCGCTGCGCCCGTGCGGGCCCGTCGCGGCGTTCCGAAGGCGATGACGCGGGCTCGCGGGAGCGGCCGCATGACGGCCGTTCAGGCAAGCCGCAGGCGGATGCGCATCCCTGAGCCCTCAGGGCCGCCCGTCGGTGAATTCCACCAAATCCCAGAGATTGCCGTAGAGATCCTGGAACACGGCGACGGTGCCGTAGGGCGCTTGCCTAGGCTCCCGCACGAAGACGATCCCGGCCTCCCGCAGGGCCGCGTGATCCCGCCAGAAATCGTCCGTGCGCAGGAACAGGAACACCCGCCCGCCGGCCTGGTCGCCAATGAACGCCTCCTGCCGCGCCCCCACCGCCCGCGCCAGCAGCAGCGACGCCGATCCTTCGCCGCGCGGCCGCACCACGACCCAGCGCTTGTCCTGCTCGGGCTGAGGGGTGTCCTCCACCAGTTCGAAGCCGAGCTTGCCCACATAGAAGGCGATAGCCTCGTCGTAGTCGCGGACGACAAGAGCGATGTGGGCGAGGGATTGGGGCATACGTGGCTTTCACATGCCGGCGAACTGGAATCAGGCAAGGTCGGAACGGGCACATGCATAAGCGTGGCGCTGACCGAGAAATACTAACTGCTTTCACCTACTCATCGCGTTCTAGTCGGCATGGGAGCCGATCCAGAACCATCAAGTGCCATTCTGGACGTTAGAACAGGACGCAGTGTTATTTGTGCTGTTGGAATTGCGATGATTGATTGATTTAAGTTCTGACAGTTGGCAGCTGGTACGTATTCGTATGCATAATTGGAGTGGCTGCCACACGACTTCGAGCATCAACAGATCACTCTGCACTCGTTTTCACACTTCGCCCCTCCATTCGTCGCAGGAGCCACTCCATGGCAGGATTAGGATGCCTTGTATCGGAGCTCTTCTCATCCATTCGTGTTGCCGGATTAAAGGTCAATTCGTAGCAGGCAGTTGCTGCGATTTCTTTATCGTATCCCTCAGCCTGTTTCTTGAATCCTTCCACAGAACTTGCAATCGAATATTTATACGCGTAGTGCTCTCTGAGTCGAAAAAGACGCTCATGTCTTGAACTCGCAAAACGCACTAACATCAATCCGGGAATAACCAAGAGTGCACGGGCTAGTATCTGTCCTACAATCTCTTCAACTGAATTTTTACTCGGTGCACTCCCGATAAGCTTCGAAACGTCAGGCAAAGAGGATGGCCATAATGCAATTATCAGCTCTCGAGGCACCACATAGAAGGCTATTGGCAAGCTGAGAAAAATCAATAGCGCAACGCTCGCATAGTAGGCGCCTATCGCAGATTTGACTTCTTTGGAGACCGCTCTCTCTCTCTACTACTAAAGGCGCCGGCTAGACCGGCATTAGTAGCGCCGATCAGCATATCGGAGGCTTCGGAGCGCAGCCTCTTTACCTCATTTGCCTCTTCCTGCAACTCGACTAATAATTCATCGACTAAGTCATTGCTCTCCTCGATCTTTCTGTGGCGTGCGTCCAGCTGATTATCGAATGACGAGAACTCTGCTGCGTAATTGCTTACCTGGCTGGACAGGGTTGCTGCTGTTTGTGCTGCAGACCGAATAAGTTCTACTTTCTGTCCTGTCTCGCTGCTGTACTCGGAGATGGTTCTGCGCTCTTTTTCAGCTTCTGTGCGGAGGCGCTCTGTCTCAGCTTTCTCGGACACGACTGCTTTTGCTGCCTCCTCCGCCTGCGACTGTAAATCGGTTAAGCGGCGGCGGATTTGCTCAAATTGTTCAATGGATTTGGAGATTTCAGCCTGCCGCAAGTGGACTGACTTGAGCGCTTCGTAAAAATCCTGGAACCTCGGTGTTTGCGCGAGGGAGCGGATGATACTCCAAGAGCTCAGTGCTGAATCAAGATGAGCGACAGCATTCTGGAGAAAGCCGTTGAATGTTGTGGATGCACCATTTTGGCCTTGAAGAGCATAGCTTCCTTTGTTTGTGACCATAGATATGCCGCCAATGTTAGCATTGACGTGTACTATCTGATCGAACTCGAGTTTTGCTGCAGCGAGGCTCGAATTTAGCGTTATTATGTTGTTCTTAGGAAGAAAAAATGGATTCTTAACCTCAGACAGCCCAGTCGCTGCTTCGACAAGTGTGCGCGCAACTGTGAGCACTTCATCTAAAGTAGCTTCTGTGCCGGGAATAGGTAATGCCGTATCAAACCTGCTCCCGTCTTTGGCTGGAGATCTGAAAAGGGCTTCGACGGCCTCACAGGCGGAGGAAAGCCCCTCAGCTGTAGCATGTAGCGTCGCCAGTACCGGCTTGTTCATATGTCAACTCCAGAGACTAAGACGTATCACGTACCTCACAAACTAAAAGTTGAATGGTTCATTTTTTTCACAACTATCAACACCTCCGTCGCACGCTTCTCACTCCGCCGTCACCGCGTTGTTCACCATTTTCTGTGAGGCAATCTTCCCGGCTAACGTCAGCCTTCACCGGCGGTTTACACCCGAGCGGCATGGATGCTCACGCCTTGCGGAGCTACTAATCTGCGTAGCTAGCCTGAAACGAGTTCCTGACTTTTTTGGATTGGCTTGCTCACTGTCGCCCTCCCTAAAGCTCGGCTGATTACCCGATTTTCGCTTGCCGCCGCACCCCGGAACCCCCCTCCACATGCCCGGTTTCCCCTAACCGGCATCGGCAGAGGACCTCCCATATGGCCAAGGCACGCAACCGGATGCGCTGCGCCTGCGCCCTCGGCGCGGTGGCGCTCGCCGCGAGCCCGGCCGAGGCGCATGTGAAATGGTTTGCGCCCTATATCGTCGGCGCGCCGCCGCAGCCGGTGGGGCAGACCTTGACCGATCCGTGGTTCTGGGTCGCCATCCTGATGGTGCTGGGGTTCTTCCTCGCCACGCGGGCGGTGGAGCGGGGCCCGGTCGGGCAACAGGCGCTCGCGGTGATGGACCGGATCTCGGATCCCCTGTGGCGGCGGGCGGACGATTTCATGCGCGCGGCGATCGGCGCGTTCTTCGTGGCGATCTTCGCGGTGGGCGGGGTCTATCTCACCCCCGACCTCAAGACCCCGTCCGAATGGGTCTCCTGGGCGCAGCTCCTGATCGCGGCGGGGGTGTTCTCGCGCAAGACCATGCCGGTCTCGGCGGCCGGGATCATCGTCCTGTGGATCCTGGCTTTGCGGGATTACGACTTCTTCCACCTTCTCGACTACCTCGCCCTCGGGGTCTCGGTGGCGGCCTATCTGGTGCTGGAATCCTCCAACAATCCGCGCTGGCGGATGCACCGGTTCGAGGTGCTGCGCTGGGGCGTCGCCATCGCGCTCATGTGGTCGAGCCTGGAGAAGTTCGCCTATCCGAACTGGTTTCATCCGCTCGTGGAGGAGAAGCCCTTCCTCACCTTCGGCATGCCGCGGGACGTGTTCATCCCCATGGCCGGGGTCGCGGAATTCACCATGGGGTTCGGGCTCATCTGGACGCCGCTGGTGCGGCGCCTCTCGGCCATTGCCCTGTTCGTGATCTTCAACGCGGCGGTCTATCCCTTCGGGCGCATCGATCTCGTGGGCCACGCGCTCATCATGGCGGTGATCGTGATCATCGCGGCCGATCACGAGCGGGAGGTGCATTTCCTGCCCGCGCTCCGCAAGAGGCTGGTGGGCGTGCCCGCGGGGCTCGTCACGGCGCTCGTGGTGTTCTCGGCGGGCTATTGGGGCCTGCACGCCGCCGTTTACGGGCCGGAGGGACAGGCCGGCCCGCCTGAGGGCGAGTTGGCGACCCATTCCCACAGCCCGGAGCACCCGCACGGGCCGCAGGCCCCCGGCGGGATCGGCGCCCCGCCGCAGCGGTGACGGGCGGCTTTATTCCGCCGCCGCCCGCGTCACCTTCGCGCCCTTCTTCGCGGGCTTCTTGGCCGCGGTTTTGGCCGGAGCCTTCGCCGGGGCCTTCGCCTCCGCCTTCACGGGGGGCTTGCCCGCGAGGGGGCGGCGCGCCAGCACGTCGCGCAGGAAGCGGCCCGTGTGGCTCGCCTCCACCTGGCACACCTCCTCGGGCGTTCCTTCAGCCACGATGCGCCCGCCGCCGTCGCCGCCCTCGGGGCCCATGTCGATGATCCAGTCGGCGGTCTTGATGACTTCGAGGTTGTGCTCGATCACCACCACCGAGTTGCCCTGGTCCACGAGCTCGTGGAGCACTTCCAGGAGCTTCGCCACATCGTGGAAGTGGAGGCCCGTGGTGGGCTCGTCCAGGATGTAGAGGGTGCGGCCGGTGGCGCGCTTGGAGAGCTCCTTCGAGAGCTTCACCCGCTGGGCCTCGCCGCCGGAGAGGGTGGTGGCCTGCTGGCCCACATGCACGTAGTCGAGGCCGACCCGGGCGAGGGTCTGCATCTTCTCGCGGATGGAGGGCACCGCCTTGAAGAGGTCGCGCGCCTCCTCGACCGTCATGTCGAGCACGTCCGCGATGCTCTTCTCCCGGTACTTCACCTCAAGCGTTTCGCGGTCGTAGCGTTTGCCCTTGCACACGTCGCAGGTGACGTAAACGTCCGGCAGGAAGTGCATCTCGATCTTGATGACGCCGTCGCCGCAGCAAGCCTCGCAGCGGCCGCCCTTCACGTTGAAGGAGAAGCGGCCCGGCTGGTAGCCGCGCGCCTTCGCCTCGGGCAGGCCGGCGAACCATTCGCGGATCGGCGTGAAGGCGCCGATATAGGTGGCGGGGTTCGAGCGCGGCGTGCGGCCGATGGGCGATTGGTCGATGTCGATGACCTTGTCGAGATGCTCCAGCCCCTCGATCCGGTCGAACGGGGCAGGGTGCTCGAGGGCGTTGTTGAGCTTCCTCGCCACCGCCTTGTAGAGCGTGTCGATCACGAGCGTGGACTTGCCGCCGCCGGAAACGCCGGTGATGCAGGTGAAGGTGCCGAGCGGAATTTCCGCCGTCACGTTCTTCAGGTTGTTGCCGCGCGCGCCCACGAGCTTGATCATGCGATCCTTGCTCGGCTTGCGGCGCTTGCCCGGCACCTTCACGGTCTTGGCGCCCGTGAGGTACTGGCCGGTGAGGGACTTCTGGTTCGCCATCAGCTCGTCGGGCGTGCCCTCCGCCACGATCTCACCGCCATGGATGCCGGCGCCGGGGCCGATGTCGAACACGTAATCGGCCTGGAGGATCGCGTCCTCGTCGTGCTCCACCACGATCACCGTGTTGCCGAGATCGCGCAGGCGCTTCAGCGTGCCGAGCAGCCGCTCGTTGTCCCGCTGGTGGAGGCCGATGGAGGGCTCGTCGAGCACGTAGAGAACGCCCGTGAGGCCGGAGCCGATCTGGGAGGCGAGCCGGATGCGCTGGCTCTCGCCGCCCGACAGGGTGCCGGAGGCGCGCCCGAGGGTGAGGTATTCGAGGCCCACATCCACGAGGAAGGTGAGGCGGTCGCGGATTTCCTTCAGGATGCGCCCGGCGATCTCGTTCTGCTTCGCGTTGAGCTTTCCTCCAAGGTCGCTGAACCAATGGTGGGCGTCGCGCACGGAGAGCGCGGTCGCATCGCCGATGTCGAAGCCCGCGATCTTCACCGCCAGCGCCTCGGGCTTGAGCCGCTTGCCGCCGCAGGATTCGCAGGGCGTCTCGCCCATGAAGCGGCCGATCTCCTCGCGGGCCCAATCGCTCTCGGTTTCCTTGTAGCGGCGCTCGAGGTTGGTGATCACGCCCTCGAAGGGCTTCCTCACCTCGTAGGCGCGCAGGCCGTCGTCATAGGCAAAGCGCACGTCCTCCTTCGACCCGTAGAGCACCACCTTGCGAAACGCCTCCGGCAGGTCGCTCCAGGGCGCCGTCATGGACGTCTTGTAGTGCTTGGCGAGCGCCTGCAGGGTCTGGCCGTAATAGGGCGAGGTGGATTTCGCCCAGGGCATGATGGCGCCGCGCTTGAGGCTCAAGGTCTCGTCCGGCACCACGAGGTCCGCATCGATGCGCATCTCATGGCCGATGCCGCCGCAGGTCGGGCAGGCGCCGAAGGGGTTGTTGAACGAGAAGAGCCTGGGCTCGATCTCGGCGATGGTGAAGCCGGAGACGGGGCACGCGAACTTCGAGGAGAAGGTGACGCGCTTCGCCTCGCCGTTCTCTTGGCGTTCGTCCGCCCATTCGATGAGGGCGATGCCATCCGCAAGGTCGAGCGCCGTCTCGATGGAATCCGCGAGCCGGGCCGCGATGTCGGGGCGCACCACGATGCGGTCCACCACCACGTCGATGTCGTGCTTGAACTTCTTGTCGAGGGTCGGCACCTCGTCGATGGCGTAGTATTCGCCGTCCACCTTGAGCCGCTGGAAGCCCTTCTTCTGGAACTCGGCGATCTCCTTGCGGTACTCGCCCTTGCGGCCGCGCACCACGGGGGCGAGGAGATAGAGCCGCGTCTTCTCCGGCAGCTCCAGCACCCGGTCCACCATCTGGCTCACGGTCTGGCTCTCGATGGGGAGGCCCGTGGCGGGCGAATAGGGGATGCCGACCCGCGCCCAGAGAAGGCGCATGTAGTCGTAGATTTCCGTCACCGTGCCGACGGTGGAGCGCGGGTTCTTCGAGGTCGTCTTCTGCTCGATGGAGATGGCGGGCGACAGGCCGTCGATCTGGTCCACATCCGGCTTCGACATCATCTCGAGGAACTGCCGCGCATAGGCCGACAGGCTCTCCACGTAGCGGCGCTGGCCCTCCGCGTAGATCGTGTCGAAGGCAAGCGACGACTTGCCGGAGCCGGACAGGCCCGTGAACACCACGAACTGGTCCCGCGGGATCATCAGATCGACGTTCTTGAGGTTGTGCTCCCGCGCCCCGCGCACGGTGATGACGCGCGCATTGGGATCGCCCGCCCGGGCGCGGTTGAACAGATCGTCGAGTTTGGCCATGGCCTGCCTGGAAGCTTGAGAAGACGCGAAGCGTGACTGGACCGGGCCCTAACGCCTGGCCGGAAACAGATAGGATACGGGCTGGACGCCTGAAAGGTTCACCCACCGAATCCGGTCCGACCCTAGAACAAACCCGGTACGACGACAACTGCGCCCGGCAGTGGCGTTTGGGCGCGAGGGCAGGGGACCGCTGGACCGTCGGCAGCTTGGGTGGCCGCGCCGCATGGGCGTCAGGACCGGGTGCGGAGGGGTAGGGTCTCGATGAAGCGGGTCCTCGGCTGGCAGAGCGGGCGGGGGAGAACGATCCGTCCCAGGTGCTGCTGGCGCGGCTCGAATGCGAAGCGCCGGAAGGACCAGTTATAGACCAGAGGCTCGGGCGCGGCCTCGACCGCCAGGATCGCATGAAAGCTTAGCGCCAGGCCTTCCTCGTTGCGCGCCTTGCGCAGGCGGTAACCTGAAAGATCGGTGAGGCTCGCGGCGGTCCGATAGCCATCGTCTTCGAAGCCAGGGTCCTTGGCGTGAACCTGAAGGTAGTACGCACGCCCGTCGGCCAAGGTCTTCGCCCGCCAGGACACGACGGGGATCGCCGCGAAGGAGAGGGCGAACGGGAGGCCGGCGACGGCGATGCCCCAGCACAGGATCCACGCCCTGGCGCGAGGGTTCGGCCGTCCGGGGTGACGGCCCGCTCCTGTAGGGATTTCAGAATCTGGTGCCAGGGCGCCCGGACGACAATGCAGCATCATGGTTGGTGGCCAAGAGGCAGGGCGGTGGCATGGGAGCGCGAACGGAATTCCCATGGATCCCCGTCGCGGCAAGGCAACTCTATCACGGTGGCGCGCGCCCGCCACGGGCCAGATCCGGAGCCGGCCCACAGGATCTCCACAGGTTGGGTCGATTGTTGGGGACAGGGCGAAGCGCGGTTGCGGCGCGGCTTGTCCCGGGGGCCGCTCGGGCCCAGTACTCCGGGACGCGGAGCGGGAGGAACCCCATGGCAGGCAGTGTGAACAAGGTGATCCTGGTTGGGAATCTGGGCAAGGACCCTGAGGTTCGTCGGCTTGGGTCTGGTGAGCCTGTGGTGAACCTGCGGATTGCGACCTCCGAGAGCTGGAAGGACA
>JAESGO010000036.1_pt1 | contig 150797 bp, 114 predicted proteins | sample 9269701 | NCBI WGS metagenome assembly JAESGO01 (sample SAMN15720690, study PRJNA650881) | algae metagenome | isolation source: Hormoscilla sp. CMT-3BRIN-NPC48 and co-occurring heterotrophs from... | place: USA: Clark Mountains Wilderness, California | collected 2010-04-18 | reverse complement strand
ACGGGAGGGATTCTCACCCTCAAAGTCACTCAGTTATCCTGATTTTCAGTCAATACGATAGACTGATATCAGTCGGCTAATCCTCTAAAACCTTTGCAGGTTCTAGTTTCTAGCCAACGAATCGCACTGCTTCATCCCCCGCGAAAGGTTCGCAATCATGCTATTGCGATTAGTGGTAAGTTGCACCATTTCTAACACTTCCCGCAGACGTTGTGTACGCCGTGGCGATCGCAAATGATAAAGCCGCGCAAAATAATCTAAGTAGTCCCAAACTGTTAAGTCGTCATACACAGGAAAATCATCAGGTAGATAGCCTATGCGTCGCTTTAAAGTATGGTTGCTTTGGTCGCGTGAAAGGCGATCGCCGTTAATATAAATTTCACCTGTAGTTGGCTCTTCTGCTGCGGCTAACATCCGAATCAAAGTTGTTTTGCCTGCACCATTTGGGCCAATCAGTCCGTATACTTCTCCAGTTTCTACCTCTAAATCAACATCATTGACTACCACCTGGCGGTCAAATTGCTTAGTAAGTCCACAAGTACGAATTGCCAGTTCCTTTGCCATAAATGCTAGAAATCCTTGTAATATGCCTAGCTTGACTAATAGCCTAGCTTTTAATTACAAGCTCTGGCAGGAGTTTTGCTGAAAATTAATCATATTGCTAATAATTTTCCACTTTAGGGAAATCAGATTCATCTACTTACCGCCATGAGCGTAAGTTTTAATTGAATTGTGACACTTGTTCAAACTGGCTACTTCTTACCCCACGAATACCGCAAAAAATTATTTAATAAAATCAATTGGATTTAAATAACTTTCTGCTAAAACTATGGAATCTCTCGCATATATCTACATAGCTCTAACTTACGAAGAAACCACCCTGAAGTGCCAGCAAGTTTATAAGTTAGTTCAAACGATGGAAAGTAATGTTAATAAAACAGAGGCTGAGTTGATGAAAAATTACGCACTTTTAAAACATTAATAGTCTCCCAAAGTGGAAAAAATAAAGCTTTGTCCCAGTCCCCAATCACCAATCCCCAGTCCCTAAATCCTAAATCCTTAGTAAAAATGCCTAATTCCTATTGATACAACTGATAGCTTAATACTGGCATTTAGAGTAAAAATATAAGAGGCGAGTTCTGCGTATTTACTATTTTTGAATCTCAAATTGACCTGCAAGTTCAAGCTCCTAAAGATTGTCTAGAAGATACACAGTATATTCTGCAAGTAGGCAGTGATGCCGACAGCAATTTTGTTGCAGAAAGTGTATTTCGTCTTGATTCTTGGTTAGCTAATCAACTGGCAAATCTATCTCGTTCTCGAATTCAAAAGCTAATTACACAAGGGTGTGTGCAGATTAATGACCAAATTTGTTCTGTAAAAGATACCAAAGTCAAACTAGGCGATCGCATTCATGTAACTATTCCTGATGCTGAACCACCGAAAACCCAGGCAGAAAATATTCCCCTGGATATTCTCTACGAAGATGATTCGCTGTTAATTGTTAATAAACCCGCGGGTTTAGTTGTCCATCCTGCGGCTGGTCATGAAACAGGTACGCTGGTTAATGCTCTTTTAGCACACTGCCCGTTATCTGAAATTGGTGGTGTACAGAGGCCAGGAATTGTTCATCGCTTGGATAAAGATACTACTGGTGCGATCGCGATCGCTAAAACAGATTTTGCTCATCAACACCTCCAAGCACAGCTAAAAGCCAAAACAGCTTGTCGGGAGTACTTGGGTGTAGTCTACGGTTCCCCCAGAACTGATAGCGGCAGCGTTGATGCGCCTATCGGTCGTCATCCTGTAGACCGCAAGAAAATGGCTGTAGTCACAGAATCAAAAGGCGGTCGGTCTGCTGTTACCCACTGGCGGGTACAGGAACGCCTTGGAAACTACACGTTAGTGCATTTCCAATTAGAAACAGGGCGTACCCATCAAATTCGCGTCCACAGTACTCATATTGGGCATCCGATAGTAGGTGATCCGGTTTACAGTTCTGGTCACTCAGTAGGGGTTAACCTTCCAGGTCAAGCACTTCATGCGTGGCGGCTGCGATTACAACATCCTGTTTCTCTTGAGTCGATAGAAGCGATCGCCCCTCTCCCCTCAGCTTTTAAAACACTGCTAGAAGTACTGCGAGGAAGGTTTTTTATGTCTAATCGTAAACTTATGGAATATTAATTACTTAATATTTATATACATTTCGTCTGTTACTGTCATGTGACTATCGCCCCTCAAGTGTATAGGACGCTTGCTGTTTAGTTAAATATTAAGATACTCTTAAGAAACCTCAAAACATACTTTTAAGTACAAATACTCAAGGTTTATGTAAAGGTATATTAATGTTGATTAAGGCTAGAATCCTTGCCCATCAATAACTTGAGTATTAATTAAAGGCACTTAAGTTAAATTAACAAAACTTAATAAAAAAAGCTTTGCAGGCGTTGTATAAAAGTTACCTGGAAGGGTTGTTTGACAGATAAAAGTTAAAGCTACACGGATTTGGCAGGCTGGCTCGTCTCTCATAAAACAACGGATGTTTCTCATAAACTTTTAACAACCGGATTTATGGGTAAGTGATAAGTCACAAAAACAAGAGTGAGCAGCTAAAAGTGTGTTGTAACCGATGTCTGCTGATAACCGTCCGCAAATTAATGGCTGATTCAACGGTTTTTAATCAAAACCACAATCAATCAAATCAGTAGGAGATTTTATTAATGTTAGACGCATTCGCTAAAGTTGTTTCTCAGGCTGATGCCCGTGGTGAATTCCTCACAGCGGATCAATTCAACGCTCTCAGCAACATGGTAAAAGATGGCAACAAGCGCATGGATACCGTTAACCGGATCACAAGCAATGCTTCCACCATCGTTTCCAATGCAGCACGCGCTTTATTTGAAGATCAGCCCCAACTGATTCAACCAGGCGGAAACGCATACACCAACCGTCGTATGGCTGCTTGCCTACGCGACATGGAAATCATCTTGCGTTACGTTACCTACGCAACCCTAGCTGGTGATTCCAGTGTGTTGGATGATCGTTGCTTAAACGGTCTACGTGAAACATACCAAGCTTTAGGCGTTCCCGGTGGTTCTGTTGCTGCTGGCGTACAAAAAATGAAAGATGCTGCGATCGCAATCGCTAACGACACCAACGGTATCACCAAGGGTGACTGTAGCGCATTGATGTCTGAAGTAGCTGGCTACTTTGATCGTGCAGCTTCTGCGGTTGCTTAGTTAGAAACCAAGCAATTAATTCTTTGACCAACGCTACAGAACAAATATTCGGGAGATAAAAAACAATGAAAACCCCAATTACAGAAGCGATCGCAGCAGCAGATACCCAAGGCCGTTTCCTCGGCAACACCGAATTGCAAGCTGTTAACGGTCGTTTTGACCGCGCTGCCGCTAGCATGGAAGCTGCTCAAGCTTTGACAAACAAAGCTCAACAGTTGGTTGATGGTGCTGCTAACGCAGTTTACCAAAAGTTCCCATACACCACCCAAATGCAAGGGCCTCAGTACGCTGCTGACTCACGTGGTAAAGGCAAATGCGCTCGTGACATCGGTCACTACCTGCGTATGGTTACATACTGCTTGGTAGCTGGTGGCACAGGCCCAATGGATGAATACCTGATTGCTGGCTTAGATGAAATCAACCGTACCTTTGAATTATCCAATAGCTGGTACGTTGAAGCTCTCAAGTACATCAAAGGCAATCACGGTCTAAGCGGTCAAGCTGCTAACGAAGCTAATACCTACCTTGACTATGCTATCAACGCCCTGAGCTAGTCTCAACGGTGCGTTAGTCGCCCGGAAGAATTAGCGAGTGTTGGCGTACTTGCGCTTCAGTTGCTAATTTTTCCGGGCGTTGTTTTTCTCAATTTTGAGATAAAAGTATTCAAATTTGTGTAGGGAGAGCTGTTCATGAGTGGTTTAGTGGCGGCTAATTTAGCAGCAGCAGGAAGATTAGGTCTTTCTGCTTTTGATGATTCAAGAGTAGAACTGCGACCTGACTGGACAGAAAGCGATCTGCAAGCAGTATTCAAAGCTGCTTATCGTCAGGTGTTGGGCAATGACTATGTAATGAAATCTGAACGTTTAACCTTTGCTGAATCTCAATTACGCCAAGGAAATATAACTGTCAGAGAATTTGTTCGTGCCATAGCTAAGTCTGATCTATATAAATCAAAGTTTTTCTATCGCAACTCAAATCAGCGCTTTGTAGAACTCAACTTTAAGCATTTGTTGGGTCGCGCTCCTTATGATGAAGCGGAATTAGGACACCACACAGCTATTTGTGAAGAGAAAGGCTACGATGCTGAGATCGATGCTCAGATCGACAGCATGGAGTATGAAACAAGCTTTGGTAACAACGTTGTTCCTTTTTATCGGGGATTTTTAGTAGAGCCTGGAGTGAGAACCGTTGGCTTTACTCGGATGTTCCGTTTGTATCGCGGTTATGCTAACAGCGATACCTCACAAGTAGAAGGCAAATCTCCTCGCCTTACCCGTGAATTAGGTAAAAACCAAGCCTCCACAATTCAGCAACCAGCAGGCAGTAATAATAGCTGGAGTTACTCAAGCATTGGTAATGATAAAACTCCAAAACAAGCTCTGGGCGGTACTTGGGGAGAAAGCGGTCGAGTTTATCGCCTAGAAGTGGCTGGTATTCTCTCACCAGGCTATCCCAAAGTTCGTCGTAGTACTACAGCATTCTTAGTACCCTACGAGCAGCTATCTCAAAAAATGCAGCAAATCACCAAGACAGGTGGCAAAATAGTCAGCGTTACACCAGCCTAGTTTTTGAGTAGTTGTTAATTGTTAAAAAGTCATCTTAAGCTGCAAGAATTGATCGCAATTAACAACAAAAAAATTTACCACATAATTAGGAGATAACTCAGCTATGTTTGGTCAAACTGCCCTTGGAAGTGGTACTCTTGATGACGCTTCAAACAGAGTCTACCGTTTTGAAGTTAAAGAACTACGTCAAACTTACGCATCTGATAAACTGAGCTACCCAATTCGTCGTAGTGGCAGTACATTTGTTACCGTCCCCTACAACCGCATGAGCGAAGAAATGCAGCGCATTAGTCGCTTGGGTGGCAAAATTGTCAGCATTCAACCTTTGACATTAGAAGGTAATAGCGAAGCTAAAAGCGAAGCAACAACCGCTAGCGCGTAATTAGAAAGTTAAACATTGCAAGCCTCGCCATGCTGGAGCCTAGTATTAAGCAGGATTCTGAATACGTATCACTGCCAGACGAGCCGTCCGGCGGCGAGTTTTTGACATTAGAGACGGCGATCGCTAATCTGAAACACCCAGATTTAAGCTTGCGCTACTACGCGGCTTGGTGGCTAGGCAAATTTGCTACAGGGACATCAGCCGTCGATGCCTTACTGGTTGCGCTTGAGGATGAAGCAGACCGCACTGAATTGGGAGGATATCCCCTACGTCGCAATGCAGCACGATCGCTAGGCAAGTTAGGAGATCGGCGTGCAGTACAGCCATTGATTACCTGCCTGGAGTGTGATGATTATTACGTCAGGGAAGCAGCCGCTCAATCACTAGGAATGCTAGGTGATGCTAGTTGTATCCCTCAATTGCTGAAGCTTTTGGAAGGAGGTGTAGCAGCAGCTAGTTTTGTAGCAGGCAGACCTCACTTGGCTCAACCAGTGGAAGCTGCAATGGAAGCTTTACAAGCACTCAAAGCGGTTCAAGCAATTCCACTAATAAAGCCATTTTTGGAACATCCAGTGCCACGAATTAAATCTGGTGCAGCAAGGGCAATGTACGTCTTAACCCAAGAGCCAGTTTATGGAGAGAGTTTAGTGCAAGCGATCGCCACTAGCGATTTGAAATTGCGCCGAACTATCTTGATGGACTTGGGTGCGAGTGGGTATATAGGCGGCGCTAGTGCGATCGCCAATGCGGCTGTAGAAAATAGCTTTAAACTGATTGCCCTCAAAAGCTTGCTAGAAAATCATTTCAAGCAGCTAGAAGCAGTTTCTATATCCCCTCAAGCTCAACAAGTAATGAGTTTAATGGACTCTCTACTTTAGTCAGATCAATTTTGTCCTAGTAAATAATATTTAAAGGTTGAAGAATTTCAGATACATTGCCTATTGGTAGTATCAATCTCAAATTTTTCCATCTCAAATCCCAATTTGATATGACTAACTCTGCTTTGGCTTTAGAACTTATTCAATCAGTCGAGCAAGCGGATTCACCCTCTCGTTTAGTTGCCGCAGTTCGAGCTTTAGCAGAGGCACGGTTAGAGGCGGGTATACCCACTTTGATCGCAGTTTTGGGTTATAACAACCCAGAAGCAGCAGTTGCAGCAATTGCAGGTCTAGTGCAGTTGGGTGACGTAGCAGTGCAACCGCTAATCGAACGCCTTGATGATTATAACTACGGTGCAAGAGCTTATTCATTTCGGGCATTGGCGGCGATCGCTCATCCCCATTCATTAGATACCCTGCTGAGTGCCGCAGAAACCGACTTTGCACCCAGCGTGCGTCGGGCTGCGGCAAAAGGATTAGGTAACTTACGCTGGTCTTTATTGCCTGTGGAGGTGCGACCGCACTCTCAGGAAAAAGCTAAAAACACATTACTGTTGCTCTCTAACGATTCCGAGTGGGCAATTCGCTATGCAGCAGTTGTGGGTTTGCAAGCACTAGCCCAGTCCGATCAAATTACCTCTCCTGATTTGGTTGCACAAATCCTCAGTCGGTTTGCTCAAATAGCTAACACAGATTCCGACTTAGCAGTTAAAGCTAGAGCAATCATGGCTACCGAGCAACTCAAAACTAACACCACTCAGCTAACAGCACTCAGCTATTAGCTGTATTTTTTTATTACACCATTCAACATTGGTAAGTGTGAAATATGCCTATCCCTTTACTTGAAATTACACCTAAAACCCAGAATCAGCGCGTAGCAGGTTACGATGTTCCTGATGAAGACGATCCACAAGCTTATCGTTTAACGGACGCTACATCAGAATCAGCCATTCAAGACTTAATTTGGGCTGGTTATCGCCAAATTTTTAGCGAACATTTAATTTTAGATAGCTACCGCCAACCTGCTTTAGAATCCCAACTGCGGAATCGTGCCATTAGTGTACAAGAATTTATCCGAGGGTTAGGCAAGTCAGAAGTTTATCGGGAATTAGTAGCAGAAACCAATTCTAACTATCGACTGGTAGACCTTACCTTCAAGCGATTTTTAGGACGCTCCACTTACAACAAAGACGAGCAAATTGCTTGGTCAATTGTAATTGCTACCAAGGGGTTGCATGGTTTTATTGATGCTGTAGTTGACAGCGACGAGTATCGCGAAAACTTCGGTGATGACATAGTTCCCTACCAACGGCGACGCATGGAAGGTCGTCCTTTCAATTTAGTTAATCCTCGCTACGGCGATTACTGGCGCAATCGCTCCATTGAAAGAGAAGGTCGTTCTTACCATCAAGTAGGACGTACAGGAGATATCCATAAGCGCCCAGTTGCTGAAGCAATTCCTAGCAATTTCTTAAGTATGGCTCGCGGTATGTTATTGACGGAAGTCAACTACCAACGGACAATTGCTCAGACAACTTCACGCATCAAAAGTTTGAATATTCCTGATATGACTCGGAGATCTGCTACTCCTCAACCGCCAATCAACCGTACTGAAGTAGCCCTACCATACCGCTACATTCCCGAAACTAAGAAGTTTTAGAGCCAGATAGTAAACAGGAATTAATTTTCTGGCATTCTATCAATAGCTACTGCATTCATTGTTCATTCTTAAATCACAGATGACAATTCCCTTACTTGAATATAAACCTTCTTCTCAAAATCAGCGTGTTGCTGGCTACGAAGTTGCTAATGAAGATAGTCCCAGAGTTTATCGCCTAGAAAATTGCTACTCGGATAGCGAAGTAGAAGAATTAATTTGGGCAGCTTATCGTCAAATATTTAGCGAGCACTTAGTTCTCAAAAGCAGCCGTCAGATTTCCTTGGAAACGCAGCTTAAAAATCGCGCGATCACCGTCCGAGATTTCATTCGTGGTTTGGCAAAATCACAAGTATATCGACGATTGGTAATAGAAAATAATTCCAACTATCGCGTAGTTGAACTTACCCTCAAGCGTTTATTAGGTCGCGCTCCTTACAACAAAGACGAAGAAATAGCCTGGTCAATTAAAATTGCTACTTTAGGTTTTGACGGCTTTGTTGAAGCATTAATAAATAGCGAAGAGTACATTGATAACTTTGGAGAAAATATAGTTCCCTATCAGCGTCGCCGCTACAAAGACCGCCCATTTAACTTAGTAACTCCTCGTTATGCGGATTACTGGCGCGACAAGCAAGAAACTGAGAGCTACAAATGGGGTAAAGTACAGAACTTCCTAGATATGGCACGTTCTATCAATCCCAAAGCAGCCAGTTTTAATAAAGTTGATACGGCTAACATTCAAATTCCTAACACCACACGGGATGGTGATTCTACAGGAATTGCTGTTTCAATTAACCCGTCTGCAAGTTTCCCCGTCCGGTAGAAATGTTTGCGGTTAGAGAAATGCGATCGCGCAGAAAATACATCTGCCCTTTCGTCAATATAGCCCAACTAATACGGGATAATAAGTATTAAAGGGCAATGGTTTTGATAATTTCATAAAATCAATTCCAATGTCTATTTAATGCTTGTAGTTGCTGTTTAATCTTTAATCAATTTAGGAGACCTTAGCATGGCATTGCCGTTGCTTGAATACAAACCTACAACTCAAAACCAACGGGTTAGTAGCTTTGGAAAAGCTGACCAAAACGAAGATACGCCTTATATCTATCGCTTGGAGGATGTCAACTCTGCGATCGAGATGAAGCAGCTAACTTGGGCAGCTTATCGCCAAATTTTCAGCGAGCATGAAACACTCAAATTCAACCGTCAAATTACCTTAGAAAGTCAACTAGCAAATGGAGTCCTTTCTGTTCGTGACTTCATCCGCGAACTGACTAAATCACCTCGGTTTTATGACATAGTTGTTTCCGTTAACGATAACTATCGCTTAGTAGAAATTTGCCTCAAGCGTCTATTAGGTCGTGAGCCATATAACCAAGATGAAAAGATTGCTTGGTCAATTAAGATTGGTACTTTGGGCTTTCATGGCTTTGTAGATGCCTTGGTTGACAGCGAAGAGTATACTCAAGCATTTGGTGATTATACTGTTCCATACCAGCGCAAGCGGATGGAAGCTCGTCCTTTCAATCTTGTCACACCTCGCTATGGTGAATCTTATCGTGAGGTTGCTGGCACAACCAAGACAGATTGGCGCTTCACAGTGGAGAAATACTACGGACGCAAGTTCCAAGAACGCCAACTGGCAGAAGGAGATCCCCGCAAATTCCGTGATTTGGCAGCATCGCTTAATCCCAAGGTTAACTATGCTCAAAGGATTTCTTCTTTTGACATTGATTACCTCAGCAGAGTTCCTAATCGCGGCAAATAGTAATCGCAATTAGAACAAAAATCTAGCTGGGTCTAGTTATTATTGGTCAAACATTTTGCTAACGTAATTACGTTGCTAGATGATGAAAATCAGTAATGATTAGACCCAGCAATTTTATTAAATATTTAGTATATTAATCTAATTAAATATATATAGAAAGGGATAGAAAGTTTAGAATAAATATAAAATCCAGACTAAAATTGGCGTTTATCTGCTCACATTTGCAAAAAAAATGTGATTAATAACAAGCGATATAATGTTTTAATCAAACAAAACTATGATTTTTGTAACCACTCTATTAATGAAATAAAAGCTGCTTCAAATATCTCTAACTGCTAGAACGGCGGATATTAAAACAACACCAATCTTGCCGTCGCCAGAGCGTTGCGACTGACCAACCATGCTGTTCTAGCGTATCGGCAACAGGCTTAACTTGCTCTAATATAACACCGCTAATAATGCCCCAACTGCTCGGTTTAACGATCGCAGACATTTCTGGAATTAAGTCAATAATTACTTCAGCTAAAATATTGCAAACTAAACCATCAACTGGTTCTTTTACTATTTCTATTAATTTTTCTATACTACCTTTTTCGACTAAAACTTGCTGTTCACTAATATTATTTAGCTCTCGATTACTTACTGTTGCTAATACAGCTAAAGGATCAGTATCTACGGCATAAGCTTTTTTAGCACCTAATAACACAGCACCAATTGAAAGAATACCAGAACCGCACCCAAGATCAGCTATTACTTGATTATTAGCATCGCTACCTAATCGCATTTCTAGTGCTTCTAAACATAACTGAGTAGTTTGATGCGTACCTGTGCCAAAAGCCATACCAGGATCTAGACGTAAGATTTTACGTTCTGAAGGTTCTGGAGTTGGTAACCAAGCAGGATAAATTAAAAAGCGATCGCCAATTTCTTGAGGTTGCCAATATTGCTTCCAATTAGTTGCCCAGTCTTCCTCATCAATTAAGTGCCACTGCGTTGCTGGTAGGGGCATACCTGCTATTAAAGCATCTTGGCGTAACCATAAAGCTAACGCTGCTAAATCCAAAAGTTGCGCTTGAATTTCTGGTACATAAGCACGTACTAGCTGAGAGTGTTTTTTCAACTCACTAGACATTCCGCGACAACCAAACTTTTCCAGCCGCCAGAATATCGATTCTTCTAGCCCTGGATCAGATAAAATTTCGATTTCCCACCAACTATTTGCCATATAAAAGTGATTAGCGATCCTTCGATTAGCAATTAACGATTAGCGATTAGCACAAATTGAGTTTTAATACCCTAATTGACAGATTTAACTTCTAGTTAACAGCTAACAGCTAACCGCTAATCGCTACAAAGTTACTGTATAAGCATCCTTAATTCCGGGAACTTTGGTGATTTCAGCCAAAATGCCTTCAGGGAGAGGGTCATCTAAACTTAACACCATTACTGCATCACCACGCACAATTTTACGACCTACCTGCATACTGGCAATATTGACGTTAAAGCTGCCTAGCAAAGAGCCAATTCTACCAATAATTCCTGGCATATCTCGGTGGAGAGTAAACAGCATATGTTGAGTAGGATCAACATTCACGGGAAACTCATCAACGCTGGTGATCCGAATTTCGTTATCTCCCAATAAAGCACCTGTTACTGAATGCTCACCTAAAGCACCCTTAGCTGATAGTTGCAGTGAACCAGAATAATCTCGAACATCTGCATCTCGTGTTTCAACAACATGAATGCCCCGCTCTTTAGCTTCTATACTGGCATTAACATAATTTACTCGCTCTCGCAAAGCTTGAGATAGCAAACCTTTGAGTGCGGCAACTACTACAGGTTGACTTTGATTATTTGCCAAGTCTCCTTGAAGACGAATATTGAGAGATTCAACTCGTCCCCCTGCTAACTGACCAACCATATTACCTAACGTTTCAGCCAGTTGTAAGTAAGGTCTGAGCTTTTCAAGAGCATCGGGGTGCAGCCCTGGAATATTCACGGCTGAACGCGCAGGTAAACCCAGGAGAACATCACGAATTTGCTCTGCCACATCAACAGCAACATTTACCTGCGCTTCCGCAGTTGATGCGCCTAAATGTGGGGTGAGAATAACTTCTTTACCAAGAGAGCGTAAGTCTGATTCACCCAGAGGTTCCTTTTCAAACACATCCAAAGCCGCACCAGCGATTTTGCCTTCTTTTAATGCTTGTAAAAGGGCATCTTCATCAATAATTCCACCACGAGCGCAGTTAATGATCCGCGCAGTAGGTTTCATTTTAGCTATTGATTCAGTACCAATTAGGTGAGTAGTTTCCGGTGTTTTTGGTATGTGTAAAGTAATATAATCTGCTTCGCGGAACAGTAAATCTAAATCTACCAAACGACAACCTATCTGATCTGCTCGTTCTATAGAGATAAATGGGTCGTATGCCAGCAATTTCATTCCCATTGCTTTAGCTACGGCAGCAACATGAGAACCAATTTTTCCTAAACCAACAATACCCAGGGTTTTTTTGTAAACTTCCGTACCAACGAAGCGTTTGCGCTCCCACTTATTGTTTTTAACCGACTGGTTAGCCTCTGGAATATGCCTAGATAAAGACAACATCATAGCTAGGGCGTGTTCTGCTGCGGCAATTGTATTGCCTTCAGGGGAATTGACAACCACAATTCCTTTGCGGGTTGCAGCCGGAACATCGACATTATCGACACCAACACCAGCGCGTCCAATAATTTTTAGCTGTGTAGCAGCTTCGATAATTTCTTTTGTTACCTTAGTTTCCGAGCGAATCATCATCGCGTCGTATTCTGGCACAATTCTGATCAGTTCTTCTGGTGGAAGACCTGTTTTAACATCTACTTGGGCGACTTGGGAGAGAATATCTATTCCAACTTGGTCAATCGGGTCAGAAACAAGTACCTTGGGCATGATCGGCAGGTGAGTCTTAAGGGGTAATTTGTGTTCCGCAGTCTAGGGAGGAGAGAGCGGGTGTGGCAGGTGCAAAATTATTTATCGTATCATCGTTAGGGCTTATCCTTTACGGGTTTGCTCCAACAGGATTAGGACTTAAGTATTTTAACGGTGGAATCAGCACTGTTAAGCTTATTGCTAACTGAACTGCAAGGAATTTAATTTTAAAAAACATGAACTATCTTATTGCTGTCTTATCAGATCGGATTCAGGCAGAAGAAGCCTACTCAGTTTTAGAGAAACAAGGTTTCCCAATGGATAAAGTAAGTATTCTTGGTAGAGGATATAAAAGCGCCGATGAATTTGGCTTGATTGACCCCAATGAGCAAGCTGGTAAACAAGCAAAGCTAATGTCCTACTGGCTAGTCCCATTTGGATTTTTTGCTGGTGCTACTTTCAATTTACTAACTGGGTTGAATACTTTTCCCTGGGCAGGCGAAATTGGCAATCCTCTGATTGGTGGTTTGTTGGGCGCTGCTTCTGGAGGATTGGGTAGCGTTTTTGTAGGTGGAGGGGTAGCATTAGCTTCGGGTAGTGGTGATGCTTTACCCTATCGCAATAGATTGAATGCTGGTAAGTACCTGGTTGCCGTCAAAGGCTCTCCAGGTATAACCCAACAAGCAACTCGCATCCTGCGGGAGTTGCAGCCGGAAAACCTCCAAGGCTATGTAGACCCTACTGATGTTTAGGTAGTAGTAATTGCACACGGCAAAAATTACCCTTTTTGGCAGTCATTAATAATTGATAATTGATAATTGATAATTGTTAATTGTTAAAAACGATGCTGCCAAGAGAAGAACTCTTAAAAGGGGTGGAAAATCGAGAAACTGCTGCTCGTGTAATTGATCAAGCTGAACAGGCGATCAAAACTTGGGAAGTGGTAGTCACGGATTTTCTGTCTCCGCCAGAATTGGTGGAGATGCAACAGATGTTCGGACGTTTAACGGATGTGCATTTAGTGGCGGGAGGGGGGTATCCGCAGGCAGAAAGGCAACGGCTGGCGATCGCACGCTCTGAACTACCCCTAGACTTGCCTCAAGTGCCTCTAGCTGCTGTCTCAATAGCCGGAAACTTTCTGTTTGACTCAGCTACTCACCGAGATTTTTTAGGGTCAATGCTGGGATGTGGCATTGTTCGAGAAAAAACAGGCGACATAATTGTACTGGGAGAGCAAGGAGCGCAGGCAATTATTATCCCTGAAATGCTGGATTATTTAGAAACTCATTTAACTCAAGTGCGTTCTGTGCCTGTAAATACTAGGCGGATTGAATTAAGTGAGTTAAAAATTCGTGAACCTAAGAAGAAAGAGTTAACGACTGTGGAAGCGTCGTTACGACTAGATGCGATCGCTTCTGCTGGCTTTGGAATGTCTCGTAGCAAAATGGTGGAATTTATTTCTGCTGGTGATGTGCGCGTTAATTGGAAAGAAATTACCCAGCCTAGTCAGCTTGTAAAAACAGGCGATTTAATTGCTACTCGTGGCAAAGGACGTTTAGAAGTTGGAGAAATTATGGTTACTAAAAAAGAACGTTATCGAGTGCAATTAACACGCTTTATTTAAAAGTGTTAACAAAGGTTTATTTCTTCAGCATCTACTGATGGGCATAATAACATCAGTAGTTGTAAATTTTATATGACTTTTCCCTTTAAATCTCGTCAGCAGAATAACCAGAGTGGTATAGGAATTAATTCTTCTAGCCAAACCCAATCAGGTTTAACCCCACAACCAAAAACACTAGAGGAACTTGAAAAAGAACTTGAGGCACAGTTTATCCCCACCCGCCCTCATCAGCAAAGCTCAAAAATTCAAAAGAACAGAGGTGGGCTAAAAAAAATAAAATTTGTATTAATACTGAGTGCTGTGTTTGTAGGTTTGCCTTGGTTAATAGTGTGGGTAGCAAATCAGCCTGATCGGGTGATTCGTAGCGCCGTTGCAGAGAAATATCCTATTCTGCTATTGCCTAGTTATAGAAAAATGGAAGGTGAGTATAAACAGGCGATCGCATCGGTTGAACAAGCTCAACAGTTAGTCGATCACCCTACCAGTCCAGCAGACTTAAATTTGGGTGAACAGAAGGTTAATGAAGCACAAAAACATCTCGATGCCTTGCCGATAAGCTTTTTAAGTGAGTGGCCAGAATACAGATATTGGTGGTACGATTGGCGTTTTAATATATATAAATTTAATAGCGATCGCGAAAAAATTGGGCAGTTAGCAGCTAAAGTATTTCAAGAAAAAAATGCTCAAACGTTTCTATCTGAGGGGCAACAGGCACTCAATACAGCAAAACAGCAGTATCAGCAGGCATCAACACCAACAGATAAACAAACTGCGATCGCATCTTGGTCTTCAGCATTAGACCAACTAGAGCAAATACCCTCCGAAACTTTAGCAGGAAAAACCTCGCAAAAGAAACTAGAGGCTTACAAGCGTGATTATCAAGAAATAGTCGGTCTTGCTGCTGGTAACGAACGCATCAGCACCTTAATAGCAGCCGCAAAACAATTTTCTATGCAAGCCGCAGTTGCAAGCCAAAATCCGCCCCATAGCGTTTCTCAATGGGAACAAATTGAGGGCTTGTGGCAACAGGCTATTGTTCGCCTTGCAGAAATTCCCCCAGAAGATTTGGCAGGTTATGCCATAGCGCAAAAATCTTTGGCAGAATACCAAGCTAATTTAGGGCAAATTAAGATTAGGAAGCAGTATGAAGCAGATTCTGTATCAGCTTTGGAACAATCACAAAGCGCAATTCAAAACTTGATTGCTTCTACTCCTACTGATGCTAAGTTACTAGACCGCAATCGTACAATTAGTCAGATTCAAGGAATTATTAATCAACTAGAAAAAGTTAAACCAGGGACAACATCATATCTTAAAGCCCAAGAACTTTTGTTATCTGCACAAAACAAACTTAAACAACTCCAGCCTCAATGACCAATGGCCAGCTTGAATGTTACGTTTATTTCCACCCAGCTACTTAGCTACTGCATTTATTGTTAGATCGTTCAATAGCGTCCTACTAATTGTCGGCGACATTGAACTAAAGAAACATATCAATGAGCATCCTGACTTCCATCTTGGCAGACTTGCTGCAAGCAGCACCAGAACTGCGACCACAGCTTTATTTCAAGTCTTCTTTAACCGCCCTGTCTCACGCGATGGAAGATCAGGTGTTGGCTGGTTTAGAGCAGCCTTTGGTAATAGCCAGCTTTCAACGAGAGCGTTTTTATCGTCAAGAAGCGCACCGATACCGCAGAATTGCCGCACGAACACCCCAGGTATACGTGCTGGCAGCACCTGAAACAGATTTTAAAAGTAGTTCGGACGTTTATGAAAGTGTGGCATTTGATCCTACAGACGGGCTTAGTAAGGAGTGGCACTTAGTTGTTCTTAGTCCGCACTCCTCTACTTGCCTAATTTGCCGAGAAAAATTTGCACCTGCGCCGGATAATACAGCGGTATCTGAGATGGATCCATCTCGCCGCTTTGAAGGCATCTGGACATTTGACCGTAAAGTAGCCAGCATTGCTGCGGAACTGTTGCTCAATCGAATTTGGGCTTACAGACCAGAGTTAGCTGATAAAATTCAGCAAGCAAAAAATGTTTATGGTCTTACTCATCTCAGCCAACCAACTGAATCTTTAGGTGCTACATCTAAGAAAAAAGGCAACAAACAAGGGAAGAAACAGATATCTTCTCAAAACTTAACACTCAATCATCAAGATGCTCATAGTTTGAATGCTGACCCGTTTGTGCAGAGGTTAGTGACATACCTACAGGCAGGTCAGTATAAATTAATCAAAGCTTATCGTTCCATTGCCAGCCAAGAACAGAAAGAACGGCTGGTAAATTCAATTACGGCTGCCATCAGGCGATCGCTTAATCCTGATGAAATTATGCAAGTGGCAGTGCAAGAATTGGGATTAACAATTCATACTTCCCGTTGTTTAATTTACTACTGCAAAGCTACCGATAGCAACGCTATTATTACTCACGAATATCTTAATGTAGCGGATAACTTAGATAGCCAAAACGTTTCGATATTAGGGCAAATATGGACTTTACAAAATAATCCTTTATTTCAGGAAATTTTACAGCGACGGGAGCCTGTATATGTAACAGATACATATACAGATCCTCGTCTTAGTAATTCACCCATCCAAGCATTAGTACAGCAATTAGCTATTCGCTCTTGGCTGATGGTGCCAGTCTTATATCAAGACAGACTGCTAGGAATGGTTGAATTGCACGACAGTGGCCCAACTGAGCATTGCTGGAAACAATATGAGCTAGAACTGGTAGAAGCGATCGCCACACAAATAGGCGTTGCCCTAATTCAAGCCGAAGCTTATGCTAACCTGGAAGACCTTAACCAACAGCTAGAAGCCCTTGACCGCACTCGCGCTAACTTAGTAGCTATTACTGGTCACGAATTACGCACCCCCCTTTCTACAATTCAAGTCTGCCTAGAGAGTCTGGCGACTGAGCCTGATATGTCCCTTGAATTACGCCAGGTAATGCTCAACACTGCTCTAGCAGATACCGAACGGATGCGTAAACTGATTCAAGACTTTCTCACCCTTTCCCGACTAGAGAGTGGTCGAGTGGAATGGCATCCAGAACCTTTATCTCTTAATGAGTGTATTGAGTTAGCGATCAGTAGTATCCACGCTCGTAATCTTAATAACGATCTACCTGAAATTAGTAGCCAAATTCCACCTGATTTGCCATTGGTAAGAGCCGATGGAGAGTGGCTAGTTGAGGTGCTAGTTAAACTGCTAGACAATGCTTGCAAATTTACTCCTCCTCAAGGAAACGTCACTATCAAAGCTGATAGCAACGGTAATTTGTTAAAAGTTACCGTAACAGATACAGGTCGTGGTATCGAACCCAATCGCCTACAGGTGGTATTTGACCGTTTTTATCAAGAAGAAGGGGCGCTACGCCGCACTACTGGAGGTACTGGCTTAGGGTTAGCAATTTGCCGCCAGATTGTTAACAATTGGGGGGGCGAAATTTGGGCAGAGTCAGAAGGTAAAGACCAAGGCAGTGCTTTTCACTTCACTATCCCCATGATCAGCAGTCGTTCAGAACCCAGGCGATCAGGAAACCCAGGCAAGGGGTGAAGTTATCCACTGGTCGCTGCAACACATCCTACTACAGAGACGCGCTACTACACGTCTTTACAACATCTATCTGTAGACTTATAAAATGAAATTGGTATAAGTTTTACGTTGCCACTACATCTTGTTGAAATTGCCTTGTATTTATAGAACTGTTACAGTTCTTGACAAACTCTCTAGACGTGCATAGTCATGGTGGTAGGATGCCCTAAAACGTTGAGAGATAAATTTATGGCAGAACAACTTAGCGGACAAACTCCAATTTTCGGTGGTGGCACTGGTGGCTTACTAACCAAAGCAGAAACAGAAGAAAAATATGCGATCTCTTGGACTAGCCCCAAAGAGCAAGTATTTGAAATGCCTACTGGCGGCTCTGCCATTATGCACCAAGGCGACAACCTCCTGTATTTAGCACGCAAAGAATACTGCATCGCTTTGGGTGGTCAGCAACTACGCGCCAAATTCAAAATCAACAACTACAAAATTTACCGTGTATTCCCCAACGGTGAAATTGTATACTTACACCCCAAAGATGGCGTTTTCCCAGAAAAAGTTAATGAAGGGCGTGTTTATGCTGGCAAAAAAGATCGCAATATTGGCAGCAACACAGAGCCTGCTAAGGTCAAATTTAGCGGTACTACCACTTACGATATCTAACATCGCAAAGGTAGACCTTAAATTTCTGGCGACATGGTATAGCGTTGCGCTAGAAGATCCGGCTTAATCGCTCGAATTACACCATAAATAATAAGTAGGGTGGGCAATTGTCCACCCTACTTATTATTTGTATCTCGTATATAAGCAAAACTAAGTTCTTTAGGAATTACCCAGATAGGCAGTGTATAAGAATTAAGGAAATTTCATAGAAAGTTTTAATTGCCTAAGTTGTCAATAAAACAACTTGCTAACTGAAAAGATATGAATACTAAAGCAATAATTAGCTTGAGCTTAAGTTTAGGAATTTTTACTGCAAGTTCTCAACCAGTTGTTGCACAAATAAAGTCTAAAAGATACCCAAATACAAAAGAAATGCAGCAAGTTCGACAAAAATTTCGTCAAGAAATTATGTCAAATCAGATAGGAGATAGCAGAAATCAGCAAGAAAATCAGGAAAGAGCATCTTTTGTAAAAGCGTGGTCAAAAATAGATCAAACTGTGGCACCTTTTTTAGGTACATGGTCTGGTGTTGAAGAATCTTTGCTAGTTTATCCCTCTAATACTAAAGGGCGTGTGTGCCTTGTTTGGAACGGAGAAGCTACTGGGAGCTTAACTATCGGTTCTGTATCTAATCAACAAATCCGCACAAGTGACAATTACGTTTATTTTACCGAAAGAAATTATTTAGGGATAGCAACAGTTAAAAATAATAAAGCAGAATTGGTAACGGAGTATCCTTTAGGTGATCCGAGAGTTCTACAACCACTTACAGAGTTACCTATAATTGATAAACAAGAAAGATCGCAAATTATTCAAGAATTTAAGGCTGCTGGTTGTATTACTTCTGTGCTATCTAAGCAGCAAAATTCTAGGACAGATGAAGCGAATAGGAAAATTTATAACTTACCTAATGGAAATTATTATTATGGAGAATCATTATTGCCAAATAAAGTTGGAAATAATTATTTAATCTTCCGTAAACAGGGAAACAAAGTTACAGGAATGCGGTATCCAGTTCCTGGGTCAACTTCCTGCTTTACAGGTACAGCTAGTCAAGGTGCAATTACTGACGTTACTACAGAATTTGTTGAACTTGGTATAGGTGAACCAAGAAAACTATTGCGTGAAGAGAATATAGATTTAGGTAGCTACTATAGACTGAAGTTTAATCAAGTACCAGGCAGTGGCACGAAACTGATTCAACAATGTACAAAAGTTTTTCCTCTAAAAGGGTAAATAAAAGGTAGTGTGGGCGTATTGCTACGTGTCCCAAATGCGTAAGTTAGTTTAATTTTCGTTACCCAAGATTATTTTACTAATAATCAATGACCAATAAATGTTAAAAATAAAAATTTTTGACCCTGTGCTGTACAGCTTGAATACTAATATGGCAAGCTTTGTGAGTTAGACTTTATTGCTGTAACCCACAGCGATGAGCATGGCGCGAACGCCCTAATCTATAACTTATTATGATTTTTCCCGATTTCTCCCAATTTTCCCAACTGGCTCAACACGGAAATTTTATACCTATATATCAAGAATGGGTGGCTGATTTAGATACACCTGTGTCTGCTTGGTATAAAGTATGTGCGGGTCAACCTTACAGCTTTTTGCTGGAATCTGTGGAAGGTGGGGAGAACATAGGACGTTACAGCTTTTTAGGGTGCGATCCTTTGTGGGTGTTGGAAGCTAGAGGAAATACTACCACTCAAACTGATCGCAACGGCTCAGTTAAAGTATTTGAGGGTGATCCATTTGCAGCTTTATCTAGCTGCTTAGAAGTTTATCATCCAGTAAAGTTGCCTCAGTTACCCGCAGGAATTGGGGGGTTGTTTGGGTTTTGGGGATATGAATTAATTCGTTGGATAGAGGCGCGTGTGCCTGTTCATCCTACATCGGAAGATAACTTACCGGATGGGTTGTGGATGCAGGTAGATAATTTGATGATTTTTGACCAGGTAAAGCGCAAAGTTTGGGCGATCGCTTATGCAGATTTACAATCATCTGGTGGGAATTTAGAACAAGCTTATAAAGAAGCGTGCGATCGCGTTGCTCAACTTGTCAGCAAACTCCAACTTCCCCTATCTGGTAAAGACACTGTTTTAGAATGGACTCCCCCAAAAATCGCAGGGCAGCACGAAAGCCAGAAAGCAGCGGAGAGTAAAACATCTTTACCTTCTAATTACATCAGTAATACTTCCCGTGAGCAATACTGCGCTAACGTCGAAAAAGCCAAAGAATATATCAAAGCTGGCGATATTTTCCAGGTTGTTTTATCCCAACGATTATCAACCACATACACAGGTGCTCCTTTTTCCTTGTATCGTTCCCTGCGATTAATTAATCCTTCACCCTACATGGCTTATTTTAACTTTAGGGATTGGCAGATAATTGGTTCTAGCCCTGAAGTGATGGTAAAAGCAGAACGCACCCTAGAAGGACAAATCAAAGCCACCCTGCGACCGATTGCTGGTACTCGTAAGCGGGGACAAACACCCCAAGAAGACGAAGCGCTGGCTCAAGATTTGCTACAAGACCCCAAAGAAATAGCTGAACACGTCATGCTAGTTGATTTAGGACGCAACGACTTGGGGCGCGTCTGTCGTAGTGGTGCAGTAAGCGTTGATGAATTAATGGTCATTGAACGTTACTCTCACGTTATGCACATTGTCAGCAATGTTGTGGGAGAACTCGCACCTGGAAAGACCGCTTGGGATTTACTTAAAGCTTGTTTCCCAGCCGGAACAGTTAGCGGCGCACCAAAAATTCGGGCAATGGAAATTATTCATGAACTCGAAGGCTGTCGTCGTGGCCCTTATTCTGGTGTGTATGGATACTATGATTTTGAAGGGCAATTAAATAGCGCCATTACCATCCGCACAATGGTAGTACATCCTGATGAAAATGGTAAACATACAGTCTCAGTCCAAGCTGGTGCTGGTTTGGTTGCAGATTCCGACCCAGAAAAAGAATATGAAGAAACCCTAAATAAAGCTAGAGGTTTACTAGAGGCAATTCGCTGTCTTAATAGTGTCGATTGAGCTTCGGAATAACTGACGCGCGATCGCTAACTTTCTAACTCAATAGACTTCTTGCATAAGCCAAATTTTACAGGGCTTATGCAAAACATCACACGCTCATCATGCCCGCATTACATTAGTGGCTGCCTACTCCCTTCCCGCCAAAAGATTACCTAAATTTCACACTTGTTACTCAAACGCCTAATCTTGCAGTCTTTGCAACGCTTCTGAGCCTGCAAACAAGCGATCGCACCCCTGGAAAAAAAGCTGTCTAAAACAAAACTCTTGTTCTGATTGGAGATTTACTTGGACTATACAACTAGATTTAATCCATCAGAAAACGCCCTCTTATATTGGCTGCGAAAGCGGGTAAATCGCTCTATGCTCGAAGAACTTGCCCTGTCGGATTATGGTCGAGACTACGAGTTGCATTTGAGTGCATTACTGAAAGCGCATCAAGGTGAAGCATTACCAGTTCCTATGCCTTGGCAACCAAAGGAAGTGTTGGAATTAACTCGCTGGTCGGAACCAGATGATCTTTCTATCAATGAGGGTTCTAAGGGGACTCGCGGTCATTTGATACGGGCGTTTGCCTGTACCTTGCTGTTACGTGCTGCTGTAGAACCAGAGAACCGAGATTATTTTGTTGGCGAAAATCAAACAATTATTCAGCTTGTCAGTAGTGCTATCAACCTAGGGCTGGATGCAGCTACAGCAACTGTTAGGTTTCTAGCATGGTGTGTCGAGCAAGTGCCTCACTATGATACGGAAAGACCTTTCTACGTCATGGGAATTCTGTTGCTAGAGGTATTTCTTGCTCATGGTAAGGACACGGAAAACGAATCTCTACTTCTTCTTGGCGATTGGGTGATGGATGAGGAAGCTAAAGCGCGAAGCAATGATGACTTGCATTTTTCTTCTGATTGGCTATTAGGTTTGACATATTACGATATCAGACACAACACCTGGAAAATACTTACTCGACAAATATTGCTAGAACCCATAGTTCCTCATAGTAGGAAAACAGTAGAAATTTTAGAGCTAATTGGTTTGTCTTTGTTAGACAATTAATATAACGAGCAAAGAAGCTAAATAGAGGCTGAGTCAAATAATTAATAGTGTATATAATTACAGGATTAAAGGTAGCAGTAAATATAAGTGCCAAATTTAGAACCTGGAGTTTAGACTAGTCTAAACTCCAGTTAGAACCTGAAGCTTTCTCCCGGTTTTGTTTGAGATAATTAACCACAGATGCACACAGATAAAGTAACTGATTCTTGACAACAAGTCTAATATCTTTCCTGCTTAATATTGCCTCAGTTCTAATAATTTTAAAACTGTCCATTCCCCTGTACGATCTGCTTAACTGTCGTTAAAGTTTCCATACTTATCAATCCGCGCCGATGACCTTTTTGGTTAGACATACCCAGGAATACAGCATCTCCCCTCTGAGGATTACGATCAAATCGTGGAGAAGAATTGATATAAATAGTTGAGCTATCAATACCTAAAGCAAACTGCCTACTTTCCTGGTAAGACTCTGTAACCAGACAATTAGCGTGACCACTACTATAGTGATTAATCCAAGAAATTGCCGAATTTATACTATCTACCACTTTAAAAGCGACAATTTTCTTTAAATAAGCTTGACTCCACTCAGAATCTTTAGCTGCCTTCAACTGATCGGGAAAATCAGAACATAAAATAGGATCGCCACGCAGTTCAAAGCCTTTTTCTTTTAAGCTATTCCACAACATAATTAAAGAAGAAGGCTTTTGATCGCGATGAATAATTACCTTCTCGATCGCATTTACTGGGTCTGGTTCACTAGCATGACTATCGGTAATTACCCAACGAGCAATCTCCAAACTACCATTAGGAGACCAATACAAATAACAGTTTCCCATCGCTGACTTTAATACAGGTGCTGTTGCTTGTAACACAACCTGCTGCACTAAATTAGGTCGTCCGTAGGGAATAACTAAATTAAGATATTTGTCTTGAGTAATTAAGTCACGAATTGACGCACCTTGTTCGCTAGGTAATAGCTCTAAAGATGTGACAGGTAAACCAGTTTTATCCAATGCCGATTTGAGCGCCTGGGCAATTACAGTATTAGAGTGGCTTGCTTCCGAACCACCCCGAAGAATCAAGCTATTCCCAGTTTTAAGGCATAAACCTGCTGCGATCGCACCTAAATCGGGAAATGCCTCATAAATTAACGCAATTACCCCTAAAGGCATTAGTTGGCTATAAGTTTGAGAATGATCCAATTGATAGGAAGCATTCATCATCCGACGGATAGGATCAGATAACTCTCCAATTCGCTGCAAAATTTGGATAGTTGCCTGTAGTCGCTCTGGTGTTAATTTTAGCCACTCCAAAAGCAAGTCTGGAACTGCCATCTCTCGGCTAGCCTCTAAATCTAGAGTATTAGCCTCCAAAATGTCATCAAATGCCTGACTCAGCGCCTGCGCCATCGCTTGAACACCACGACTGCGTTCTATACCCTTAGTAGTTGCTAATTCTCTAGAAGCTTGGTAAGCACTACGAACAGCACTGTAAGGATCAAAGGCAGGACTATAATTATTAGTTTCCATCAAGTTAACGTCGGTAAGCTAGCCAGACCATGATTGCTGGTAGTACCGCTAGCAGCAAAGCTAACAATGCCCATAAGATCACACTTGAACCAGCAGTCGAACGCAGTGCTAGAGGTAGCCAAACAATCAGCAATACCACAATAATTCCCACTGCTACGGGTAAGTAACTCTCCCGAATACCAGAATGAGCGGTATTCCAACGACTACCCATCCAGCGCCAAGCTCGTTTGTATGGATAGCTCGTGGAAAGTTGCTCAATCACATACCCATCATCTTCTACTACAAATATTTGCTGACAGCGATTGCAACCGAATGCTTCTGTCAGTGTAATTGGTAGCAGACGAGCGCGCCGCCCACAGGGGCATGGGTACTCAGTATTTAAATCAATTTTCTGAGCTTTCTGAGATCGCACAAGCGGTAGCAAAACAAAAATAGATTTGTATTAATTAGCTGAAAACGTGTGTTGCTGAAATTTTATCAGTAGCTACTCACCTGTTTTGAGCTTAAGCTACCTAATTTTAATTCTTTTCCAGGTTTTTTAGGCTAATTTTAGCATTTTTAAAGTTTAGCTAAATGTTTTCCCTAAAAAAATTAGCTAAACTTCCCTGTCAAAACTTGAATTATTTCTACTTGATTTTAAAAGCGGGTAACGCGATTCGAACGCGCGACATTCACCTTGGCAAGGTGACGCTCTACCACTGAGCTATACCCGCAAATTACTGACAATTTTTATATTGTCATAATTTTTATATTTTGTCAACTGTCAATCTAAAAATTTTTTCTGGCTGTAGGTGTTGCACCTAAGCGGGTATACTTAGCGCCCGCTTAGACAACCGCTGTTTATCCCCCTTGCTCGATCTGGGGGGAGTTTACTCGTTCAAGCCTTCAGTTGTAACTGTTTTGACGGTATGTTGAGGAGTAATTGGAAGCGCAGGGGGTTCAACCGAACTTGCCTGATATACAGGATAGTTGGGAGTGGAAACACGGCTATTGATTTGACGCATTAAACTAGCCATTTCCAAAGCATTCATGGCATATTCCCAGCCATGATTACCCTTAATACCTGCTCTTTCCAAGGCTTGTTGCATGGTATCAGTAGTTAATATCCCAAAAATAACTGGCACACCCGTTTGAAAGCCTACTGCTGCAATGCCTTTAGCGGCTTCAGCCGAGACATAATCAAAATGAGGTGTTTGCCCCCTAATGACAGCGCCCAGGCAAATCACAGCATCGTACTGTTGCGTGAGTGCTATCTTGCGTGCCACTAGGGGAACCTCAAAACTACCAGGAACCCAAACATAATCGACTTGAGTGCCTTGGGGGTTGACATCAATACCGTGGCGTTTCAGGCAATCTTGACACCCCTCCAAGAGTTTACCCGTCACTAGGTCGTTAAATCGAGCAATGATGATTGCAAACCGCAGAGGTGTGTCTTGAGTAAATGTTCCCTCGAAAACTGCCATGGCTGTGTTTCTACTATTAAAATTGAGTATTTTAAGATGGATTGCTTGTTCTATCTAGACTACTAGGAAGTTCAAGACACCCACTAAAATTACCAAAGCAAACCAAACACCGGAACCAAGCCAAATTAGGCTTTTAGATTGATCCCAGTTTTGAGGAGTGGCATACGCAACAGGTACACCGACAACCATAGCGAATGATAAAGCAACCAAAGCAGTGAGTGCTAGTTGAAAGATGATTGTCATTTTTTATTCTCCCAAGACAGCAATTGATGAATAAGAAGTACCTTGTCCGTAAGCAGTGAGGCTTCCTGGACTCAGCTACCCAATGGGTCTTAATGCTGATTTTCCTAGTCTTAACAACTAGCAACTCATGCGTTAATTCCGACATTCGGAGCCGTACTCATTAGAACTGGTGTTTAGATCAGCCCTGAGTAGTACGCTACCAAAAATTGACTCGATATCACCAACTGATTTCGATTTAGGGTTGTTTTATTATAGATTACCGATTTAAGCTAAAGTCCTATGGACTTAATTTTGTGTCACACAACAGCGGATTTTGATGCTTTGGGTGCGGCTGTGGGGCTAACGCTACTGCAAACTGGAGCCAAGGTGGTCTTAACAGGGGGGGCGCATCCTGCTGTTCGAGATTTTTTGGCTTTGTATCGCGATGAGTTTGCTTTAATTGAACGCCGTTCTGTAAATCCCAAGCAGATTCGCTCTTTAATTGTGGTGGATACTCAATTACGCGATCGCACTGGTAAAGCTGCTGAGTGGTTTGATTTGCCACATTTAGAAGCAATCCAAGTTTACGATCATCATCTCAATGTCGAAAGTGATATTCCAGCTACTTTTACTCAAATTGAGCCAGTAGGCGCAACAACAACTTTAATCGTAGAGCAACTACAGCAACGCCAAATTCAATTAACTTCTTCCCACGCTACGGTAATGGCTTTGGGTATTCATGTTGATACGGGTTCGTTAACATTTGAACAAGCAACAGCGCGAGATGCTTTGGCTTTAGCTTGGTTGATGGCACAGGGGGCGCAGGTGCGGGTAATTGCTGAGTATATTGACCCTGGCTTATCTGTGCAATTGCAATCTTTGTTAACAGAATCATTAGATACTTTACAAAAAGTAACTGTACATGGCTATACAGTTGCTTCGGTACTGGTTAAAACATCAGCTTTCATTCCAGGGTTGTCTGGTTTAGCGTCGCAATTGATAGAAATTACAGAAAGTGATGCGCTGCTACTGGCGTGTGTGTTTCCTCTGGGTGATGCTGGTGACGATCGCTTGATAGTGATTGGGCGATCGCGCATTGAAGAAACTAATCTTAACGATTTATTTCAACCTTTAGGTGGAGGTGGACATTCTCAAGCAGCTTCTTTAACTCAGCGAACAGCGGAACCTGCAAATATATTTAATCAACTAATTGAGCAATTCATTGCCCAAATTCCTCAACCTCTAACAGCAAGAGAGTTGATGTCCTCACCAGTACGGACAATTCGACCTCAGACGACTATTGAGGAAGCTCAACGAATACTATTGCGCTATGGTCATTCTGGGCTATCGGTTGTCAACGAGCAACATCAACTTGTAGGCATTATTTCTCGTAGAGATATTGATTTAGCTTTACATCACGGCTTCAGTCATGCACCTGTAAAAGGTTACATGACTACAAATGTGAAGACTATTAAGCCAAATACACTGCTACCAGAAATTGAGTCATTGATGGTGACTTACGATATTGGGCGTTTACCTGTGCTAGAAGATGCACAATTAATTGGCATTGTTACCCGTACTGATGTTCTACGACAGCTACATCAAGGCCGAGAAATTAGGCAATCTACACAGCTACAACTACCTGTTAATTCACCTTACGGTCAGCGCTACAATCTCCAGCCGTTACTTTTAAATTTACTACGCGATCGCTTAGTTCCTGAACTCTGGAATCTGCTATCTCAAGCATCTGAGCAAGCTGAAAAACGTGGCTGGCATCTCTATTTAGTTGGGGGAGCAGTTAGAGATTTAGTAATAGCAGGAAGTCAGGAGAGCAGCGCAATAGAGGCAGCAGGGCGACAATTAACCCCTCCCTCCTCCCCTCCCCCACTTTATTTACAAGACATAGATTTAGTCGTAGATGGCTTTCATCGCTCTGCTGACGTTGGTGCTGGCGTTGAACTAGCGAAGGCACTACAAGCAATTTATCCAGAAGCTCGTTTAGACGTTCACGGTTCTTTTCAAACAGCAGCACTGCTATGGCACAAAGACTTAGTTTTGGGTTCTCTCTGGGTAGACATAGCCACAGCTAGAACCGAGTTTTATCCTTATCCAGCAGCTAACCCTGAAGTTGAAGCTAGTTCCATTCGTCAAGACTTATACCGCAGGGATTTTACGATTAATGCCTTAGCTGTGCGACTCACTCCTCCCCATACTGGTGAATTACTAGATTTTTTTGGGGGGTTAATTGATCTGCAACAGAGACAAATTCGTGTTTTACACGCTAACAGCTTTATTGAAGATCCAACACGGATTTATCGTGCAGTACGTTTTGCTGTGCGCTTGGGATTTGAAATTGAACAGCAAACTGAAAGATATATCAGGTACGCGATTGAAAGCGGAATTTATGACAGATCACTGCTAGAAAATTCCAAAGCTCCAGCCCTACAAACACGACTTAAAGCAGAATTAAAATATATTTTGCAGGCTCCCTATTGGGACTCGGCTTTGCAATTGTTAGCATCTCTGGGAGCGCTCAAGTGTTTACATCCTACACTAGAACTTGACGGACAGCTATGGAAGCAAATTCGCTTGCTTGATCGCTGGTTGCGACGCTTTGATAAACACCAAAGCTTAATTCACTGGCAAATGCGGCTGGAAGTTTTAATTGCTCACTTAGCTAAAGAAGATCGCGGAAAAGTAGCTACAAATCTTCAATTACCGATGGATAGTATTCAAAGGTTACACCAGTTAGCTGATGCACACCATCAAGTTGTTGAATTATTGTCTAAACATCTGCTTAATAGTGAATTAGTTAAATTATTACGTCAGTATGAATTGCGGACTTTAATTTTAATTGCAATTCAAAGTAAACGTTTGATTCGACAAAAAATATGGCAATATATTACTATTTTAGCTAATGTTCAGTCGCCTTTAACTGGTAATGATTTAAAGCAGATAGGCTACCAGCCAGGGCGACAATACAAGCAAATCCTAGATGAGCTATTAGCAGCTACTTTGGATGGTTATGTGACCAATTATTTTGACGCTCAGGCTTTTTTGGAAAATAATTTCCCAGTGAAATAAAAAAATCATTTTTATAATTAGAGTTTTATTAATGTAAATATATTGAATTTAGTTTTTATTTCTACAAAAACTAAATTTTTGCTGAACAATTAATATTTAGGTTGCATTTAAAAAATATTTTAAATAATAAGCATATATGAAAAATAAAACAACCGCAAAAATGCTTACAAAAAGTATTGTTTAAGTTATCTAAAACTAGAATCTGCAAAGTTGCTCGATTAAACTTGATTAGTATCTGCGTCATCTGCGTTTCGGGCATCCGCCCGACATGAATATCTGCTCACATCTGCGATAAAAAAAATAACTTATGGCAAAACGTTTAATTCCCTAACAGCTCTGGATTTTGCTATACCAGGATAAAAATAAACCCAATATTCAGACTGGGATTAAATTATTCAAGTGGTTTAGAATTAGCCATTTATAAATTAGACATGATATAAATATTTACTTGCTGCCGTTAAGATGTATGTTGGCAACAGGACAGAATTATTTATGAACTCAACGCCTGAAGCAGTCCTGCAAAACGGTAAATACATCCTTGGCAATAAACTGGGTAAAGGCGTATTTGGTATTACTTACAGAGCAACTAATACCAAGTCTGGAGAAAATGTCGTTATCAAGACATTCTCGGAGAATCTGCGCCAAAATGTTAATTTTGAGCAGTTTAAGCAACGATTACATCTAGGTTTGCCTATTCTTGCTAACTGCCACCACCCTAATTTGGTAAGGTTGCTAGAGTATTTTGAGGAAGAGGGCATTCCTTATCTAGTGATGGAAGATATTCGGGGACAGACGCTTGCCGAATTGCTGGAAATAAATCAGCAAGTATCGGTTCCCCAGACAATTTACTATATACGCCAAATATGTGCAGCCGTGAGTGCTTTACACTCTCGTGGGCTACTGCATCGGGATATCAGACCACAAAACATCATTCGCCGTGCAGGAACTCATAAAGTAGTATTAACTGACTTTGGCGTTGCTTGTGAGTTAACTACGGGAGTAATGCAAACTCATGCTAGTTTACTTTCATCGGGTTTTGCGCCAATAGAAAAGTATCTGGCGCACATTAAGCGGACTCCAGCAACGGATGTCTACGCTATAGCAGCGACTTTGTATTGCTTGCTAACAAAACAGCCACCAGTACCAGCGTCAGTACGCGATCGCATTCCTTTAACTGATATTAAACAATTTCAACCTCATCTCAACCCAGCAATTGAGCAAGCAATTCTGCGGGGGTTGGAATTGTTACCCGAAAAGCGTCCTCAGACAGTAGAAGCTTGGATGGCGCTACTACCAAAAGAAACACCTGCACGACGTAAGCGCAGCAAAAAAAATTTAGCGGCTAAATCATCGAAAGTAAATTCGCCAAAGCAAGCTTTATTATCTTCAGTAACCTTTGAAGAAGTTGTTGAACCTTCAATTCTGCCTGAGCAAGTTGACTTGCAGTCCCAAGGATTTGAGCATAGTGGAGGTCAAGCTGTTAATTCTCAGGTGGAAAACCAGCTTGATGTTCAAAATACAGACTCTAGGCAACATCTTGAGCAAGGCAATGCAAAACAGCGAACTCAGACTAACCCTAACTTTAAATCTAGTGGTGATAAGTGGCGGGTGCGATCGCTATTTTTAACCGCAGCTATAGCCGCCGCACTTGGTACTGGTTTCGGTTTAGCACTACGCTTAAACCGTCCTAGTGAACCTGGTTCTACCCTTTTACACACCGAACAATCTTTTCCGTCTCGTAGCAACTGGCCGATAGTAGACACCCCACAACAAACACCCCGCGTACCCATAACACACTAGCACCGAATAAACCTTTTAAGCAGCCTTGAAGGCAAGCAGGTTATAATTTTGGCGGACGCACTATTAAATTTGACTTATGAATAACCATGTAATTCATGCTTTTTTTGTGGGTAGAGCTTTAGCACAAGCGATTAATGAGCAAGTAGAAGAAGCTTTGACAAATGCCTTGAGTGAATTGGGTAAATTTGATGCCGAGCAAAGAGAGCGGTTGCGGGAATTCACCCAGCAAGTGATGGAACGAGCCGAACGTGAAGCAGAAGCCTCTGTCGCTGGAAGAACTACCACTGCGATCGTGCCACATGGTTCCCAAGCATTAGATCTCCAGGTCACAATTGACGAACTGCGAGCAGAAGTAGCTCGTTTACGTACTGAGTTGCAACGCTATCGTAGTAGCTCCGTCTAAAGTTGTTAGCTTTTTGCTTTTAAATAACTAACAATCAAAAAATAATAACCATCACACCAAAAAGAAGAGTGTCTGTATCTCCTGACGACGTTGCTACACCCAACCGTCACCTTGGCAATGCCCTACCAAATACTTTAAGGAAGACCTATAAGGACAAAGCTTATCGGTGGAATCGCGAAAATTACTCGCGTCACCGACGCTTCGTAGATATTTGGGGTTTTGTTTTCACCTTAATGACTGGCTCGTGGCTAAATAGCAAATCTTGGAGTTATCAAGGTGGCGTGACTGAAGCCAAGCAAGCTGCCAGACGCAAAAGACAAGCTATTTGGATTCGTGAGACGCTGTTAGATTTAGGCCCAACATTTATCAAAGTTGGTCAGTTATTTTCTACCCGCGCTGATCTATTTCCTTCAGAATATGTAGAGGAACTTTCTAAACTGCAAGACCAAGTACCTGCCTTTAGCTATGAGCAGGCGGAAACTATTATTGAGCAGGACTTAGGTAAAAAAGTTTCAAAACTTTTCCGTAGTTTCGATCCAGTGCCTCTGGCTGCCGCCAGTCTAGGACAAGTTCACAAAGCCACCTTGTATAGTGGTGAAGAGGTAGTCGTTAAAGTACAGCGACCAGGTTTGCGGAAGCTGTTCACTATTGATTTACAAATTCTTAAAGGAATTACCCGTTACTTTCAAAACCATCCTGATTGGGGTCGTGGTCGAGATTGGCTAGGTATTTACGAAGAGTGCTGCCGAATTCTGTGGGAAGAAATTGATTATATTAGCGAAGGTAGCAACGCAGATACATTTAGGCGTAACTTTCGCGAAGAAGATTGGGTAAAAGTACCCCGCGTTTACTGGCGCTACGCATCTCCACGGGTATTAACTTTAGAGTATCTCCCAGGAATTAAAATTAGCCACTATCAGGCATTGGAAGCAGCAGGAATAGATCGTAAGTTAGTTGCTCAATTAGGTGCGAAAGCTTATTTACACCAACTGCTTAATGATGGCTTTTTTCATGCTGATCCTCATCCTGGGAATATTGCTGTTAACCCAGATGGAGCATTAATTTTTTATGATTTCGGCATGATGGGAACGGTTAATCCGATTACCCGTGAAAAACTGATGGATACCCTGTTTGGCATATCTCAAAAAGATGGTGAACGGGTTGTAAAATCCCTGATTGAGTTAGGGGCGCTTGCTCCCGTTGAGGATATTGGGCCAGTGCGGCGATCGGTTCAATATATGCTGGATCACTTTATGGATAAGCCGTTTGAAAATCAGTCGGTTGCTCAAATTAGTGATGACCTCTACGAGATTGCTTACGATCAACCATTTAGGTTTCCAGCAACTTTCACCTTTGTGATGCGAGCATTTTCTACTCTTGAAGGTGTAGGTAAGGGTTTAGATCCAGACTTTAATTTTATGGAGGTTGCAAAACCATTTGCAATGCAGCTTATGACTAATGGTAATGGTGCGGATGCAGGCAGCAGTTTCTTGAATGAATTAGGTCGGCAAGCGGCTCAGGTTGGTAGCACGGCTTTGGGTTTGCCTCGACGAATTGAAGATACTATTGAAAAATTAGAACGGGGAGACTTACGGGTACGTGTGCGGTCTATAGAAACAGACCGCGTTTTGAGGCGTATTAGCAGCGTTCAGTTGGGAACTAACTATACTCTACTGATCGGGACTTTTACGCTGTCAGCTACTATTCTGCTGGTTAATAATTATGTTTGGCTGGCTGTAGTTGTGGCTTTGATGGCAGTTAGCTTATTAATAATTCTCATTCGTCTGCTAATACGCTTGGACAAGTTTGATCGTACGTTTTAAGAGCGATCGCGCAAAGAAAGCAAGCTAGCCTTAAACTTAAAGCTAAAAGCAAATGCGTTTCTCTTATAGTCAAAAGACTATGTTTTAATTCCCCTATAGTTTCAACAGGCAAGCAGAGGATTTATGATATTTCGTTTCACGGGTCGTACTGATCCGGGACTGGTTAGGAGTGTCAACCAGGATGATTTTTACATCGACCCAGAGGGACGATTTTTTATAGTTGCTGATGGCATGGGCGGACACGCAGGTGGTCAAGAGGCAAGCCGAATAGCTACAACGACAATTTATCAGTTTTTGGATAAATATTGGGATTCTGCTGAAGAGTCGCCAAAATTATTACAGCAGGCGTTTTTAGACGCAAATCAGGCAATTTTACAAGACCAATATAATCATCCAGAACGTTCAGAAATGGGAACTACGGCTGTGATGGTAATGTTCCGTCATAATCAGCCTTGGTATGCCCATGTAGGTGATTCTCGTTTATATCGCCTGCGAAATTCTAATTTAGAGCAGGTTACTGAAGATCATACCTGGGTAGCGCGAGCAATTAGGGCTGGTGAACTAACTAAGGAGCAGTCTCGTGTTCACCCTTGGAGGCACGTATTGTCTCAATGCTTAGGTCGTAAAGATATTTATCAAATTGATGTGCAATCTTTAGATTTAACGGTAGGCGATCGCATTTTACTCTGTAGCGATGGACTTACTGAAGAACTTTCTGATTCTGCAATCAGTTCCTACCTTGAATCCAACTCGGAGTGTGAGCAAGCTGCTGTAGCTCTGATTAATGGTGCTAAACAAAATGGTGGTCGAGACAATATCACAGTTGTGATCGTTGCCATTGAGTAGTTAAGCTGTCATGTCTAGCAGTTCCACCTAATAGGGTAGACAAACTGTAGGCACATAATTTAATCATTGCTATAGGTAAGCAGGAGAAAGGGTTGTTTCTACCCTTTACATCTCCTGCTTATATTTTTTGAGTATATATACTTAAATTGTTCGTTTTGAGCAATTTAAGTAGTTGGTAGCTGTTAAAACTACGTTATACCGAGTTTGATTAAGTCTTAGGAGCTAACGTAAGGAAAGTTGAACGCCGATATTTACAATTGCCTGTCGCTGTTTAACTACTTTGCGTCCTCTATCTCTTGAATTACTCCGACTTGGTATCTGTAGTTAAGACTAGGAAACTTTCCCAAAGTTTTTTACATCTTTTGGTTTATCACGATTACCCATTTAGAAGGAGTGCGATTTTGTCAAATAATTGTTATCTTTCTTAATACAGAGGTACACATCAGTAGCCCACCACTGCTAAATCCTTTACCTCTCTCGCTTTTCAACAAATTAACCCTAGTTTCTCTCTTTAGTAGGAGCTATTATGTCTCAGCCAATTGAACTATCTTTAGAACAGCAATTTAGTATCCGTTCCTTTGAAACCCAAGTGGAGCATATGAGCCATGAACAAGCACAACAGTTTTTAGTACAGTTATACAAACAAATGATGATGCGTGAAGAAACCTATAAAAATCTACTCAAGCACCAATGGGGTCTAGAACCCAATGCTCATTTTGAGTAGAGCCTTCCTATATGGTGGGCGACCTCCTTCTCTAGCTGGGTTCCTCTGAGGAAAAAAGCTGGGGATGTTGGGGCGTCAACTAAATAGATTATTCTGGATGATTTGCTCTAATTAGAATTGCTAAACTTTTTACCTGTGAGGTTAAAAATATTATTGAGCTGAATTAATTTAGATTATTATATGATTTATTAATCAAATAATTTTAAAGTTACCTTGAGAATTTTCAATGTAAGGATCACAATTTAAACAAATATCAAATTAAAACAATACCTATAATTATTTGGAAGTTTATAATTTTTTTATTTATATTCAGCCTGCGCTGCCTTTGCTAAATTATTTTATTAACAATAAAGTTTAGTAGGGGTATATTTGCTTAGGGTGTAAACTGCTTTAATTTTATCCTGAAATATCTCTTGGTAAATCAGTTTGAGTAGCTGACAGTCTCATCAATATTTTAGGTTTAAGTTTATCCAACTCTTGTTTGAGCAGTTTTTTACTCATTTGCCCGTCAGATAATGAAATCGCCGTATTGCTCATATTAGCCCAACTTTCTAACAATTTACACTGAGCAGGGGCAATTGTTGCAGTCACAACCTGACTACAACGTGATGGTTGTTCAATAGCAAAAAGTAAAATTCGATATCTACCAGTGTCTGCTAAAAGTCGCGTAATTTTCTGTCCAACTGAGGTTTTGAGATCTAGATAGCAAGGAAGCCAACGAGCGCCGTGTTCTTTTGTGTATAGAGTAGTAATCCACAAAATCATTGGATGAGGGGACACCAAAAACAAAAATTGGTTGTAACGAGTGCTAAGTAAACGCTTTTTAATTTCTTCTTGGGAAAACATCACCCAAAGCGTTGCAAATGACTGGTGGTTATTGTGCAGTATATGCGGAAATACAATTTCGGCTTGAGGTTTATCCTTTGGCCAAGAAGTAACCCAAAATATTTCGTCAAATCCCTGGGGAGATTTTGTTTTTGGTTCAGTGGTGGGCGGCGGTTGGGTAAAAATAGCGTCTTTGTGCTGTTCAGCTTGTTGATTTGCAAATTTTTTCTCAAGAGATGCTAATTCTCTTAATATTGCGGTAACACTTTCAGGGCGATCGCTTGATGATTTAGCAAGACAACTTATTACTAAATCTTGCAACTTTTTGGGCAATTTGAAATCAGATCTGATAGATTCAAAACTAGGAGTTTGGGAGAGATGAGCTTTTTGCCAACCTGGAAGTGAATTTATCTCAGCTTTAATTGGTTTTTCACCAGTCAACATTTCAAACATCATCACACCCAGACTATAAATATCTGAGCGATTGTCTAACTCTTTGCCTAGCATTTGTTCTGGTGAACAATATGCCGGAGTACCCATAAATGATCTAGGTTTGATGATATCTGACTGAAGCTGGGCAATGCCAAAGTCGAGAATTTTGGCTAATTCTCCTACGCTGTGGTCTTGAAGGATGAGGATGTTACTAGGTTTAATATCGCGATGAATAATTGGGGACAGGTTGTCATTCATCAAGATACCTTGGTGAGCGCACTGTAGCCCTAAACAAATTTGACGAGATAGATTAAGAAATCGTGGTAAGGGGAGAGGTTGTGGTTTGATAATAGCCCTTAAGCTTTCTCCTTGGAGATATTCCATGACGTAGAAAGGAATTTCTCTTTCATCTAAGCCATAATCTCTAACTCGAACAATATGAATACTCGTTTCTCCTAACAAAGCACAGATAGTAGCTTCGCGCTGAAAGCGATCGCGTTTTGTTTGATTCAAAAGTGCTTGGGAGAGAAACTTAACGGCGACGCTTACTCCTCCGAGTAATACATCATTAGCTTGATATACCTCACCCATTGAACCTTTGCCTACCAACCCTACCAGTTGATAGCGGTTCGCTAATAACCGACTTTTTTTAAGATCTGGACTCATAACTTTCTGCCCCGATATACCTTGGAGCAGTTATACAAGGGCATAATCATAGCCCTACCTGAACTCCCAAGCTGATGGTAGATGCCTGAGCTAGACTAACAATACGAATTATCACTCTTTAATAATTTTATTTTTATTCTGTCTGTCGCTCTAGAGTGACTTCCATCGCACTTGTTAAGTTATTAACCGCGATGATGCCACTTGATAAATAATAGGTATTGTCATTCAACCGATAAAATGTTTCAAAGCCGTTTCGCCGTTGGCGATCGCCTAGCACCCAATAGCGTTGCACAATTGATTCTGGAGCTACCCAACCTTCCCCCTCTACACGACCTAAAAGGCTATGTTGTAGTACGAAAGTATATTGGCGCTCTCCCATATCAAGATGTCCTTTGTATTGAAAGGAAATTTCATCGCGTTCGCCACCAGGAAATACTAGCTTAGTGACCATCGTGTACCAGTTTTCGCGTCCCCAAGCTACTAAGGTTTTGCCTTTGACACTTATTGGCATTTCATCACGCTCCAGCCAATTGCCCTGAAGCGTCCAGCGTCCTGGTTCCATTAAAAACGAGTGTGCCACGATTGTTACCTGATCTAAGATGTCGAACACTGCCGATTCATCATTCTTTATTCAGTTAAGAATAGATGTATCTGACAATAAAGATCGGTATCTTGTTTTGTTGCTGTAGTGTTTTTGATTGACCGGGCAGTGAAGAATTTAACTTTCAGACAAAATGGCTGTGGTTGTTTACTTCATTACCATTTTAAAATTATAACCTTAAAACCATACTCACTCAGGCTCTCAGAATCTGCATTTTGGGTAATTAAAACGCATATCAAAACAAATTAACCCAGAGCAAAAACTGGATTAATTCAATTTTTGTTGCAATAGTTACCCAATAGGTAGATAAAGTTCCCCAAGTATGGCTGGTTGTCTAGCGCCTGTAGCTTGGATTAGGTTACCAGTAATGCCTAATTGATGCCAATAAGCTAAAACTGCAAAAGCTATCGCTTCTTTGAAATCTGCACTCACACCAGCTTCATCGGTGGTTAATACTGGTATCGGATTAATCTGCGCTTGCAAGCGTTCTTTTAAATAAAGATTGCGGCTACCACCGCCACACAATAGCACCTCATCTGGCATTTGGGGTAGAAAGTTGCGGTAACTGTGAACAATTGATGCAACTGTAAACTCTGCTAGTGTTGCTAACAAATCGGCTGGGCTAAGATTATAGCTATGAGCATCAGTTAAACATTGCTGTAAATATTCTCTGCCAAAATGCTCTCTACCAGTAGATTTTGGGGGAGTAATTTGGAAGTATTCTTGAGTTAGCCACTGCTGAACTAAAGCATCGCAGGGAGTTCCAGTAGCCGCCCACTTACCGTCTTTGTCATAGGTTTGGCTACCGTCGCTTAACTGCTGTACTGCTATATCTAATAAAGTATTTCCAGGGCCAGTATCCCAACCAGAAATATTTACATTTTCAGTGTCATTTGTAGCTGGTAAATAAGCAACATTGCCAATTCCACCAATATTTTGTATACACCGAGCTTTAGTGGGATGTCCTAGTAAACAGGCATCTATCTTAGGGACTAAAGGCGCACCTTCTCCACCAGCAGCAATATCAGCTACTCGAAAGTTACTTACAGTGGGGATACGAGTCAAATCAGCAATTAAAGCACCCCTACCTAGTTGTAAGCTATATGCCATGTTGATAGCAGGAGAATTTGCTGGGGATTGTTGCTTTAAAGGTCGATGATAGACGGTTTGCCCGTGTGAACCAATTAATTGAGGATTTTTGTGGTTAACTTGAACAGCTTGGGCAGCTTGAGCAAATTCATAAGCGATCGCATCATCCAATTCTGCCAATTCTGCCATAGAAATAGCTTTACCCGCGCAGACATCCAGAATTTGTTGTCTCAACGCGAGTGGGTAAGGATAAGTTGAGCCAGTTAAAAGCTCTACTTTTAAATCTGCCTCTTCACCACTAATTTCTACTAAAGCTGCATCAATTCCATCTACAGACGTACCACTGATTAAACCGATTACACGGGTCATTTTCTAATATTAATAAACTCAACTTAATTATGAGGCTATAGCAGTATTCACTCTCAATCATTGGCGCGCTGCTATTGGTTACTTTTAATCTCTAAGAAACTCAACTAATTGCTCTAACTTTGACCAGGCTGCACCTGTATTTAGAATATCTTTAGCTATAGAAATGCCTTGAGCATGATCTTCCAGAGGTACAGCACCCCCTACCTGGAGTGCTAAAGCAGCATTCAAAGCTACGACATCTTGTTGAGATGGTGTGCCATTTCCTTGTAACACATTCTTCAAAATTTCAGCATTTTCTGTAACATCTCCACCACGCAATGCGCCCAAAGTTGCTGGTGTTAAACCTACATTTTGGGGATTTATGCTAGTTAGCTGCACCTCACCGTTAGACAGTACTGCCAAATCTGTTAAGTCTCCCAAACCAGCTTCGTCTAGTTTTTCGCGTCCATGCACAACAATTGCTTGTGATGTACCTAACTGCTTTAAAGCATGAGCAATTGTTGATACTAACGTAGGGTCAGACACACCTATTATTTGACCAGTAGGGCGTAGCGGATTCACCAATGGCCCTAATAAATTAAAAACTGTCCGCACCTTCAAAGTTTTTCGCAAAGATGCCACAGCTTTCAACGCGGGATGCCAACCAGGAGCAAATAAAAACGTAATCCCTACTTCTTGAACTGCTGCGTGTACCTTGTCACTAGCAGCATTCAAATTGATACCTAATGCTTCTAAAACGTCAGCAGAACCAACTTTGCTAGAGGCAGAACGGTTGCCATGTTTCGCTACTGGAACACCAGCAGCAGCAGCTACAAAGGCAACAGCAGTAGAAATATTAAAGGTTGATGCTCCATCTCCACCTGTACCGCAGGTATCAATTAAGGGAGTGGGAAGCGAGGAGTGGGGAGTGGATAATGATGAGGATTGAGCTTGTAAAACTTGAGCCATTCCAGCTAATTCATCCGCAGAAATGCCTTTAGCTTGCAAGGCAGCTAAAATTGCCCCTGATAGCACTAGGGGAATTTCTTCAATTAGCCACCCTTGCATTAGTTGTGATGCTTGTTCACAAGATAATGATTCTTTATCAAGTAGTTGTTGCAGTAACTTAGACCAAATAGCAGCATCTATTGATGCTAATGAATTATTTAAATCTTGAGCTACTGGCGAGGTGGAAGTCATAAGCTGCTGTGTTTATAAATTTTCTGTTTGAGGAGGAGAGGAGGGAGGGAAGAGGGTTATAGGGTTTAATAACTTTTCTCTCAATTAAAAATGTACAATTTAAATGCGGTTAGCTTAGATGAGGTTAATTTTTTGTCTTCATTGATAATTGTTAATTGATCATTGTTAATTGTTAAGTTCCTAACATTTGTAAGTTGTACAAACTTGCATAAACTCCGCCTTGCTCTAATAATTCGTCGTGACTACCTGACTCTATTAAACTGCCCTGTTTTAGTACAAAAATGCGATCAACATTACGAATTGTTGAAAGTCGGTGAGCAATAATAATTGCAGTACGCTCTACCAATAATCGGTCAAGGGCATCTTGAATTAATGCTTCTGTACCAACGTCTAAACTAGCGGTTGCTTCGTCTAGTACTAATATATGCGGATTACGAATTGCTGAACGGGCAAATGCTAATAGTTGTTTTTGACCACCAGATAAATTTGTGCCTCGCTCCCGTAACTGGGTATCGTATCCTTGGGGCAGCTGTTCAATAAATTGGTCAACGTTGGTTATCTGTGCTGCTGTACGGATTTCGTCTAGTGAGTAAGTTTCTCCGAGTGTGATGTTAGTTTTGACATCTCCTGCAAAGAGAAATCCTTCTTGCAGAATAACGCCTAGATGTCTTCTCAGTTCTGTTTGTGGCAAGTCGCGAATATCAATTCCATCTATTAAAATGCGTCCTTTTGTTGGTTCATAAAGACGACAGAGTAAACGGATTATTGAACTTTTACCTGCACCTGTGGGGCCAACTAAAGCAACTTTTTCACCAGGATAGATAATAAAATCTAAGTCTTTTATTACATATTCATCATTTTTGTAGGCAAACCAAACATTTTCAAAGCGAATTTCACCAGATCTATTTTTATCATCTGGAGATGAGATGCTAAAACGTTTTTCTAAAGCTTGTTCTGGATCGCGGATTTCTATTGGTTCATTTAAAATATCATTGATGCGCTCAACTGCGGTAAATCCAGATTGAATGGCTGTGAATTTTTCAGCAAATTGCCTTAAGGGATCGAATAAACGTTGAGCGTAAAGGATAAATGCAGATAAAACACCAAAACTGAGGGTGTTGCCTAATACCATTGATCCACCTAACCATAGTACTGCGGCGATCGCAATTAAGGAAATCCATTCTAGTGTGGCAGATACTGCTGAGTCATGAAAGATGGTTTTATCTAGTTCTTTGATGTACTGATTGTTAATGCTGCGAAACATTTCAGCGTTGTATTTCTCGCGCCGAAATAGCTGTACAATGTTTACGCCAACGATGTTTTCTTGCAGCATGGAGTTGAGGCTGGATAGTTCTTCTCTGGCTTTATAATTTGCCTTACGATACTGCTGTTGAAAGTAAATAATTAAAGCAGTTACTGGCACTAGCATTAGTACTAGCATTAAAGCTATTTGCCATTGCAAAGCAAACATGGCAACTGCAATTACTACAATTGAAAACAAATCACTGACAATTCCAATAGCACCCGTGGTAAACACATCACCCAAAGCTTCTACATCACTGGTAAGGCGGGTAATTAATTTTCCGACTGGTGTGCGATCAAAAAATCGCACTGCTAAATGGGTGACGTGTTCAAATAAATCTGCGCGAATATCAGCAGTAATTTTTTGCCCGACTTTTTGGACGGTGTATCCTTGAATTGCTGTAAACAATAGTCGGATGACCATCGTTAACAGTAATAAAGTGGCGAGAAGATTGATTCCTTCTTCTAAAGATTTGCCTTGAAGAAAAGCAAACTTTGTAGACTCTTGGCGAATTAAGGAAATCGCTTCTCCAATAATCAACGGCTGGATTGCGCCTGATATTGCTAGAGGCACTAGCAATACTAAAGAAATAGCTAGTTCGGGCCCACTGCGGCGGGCGTATGGTACTAATCGCAGAAATAACCGCCAATCAGTTTCGCGATCGCTATTTAATAATTTACCATCAGAGGATTTTCTCTGATTTGATACAACCTTTGTCTTTGACGACGACCTACTCATGGAGCAACCTTAGCAATGCTTGACATTTTATCAAATACGATCATCAAACTACAGCCAGCGTAGAGTCCCGAATTTGCTCAACTAACTGATTGAGGTTTCCTGTGTTGAGGCGATAACTGAGAGGATGGGCAATTAACCTAGCAGTGCTTTGAAATAGTATTTCAATTTCAATCAAGCCGTTTTCTTTAAGAGTGCGACCAGTTGAAACTAAATCAACTATTGCTTCAGACATCCCTGTAATTGGCCCTAGTTCTACTGAACCAGAGAGAGGAACAATTTCTACAGGTAAATCTAAGCTGTTGAAGTATTCACGGGCGCAATGAACAAACTTTGAGGCAACTCGACCGTGTGGTGGTAATTCTAATACTGAACGATAAGGACTTGACTCTTTTACGGCTACTGACAAACGACAACCGCCAAACTTTAAGTCAACTAAATGAGCAACTTGGGATGTCTTCTCCTTCAAAACGTCATAACCAACAATTCCCAGTTGTGCCTGACCATATTCTACATACACCGGAACGTCTTGCGCCCTAACTAACAAAGCTTTGGCTGTGTTAGTAGGGTCATAAATTTGAAGTTGACGATTAGTTTTGTCCAGAAAAGCACTAAAGTCTAATCCAACAGCTTGTAGGAGGCGAATGCTATCAGATAAGAGTGCGCCTTTCGGCAATGCAACGGTAATCATGGATTAAAAACTTGTAAATTTGATTAAAAATATCAGTAAGCGTGTTGGCGTAGCCTACGCGTAGCGCATAGCTGTGCGTACTGCTAGCGCAGAGAAATCGCGAAGTGACTCCGAAGGAGTAAGGGGCTAGGACTAAGGAATCGCATCAACAGCGCTCACAAATTTTATACTATGTCAGTGGTTTACTAAAAATTAGCAAGCATGGGAATTCAACTAAAATCTTAGCCAAAAACGAATTAGCTGGAAAAAATATCTGCGTTTATCTGCGGTTAAAAACCTCTTCAATCAACTTTTTGGATAGTTTCTCAACTAAGAGCCTATCTGTGTTCATCTGTGGTAAAAAACCTCTTCAATCAACTTTTTGGATAATTTCTCAGCTAAGGCGAAGGCGTAGGAGTACTTGATGTACTTGGGAAAGGGCTGCTAGTAGGGGAAGGTGTAGTAGTACTCGATGTAGTTGGAATAGGGCTGCTAGTAGGTACTGCTTCGGATGGATTAGTTAAATTAATATCTAGCAGGTAATCACTCTCACTTACGCCGTCGATTAAATTTAACTGCACGTAATATTCTCCAGCAACAGGTAAAATTCCTTCCCAGCGTGGTACTTGTTTGGTTTGGAAACTGAGCAATTCTTTGCTAGGTGCTAAAACAGTGATTGTTACCCCTCCTTTAACAACCGAGGTATTTAACTGCTGTCCTTGTTGGGCTGCAATAACGTAGGTGATGTTATTGTTAGCTACCAAACGCCCTTGCTTGGATGTAGCTTGTCCTAACACTAGGTTGATAGTCTCGCTTTGCCCAACTGTGGAAGGAGTAGGAGATGGTGATAAGCCTGCTACAGGCGTTGGAGAACTAACTTTACTGCCTTTAAGAGCTTTTGCCAACCTGGGAGATACTTGCAGATTACTCGTTGGAAACATTGAACCGAGCAACATTACTGGGACAATAGCTAATAATAAAAATACTCCTGATATTAGCCCGACTAAAATCCAAGGACTATTAAACTGAAAATTAAAAGTTTTTTTAGCAGGTTGAGGACGCACTGGTGTAGCGCGGCGGGTAACTTTGTGCAAAGGTATTGGTGGGTTGGCTCCTGAGTTCTTGACATCTGGAGATGTTTTAGCAACTAATCCTTCTAAAGCGCGTAAAGCTTGGATAACTTCGCTGGCTGATTGATAACGATTATTAGGTCTGAGACTAAGCATCCGATTAAGTACTTTAGCAAACCAAGGGGTGATGCTGGGAAGCCATTGATGCCAGCGCCAAGTCATTGTAGATTCATCTAATAACTTTTCTGGTTTGCGCCCTGTCATCATTACTACTACTGACACGGCTAAGGCATACAAGTCACTATTAGGAGAAACTTGTCCTGTTTGGAGTTGTTCATTAGGTGCGTAACCGAGTTTTCCCACAGTTGTTGCATGGGTTAACTGTTGAGATGAGGGCAATTTGGCTAGTCCTGCTTTAACTACACCAAAGTCAATTAATATAGGTAAGCGATCGCGATCGCGCAAAATAATATTATCCAATGAAATATCTCTATGGATAATTCCTTGAGTGTGGACGTATTCTAATACAGGCAATATTTGCTGCAAAAACTCTATAGCTTCCACTTCTGAGAAAGTTTTACCTTGTTCGAGTCTTTCCTCTAACAACGCTGCATAAGTTCTACCATCAACGAAGTCTTGAACTAAAAATAGGCGTTTACCTTGCTCAAACGCCGCCCGAAATTTGGGGATTTGGGGATGTTGAATTTTATATAAAACTGCTGCTTCCCGATGAAATAGTTCTTTTGACTTTTCTAGAACTTCAGTACCAATGTCAGTAGGATTAAATTCTTTAATTACGCATATTTCATTAAAACGATCTTGCTCTTCTGCTAAATACGTACGACCAAATCCCCCGATACCCAGAAGTTTTGTAACTCGATAGCGGTTTTGTAAAATAGTTCCAGGCGGAATAGGTGGTTGCATAGTAGGCGCATTCCCTAAAATCGGGTTGTAATAGATAATTCCAATGGGAACCCAAACATTACAAGCAGAATAATTTAATCATTCCCTCCAGCAATACTCAAACCATGCAAATGAAATCAAAGTTAATCAAAATATTCTATAACTTGATGCCCGATCTTGATAATTTTCAATTTTAGATTACCGCCAGAGCAAGAGAGTGCAAATTTAACCAGATATGCGAATTCTTTTGGTTGATGATGAGGTAGAGTTAACAATCCCTCTGAGCCGTGTGTTAAACCGCGAGGGTTACACTGTTGATGTTGCTGACGATGGTACGGTTGGTAGCGAGTTAGCAACTCATGGTGATTATGATTTGTTGATATTAGATTGGATGTTGCCCCAAACTACAGGATTGCAGATTTGCCAACTATTGCGATCGCAAGGTAAAACAACACCCGTTCTCTTTCTCACTGCTAAAGACACTATAGATGATCGTGTACAAGGATTAGATGCTGGTGCAGATGACTATCTAGTTAAACCTTTTGAACTTAGAGAGTTACTAGCACGAGTACGCGCCCTGCTACGTCGAGCAACTACACTGGATACGACTACAACTGCAAGAATGCAAGTAGCAGATCTAGAACTCGATCTAGATAATCAAATAGCTTATCGTCAAGGACGCACTATTGAGCTATCAGAAAAAGAAAGCCGCCTTTTAGAATATTTCATGGGTAACACAGGTCAACTCTTAACCCATACCCAAATTTATCAGCACTTATGGGGAAATGTAGAGCCGCCTAGTAGTAACGTTTTAGCTGCCTTTATTAGATTACTGCGACGGAAGATAGAAGTTAATGGTGAAATGGCGTTAATTCACACAGTATACGGCAAAGGTTATCGCTTTGGTTCTGGTACTGAAACAACTTAATAAAGTCATGCTTGTGGAAATCGTAATGTTATAAACAGGCTTATAAGGGAAAATCTAAATCACCACAATTACTACTTTCTTGTGAGTTTTTTGAATTATCTGAATAGTTTTGTAGTAAATCATTTTTTTGCAAAACGTTTTCTATTACCCAGTTTGGACAGTTATTTTTGATGGTAATACTTTTAGTATTAACTATTTGACCATGACCATTTCTAACATCTTCGGTTCTAGTTTCTGTTGCTCCATTAACTAGATAATTTTCTAATGCTTGGATTGCTTTTAGTTTTAGCGATTGTAAAGTGTCTTCTAATTGAGAATGATCTAAATTTTGGAAACCTTGCCTTGCTTGATTAGTGCTAGTTTTGCTAGTGAAACTTTCTGTTTGATGAGCATTATTTTTTGCTGAATTTGACTGATGATTATAAGACTTGCTGGGAGAATTATAATTTATAGAGCTAGTAGAAAAATTTGAAATTATACGCTGCTCTGCTTGTTTAGTATTAAAATTATTTTCTTCTAAATCTGAATTAGGTTGCTCTTTTGAATAATCATTTGCCTGGTTATCATTTTGGATTATGGTAGTAGATGATTGAATCCTAGTAGAAGCTGCTTGCTGAGTATTAAATTTCTCTGAGCTATTTGTATCTATACCTAAATCTGAGCTTGGTTTAACTATATTCTGTTCACCTGTTTGATTAGAATTTTCAGCTAACTTACTAACCCATATTATTTTTTCACCGCTATGCAAAGTTAGTTCGCCAACTAAAGTTTTAATATCAAAAATTCCGTGATTACTACTTATTTCGGAAATCGGATACCATTTATTTTTAAAAGAAATCAAAATTTCCATTTGAATTTGATGCTTATGAGCATTGCGTTCACCCATCCACCAATTTCTCCACAGCACTACTGTTGGTGTACAATTAACTTTGTATCCTGTAGGGGGAATATACTGCTGATACTCGACAAATCCTTTTTGATTTGATTTTCCTATTAAAATAAAATTGTTTTCTAATAAACTTTCATAAAGCAGTTCATTATACTCAGATCCAGAGCGAATCAAAACTGAAATTGGTTGACTATTTAGTGTATAAAGTCCAATAATTATACCTTTACGGGTAGTTAATTCTATCCGTTCAAAACTAGAATCAATTCTGAGGCTTTGATTTGCTAATAGTTTAGTTTCGCCTTGGACAAATTTTTTAATTAAAGTAGCATCGTCTAAAATTGAATAAGTTTTTCCTTCATTATCTTGTGGATTTTGAATAAGAGTAGTGTTAAAATCAGCTTCTAATTCTAATTTATTTAGCTCTTCAGGATTGGGATCTGTAGAAAGTTTGTCACTAGATTGGATAGGTTGTAACATCCTTAGCCTCATTAACAATTTAAGGTTAGCAAACTGAATAAAACTATACTCTTTTAAAGAAAAACTTAATTTGTTGCACTTGATTAGGGAGCAACCTAATTTTTAGGGAATAAATCTTGCTACTTTAATTTTTTAAAATATATATCTTTTGATTGCCTGTAGATTAAAGTTACTTTTAACATAAAATTTATAAAAATTCCTTATAGTTATACAAGGATGTAGAGTATTTTGCTGGGTTAGATGCTTCTACCTTAAGATATATTTTAGCGAAAAAATCTCAAATTTATAAGTAACTAAATTAATTCAGTATAATTACTGAACCACCTGGGTGAAAATCTAATTTAGACCAGCCAGCTTTTAAAACTAATGGATCAGTGTTAATTTGTAGATGAATTGTCCGTAAAGCTTGATAACTGAGTAATTTTGGTTTGTAACTTAGCTCGTAAACTTTGTGCTTGTTGGTAAATTGCAGATGCTTCTGTATCGACGGAGGTTTGCGAGGCTGCTTGATCAGAAATGGTGGAGTCTGTTTTTAGCCAAGGTTGATAAACAAGTTGAACTTCGTAATGTAGGCGAGTTTTCATTGCCCAAACTCCCATTGAAGGGAAGAAAACGAAAGCAATCATTAACAAAGAAATTGGTAAAAAAGGCAGTTTTAAACGTTTAGCACCACCTTTAAAGTTGAATGCCCAAGAGTGTAAAGATTCGCTACCGATACAAACAACAGGCAAAATGGGAATATGGTAGCGATCGCTCAAGCGGATAAAACTCGGATGAAATGTTTCTAACTTGTAACGTTTGCGCCAACCTTTAGCAGGGCCGCGCAAACCTTCGGGGGCATAAAGTAAAATAGTCTGTTGTGCGATCGCTTCTTCAAAACTCTCAGCTTGTGCTGGTACACCACCCAAAACCTTAGACCACCCTGGCGGTAGCCACCAAATCAACCAAGGATGATTAAACAACGTTACATGAGCTAACGGTTGCACTACCCATCCCCGTGCTTCGCTTAATAGATAACCTAATCCCAGGAAATCCCAGGGAAAACACATCCCAGCATGATTCATTGCCACAATCAATGGCCCAGTTTGTGGTAAATTTTCAATTCCTGCAAGGTCTGCACGAAAATAATATTTAACTATTGGAGTTAGTACTTCATCTCGAAAAGCTTGTTGATAATTGGGAGCAAATTCACCAACTTCAGAACGAGGCGAACGAAAACCAAGACGCAACCAGCGAATTAATAAAGCAAGATAAAATCCACAGGGAATTAAAAATAAACCATATTCCAACCAATTCCAACCATCTGGATCAAGATGATATTTTTGCCAGTGGCGGTTGAATAAAATCAGCCAGCCTGGAGGATACCAGAGACAAAACCAATCAAACCAACTAAATTTAAAATTGTGAACACTCCCAGCCACGCCATTATTAATCTTGCAATCCTCGGTCAATTTCACCGACCTCAATCAAATCTTGCAATTGTCTTTGGCGCTATTTTAGCTGATATACCTATTTTTATTTTCTACCTTTGGGCAAGATTTATTGAACATCTACCAGCGCAGGAAATCTGGTCAAAAGCTTACTATCAACCTTTTTGGCAAAATATTATCGCTACTTTTCATTCAATTCCCCTAGCAGTGATTGGGATAATTATCGCTCACTATTTAGGATGGGAACAGATGAAAGTTATGTTTATTAGTTTAGTGCTGCATTCTTTAGGTGATTTACCAGTCCACAATGATGATGCACATAGGCACTTTTTTCCCTTCAGCAATTATCGTTTTATTAGTCCGATATCTTACTGGGATGTAACTAAACATGGCAGAATTGTCAGCTTAGTTGAGCGTTTAGTGGTCTTAGCTGCAACAGTATACGCCTTTCCCTTTGTTCACTCATACATTGGCAAAGGGTTAATGATTGTGGTGAATGTGTTTTACTTTACTACCTCCTTGTATTTATATGCTGTGAAGTAGCATATTTAAAAAAACTTGAGGAGTTTATTTAAATATATTTAGGACGGGCTTTTTTCTGAGCTGGTTGTGATGAGATGCGTGATGGATCAAGTTCACCGCTAATTCCTTTTTCTTCATTACTTAATTCTGGTTGGTGAATTGGTAATTTAATAGTAAATTTTGCTCCCTTTCCTTCACCCTCACTATCAGCTTGCACGGTTCCACTATGCAAATCTACTAAATAGCGCACAATTGTCAACCCTAAACCTAGCCCACCATGCGTTCTGGTACGTGAGCTATCAGCTTGTCGAAAACCATCAAAAACATAAGGTAAGAATTCAGCTTCAATACCCTGCCCAGTATCAATTACAGTAATCTGAACGTTAGATTCCGTTTGCTCAAGTTTAATTTCTACGCTTCCGCCTTGAGGAGTAAACTTGATAGCATTTGAAAGCAGATTGTTAATTATTTGTGGCAAGCGGTCTGGATCACCTAATATTTGACTGGTTGAGGCATTAATTGTAGATGTTATCTGAATATTATTAGCTGCGGCGACTGGACTCATACTAATAATTACCGACTCAATAATAGGGGCAATATTAAGTGGTATTAGACGGATGCTAATTTTTTTCCTAATAATCCGTGAAACATCTAAAATATCGTCAATTACTCTGGCTTGTTGTTTAGCATTGCGCTCAAGTGTTTCTAGTGCCTTGGTAACTGTCTCTGGCTTGAGTTCCCGTTTACGGAGCATTTGCGACCAACCAAGGATTGATTGCATAGGTGTGCGGAGTTCGTGAGAAACGATTGCTAAAAATTCATCTTTTAAACGGTTAGCTTCCTGCGCTTGTGCTAACGCTTGCCGTTCTGCTTCATTTAAACGTGCGCGTTCAATTGCTAATGCAGCACGTTCGGCAACAAGTTGTAGCAGTTGCACATCATCTTGGCTGAATTGGCGGGGTAGGAGAGTACCTACTCGGATAACTCCTATCAGTCTGTTATCTAGCAACAGTGGCGCACCGAGCAATGACTGAACTTGGTGCAGACTTAAGACGGGATTATATACCTGAGTATAAGCATCTTGCTGAATGATCAAGGGGTGATGTTCTAAAGCAATCCGTCCAGCGAAACCTTCACCTATAGGTATGCAAACTTCTGCACCTGTTTCTTCTAATCCTTTGGCAGCCTTGACAACCAAGCAATTGCGCTGATAGTCCATCATCAAAATTGCTGCTGTATCGGCTCGTAAAATTTCGCTGATGCGGTTAAGTAACTCACGCAGGAGATCTTCGAGGGATAATGGTGCGATCGCTACATCTGTAATTGCCTGAAGACGTTGCACCATCTCGTTAGCTGTCTCTGCTAAAGCGCGACTAGCTTGTTCACGCGCCAGTAATTGATTACGTTCTGCTTCTAAACGTCTGCTGTGAGTAACGTCTCGCGTTACCTTAGCAAAGCCTTTAAGATTTCCTGTTTGATCGCGTAAAGCTGTAATTACCACATTCGCCCAAAACCTTGAGCCGTCTTTACGTACACGCCAACCTTCATCTTCAAATCTACCCGTTTCTGCGGCTAATTTGAGAACTTGTTCTCCCTTACCACTGTTCAAATCTTCTTCAGTATAAAAGCAAGAGAAATGTTGCCCAATAATCTCCGCTATCTGATAACCATTAATTCTTTCGGCTCCTTCATTCCAACTGACAATGTATCCTTGCGGATCAAGTCGATAGATCGCATAGTCTTTAATACAATCAATCAGTAATCTAAAGCCTTCTTCACTGTGGCTTAAAGATTCTAAATGCTGTTGTGCTTCTACTTTATTTAACTCAGAGCGTCGCTGGGCTAATTGTAGTGCTGTAATAAAGTAACTGATCGACAACGCCTCTAACAGGAAGATTACCAACCGCAAGCTGTCCCCAACAGAGTTACTTGACAAGACATGGCTTGGCGCTGTCCATAAATAGCCAACGACACCTCCCAACGCCGTCGCCAATAATGCTGACCCGATTCCGCCATACCAAGCACTAATCATTATTGGGACAAAAAACACCAGAAAAGGGCTGTCTTCTAGAGCCACCCAGGGTTTTAGCATTAGCTTGAGTATTAGAGCGATCGCTACTGTGAAGACAGCAACACCATAACCTTGAACTTGAGAGCGTTTGATGTTTAGCATCTTATGCCTTTTGTGCCTGACTTAAACTTTATAGGTGTTAAGGCACTGAAAATTTTTAAGAACAGAAGGCATCGCTGCCACCATACATCATATTTAATATTTTTTTTTATGATTAACAATACAAATATTACTCAAGTATATCTACCTTTAGATAATTACACTTATACTAGATAAATGCACCACCCCTGGGCATTAGTTATAGCCATCTCGTTAGAGAAATACAATTTTTTACCTATACGAGGACTTACGCAGGTTGAAAAAGTTAAGAGTTCCCTCATTTTGATAAATTAAGGCTAATTCCTGCGCCACTAATCGCCAGTCCTCAAAGCCTAAATATTTAGTAAAAATCCTAAGTCCTATATAGGTTTTGTAGAGAGGTAGATTCGTAAAGGAGTAATTACTCAACTATCCATTAGTCACCCACAGGATGTACCTTTATTAATGCCACTTGATATTAAGCTTTTGCTCTTTAATTGAGATAGATATTACTAGCATGGAATATTTAATCCCACAGTAAACTTTTTTTAAGATATTTTCTATACAGTAATTATTAAGATGTGCTAAAATCGACTTTACAGAGTTTAATTCGGCTTCAGAGTTTATGTTCTTGTGTTTACAGACATCTCTCCGAATCAATTCTCTACGAAATCAGATGACGGGAGATTGTCAATGTCCATTTATGTAGGAAACTTGTCTTACCAAGTTACTGAAGAAGACCTTACCCAAGTTTTTGCTGAATATGGAACAGTAAAGCGGGTACAACTACCGACCGACCGTGAAACAGGTCGGATGCGTGGTTTTGGTTTTGTCGAAATGTCAACAGATGCCGAAGAAACTGCAGCTATTGAAGCCCTTGATGGAGCAGAATGGATGGGGCGGGATCTGAAAGTGAATAAAGCCAAGCCACGTACCGAAACTGGAGGTGGTGGTAATTTCCGTAGAAGTGGTAATTTCTCTAGAGAACGCTACTAAGTTTTCGTAGATTATCTGCAATTAATTATTTTTCAACAGCAAGATTACAGGCTAAGAGCTTTGCTATCTTACTGTTGAAATTTATTTTGAGCGGGTGTTATAGGTTGGGGATTGTAATAAGCTAAGACGTATTTAAATTTTAGATTAATCGCGAGCGAGACGCAGTGTTAACCCACTACTTATTTAATCAGGGCAAGTTAATTTACCCTAGTTATAGTGTAATCAAGATAGTGACGCTTTTTTCTGCGTAAGTTCTACTACTCAGAAGTAATTACAAAAGTTGATATAAGCTGTAAAAAAAATAACTGATTTTTGGTAGTTATTAGTTAGTACATATTAAAAATTTTCTAACAACTGTTAATTTATTGATCCCTAAAGTAATTATATATATACGGCAGAGTAAGCACGAGCAACCTGTTTCAACCCAATCTGAAACAGATATAGAAGCTAAAGAAGTCTACTATATAAATAATACTGCCTCATCTCCCTCATGTCCCCGATGTTTGTGACTAACAAGTTTTAACCACACTGCCTAATTACTATTGGATCTGTGTATGAGGATCTATATATATGAAAGCTCCCTTGCCTGATAATGAAGCAGAAAGACTCGAAGCACTGCGCCAGTATAAGATCCTCGACACCCCATCGGAAGAAGCATTTGACGATATCACTCGTTTAGCCTCTTATATTTGTGGAACTCCGATCGCTTTAATTAGTTTAGTAGATGCTAACCGTCAGTGGTTTAAGTCAAAACTTGGTTTAGAGGCGCTAGAAACCCCGCGCGACAATGCTTTTTGCGCCCATGCGATCCTCAAACCAGATGAAGTTATGAAGGTTGATGATGCAACCGCCGATCATCGGTTTCAGGATAATCCATTAGTAACTGCTGACCCCAATATCCGTTTTTATGCTGGCACACCTTTAAAAACCCCTGAAGGACACGCTTTAGGAACTTTGTGTGTAATTGATCGGGTTCCACGTCAGCTTAATCCAGAACAGGTAGAGGCATTACGCATTTTAGGTCGCCAAGTTGTCAAGCAAATGGAACTAAGGCGAAATTTAGCCAATTTAGTACTTGCTACAAATGAGAACAAACGTTCTAAAAACGTGCGGCATCGGTTTTTTAGACGAATTGCTACAGGCTTTGGGTTGACATCAGCAATTTTGTTATTAGTTGGTGGGTTTTCTTACCACAGTATTAACCGACTGGTTGAAGCTTCTAGGTTAGTAGCACACACTCATGAAGTTTTGGAAGAGCTTGAAAGTGTAATTTCTGGACTTAAGGATGTTGAAACTGGTCAACGTGGCTATGTGCTTACAGGAGATGAGGCTTATTTAGAACCTTACAATACGGCTATTCCCCAGATTCAACAAGATCTTAGACAACTGAGAAGTTTAACCAAAGATAACATACCGCAGCAGCAGCGACTTGCTCAACTAGAACCATTAATTGGTAAAAGAATAGACTTGCTTGGTGAAGTTGTGCAAGTGCGGAAAAATCAGGGATTTAATGCAGCAGTGCGGTTTATCCAAACTGATCAAGGTAGACAAGCGATGAATCAAGTTCGCTTTGTCGTTGCACAGATGCAGCAAGAGGAGAGAAACTTGTTGCAGGTGCGATCGCACAATGCCAAGATTTTAGCTCAACAAACCATTTTGGTATCTGTAAGTGGCGTTGTTGTGAGTTGCGCGATTCTCGGTTCAGTATATTACCTGATTAATCGTGAAATAGCTGAACGTAAAGTTGCGGAATCATCCTTGAAACAAGAGCGCAACTTTATCACAGCGATTAATGATACAGCCAGCGCCTTAGTAATGGTTCTGGATACAAATGGGCAAATTATTCGCTTCAATCGCGCTTGTGAAGAAATAACAGGTTATACCTTTGATGAGGTCAGGGATAGGTCTTTCTGGAACATATTTGTAATTTCATCACAAATAGAGGCAGTCAAAGCTGTGTTGGAGGAATTACTAGCAACCAAATCCTCTAATCAGTATGAAAGCTGTTGGGTTACTAAAGACGGTAGCCGTAGGCAAATATCCTGGACAAACACACCCTTGTTCAACGAGCAAGGCTCAGTTCAATTCATTGTTTGCACTGGGATTGATCGCACAGATAGCAAGCGGGCAGAACGGCGTTTAGCTGCACAGTACGCAATTACGCGGGTATTAGCAGAGTCCGAGAATTTAACAAGCGGTATTCCCAAGCTCATACAAGCGATGTGCAATAGCTTGGGCTTGGATGTTGGTGAATTTTGGAATTTAGACCCAGAAACGAATTTACTGTATTGTGTGGACATTTGGCATCGCAAAGACAGTATTAAATCGTCAACAGAAAAATCTTCACCCGCTAACTCAATTTGTGGGAATAGTCACCCCGCTAGTGAGTCACTTTTTGAAGAATTTGAGGCAGTAGCTAAACAAATTACTTTTGCACCAGGCAATGGTTTACCTGGTCAAGTTTGGAGCGATCGCACACCTATTTGGATTGATGATGTTATTAATGATGGCAACTTCCAGCGCCAGTTACTAGCAACGAAAGTAGGGTTGCACACAGCTTTTGGTTTTCCCATTATCGCCGATCAAGAAATTTTAGGTGTGATGACTTTTTTTAGGCGAGAAAATCAGCCAATAGATCAAGAATTGCTGAATATGATTGGGGGAATTGGCAGTCAAATCGCGCAATTTATCAAACGCATTGGTGCAGAAGAATCACTTCAAGAAACAACCACTCTTCAACGGGCAATTTTAGATAGTGCCAACTATACGATTATTTCCACTGATATAGATGGCACAATCCTAACTTTTAATAAAGCTGCTGAACGATTATTAGGATATGCGGCTGAAGAAGTAGTTGGAAAAACAACTGCTGAAATTATCCATGATCCAGAGGAGTTACGGGAATGGACACTTGAGTTATCTAGCGAAACTGGCGTTCCGGTTGAGCGTGGACTTGATGTTTCGATTACTCAGACACGCTTTGGAGGTTCACAAGAGCGGGAATGTACTTATGTTCGCAAAGATGGTAGTCGCTTCCCCGTGTTATTGTCAGTGACGGCTTTGCAGGATGCTCAAGGCAATATCACAGGTTTTCTAGATATTGGTAGCGATATTACGGAACGTAAACGAGCAGAAGAGGAATTACAGCGTCAGCAATTGCGCTCGCAATTATTTACTGACATTGCTCTCAAGATTCGTCAATCTTTGGAATTAGAAGCCGTTCTCAAAACTACTGTTACTGAAGTCCAAAAAATTCTTCAGTCTGATCGAGTATTAATTTATCAATTATTAGCAGACGGATTGGGTACTATTGTCACTGAAGCAGTTTTTCCTGGTTGTCAACCACTGCAACAGCAAAATATTCCTGATGCGTGCTTTGGGGAAGAATATCGCCAAAGGTATCGCCAAGGACGCATTAGAGCAATAACAGATATTGAGCAGGCTGATATCCAACCTTGTCATCGAGAATTTTTGCAAAATTTTGGGGTTAAGGCAAATTTAGTAGTCCCCCTGTTGCTACAGGAAGATTTGTGGGGTTTTTTGATTGCTCATCAATGTAACCAACCTAGAGTATGGACTAATGGGGAAGTTGATTTGTTGCGACAAATAGCCGATCAAGTAGGAATTGCGATCGCACAAGCTGAACTACTAAAACTAGAAATTCGTCAGCGCCAAGAACTTGAAGTTGCGCGTGGTGAAGCTGAATTAGCTTCTCAAACTAAAAGTGCTTTCTTAGCAAATATGAGCCATGAAATCCGCACTCCGATGAATGCAGTTTTAGGAATGACAGGATTACTCTTAGAAACTCCCCTGAATCCAGAACAGCGAGATTTTGTGGAAACAGTTCGCATCAGTGGTGACGCTCTGTTAACTTTAATCAACGAGATTTTAGATTTCTCTAAACTCGAAGCTGGGGAAATGGATATCGAAATCCTCGACTTTGATTTATCTACTACAGTTGAGGAAGTCCTAGAGTTACTGGCTCCCCAAGCTCATAATAAGGGGTTAGAAATTGCCGCGTTAATTTATAGCAATGTCCCCACCCGTCTACGAGGTGATGCAGGTCGGCTCAGACAAATTTTGACTAACTTAGTCGGCAATGCGATCAAGTTTACCGCTCAAGGAGAAGTAGTAATTAAAGTATTTTTGGAAACAGAAAGTTTTGATACGGCTACTATCAAATTTGCGATCGCAGATACTGGGATTGGAATTACTCCTGAACAGCAAAGCAAACTTTTTTCCCCATTTACTCAAGTAGATGCTTCCACTAGCCGTAAATATGGCGGTACAGGTTTGGGACTAGCTATTTGCAAGCAGCTAGTTAACTTAATGGGGGGAGAAATTGGGGTAGAAAGTGAGTTGGGGCAAGGTTCTACTTTTTGGTTTACAATTTTGTTCCACAAGCAATCTCAGCCCTACCCTCCAGAAATCAAAGATGTCAGTTTAATAGGTAAACGACTGTTAGTTGTAGACGACAACGCCACCAATCGCAAAGTTGTTCACCATCAAGCTAGCCCTTGGGAAATGATTGTAGATGAAGCGGATAGTGCTGATAGTGCGATCGCAGCTATACAAACAGCTTACGACCAACATCAACCTTATGATGTTGTCTTAGTTGATATGCAAATGCCTAAGACAGATGGCTTAACTTTAGGAGAACAAATCAAAGCTAATCCAGCTTGGGCTGATTTACCATTAATTATGCTCACTTCTACCAATCAACGATATGAGGTGAAAAAAGCCCTAAGTATTGGATTTGCTGCTTATTTGGTTAAACCTGTTAAGCCATCCAAACTTTTAGATACTATTATGAATGTCTTAGGAACTCAACCAGGAGCATCCCAGACAAATGTTATTGATAATGAACAAGTAGCAAGCTTTCAGTTACCTGAACATCGAGATACCGCAGCCAATACATCTGCACCTGAGTCACGCAAAATCAAGCTTTTGTTAGCTGAAGATAATTTAATTAATCAGAAAGTAGCTCTCAAACAGTTGAAAAACTTGGGTTATGAAGCTGATGTGGCAGCTAACGGTGAAGAAGTTTTGCATCTACTAGAAAAAGTTCCGTACGATCTTGTGTTGATGGACTGCCAAATGCCTATCATGGATGGTTATACAGCTACGGGGGAAATTTTACAGCGACCAGAAAATTGGTTTGCACGCGGTCGTCGTCCTGTGGTAGTAGCAATGACAGCTAATGCGCTTAAAGAAGATTTACAAAAGTGTCTAGATGCTGGAATGAACGATTATATGAGTAAACCAGCTTCAAAAGACAAATTGGCAGCAATGCTGGAAAAATGGAGCAAGGAAATACTTAATACATAGGAGGCAATTTTGTCCGACCAAGAAGATTCTACAAACAACGCTAATTCACTCGAGCTTGATTGGGAACACTTGCATGAAATTTCTGACGGTGACGCTGACTTTGAGATAGAACTGTTGCAAATGTTTGTCGAAGATGCCCAAACGCATATAGATGAAGTCAAAGAAGCTGTTGAGCAAAATGATTGGCAGAAGCTTGGGCGGGAAGCTCATCACCTTAAAGGTGCTAGTGCCAATGTGGGAGCTAAACCTATGCAGTTAGCAGCAGAAAAACTCGAACAAATGGTACACCAACAACAAGCAGGATTTAGTGATATCTTATCAGATTTAGAAACATTTCTTCACCAAATTGAAGATTTTGTGAATAGTAAATAAGCAAGAATATCAAACCTTTTGATGCTTTTTTAGCTGCTTTTTGTGAATAGAACAGATTACAATTAAAATATCTGTAGGTTGGTTTGTGGGCGTAGCCTGCGCGGAGCGCCTACAAAGTGGAACCCAACATCCATCAAGATTATTGTTGGGTTGGCGCTACACTTAACCCAACCTACTATTCTGAATATTGAATCACGTAAATCCTGTTAATTATAGTTAATAATTTTTCCTAATTATTAAACATCGCCGCTCATCTAAGGTTTTTTCATAACTTAAATAATCAGCCATAATTGACATCATTTTCAAGCCACGCCCACGTTCTCCATCATTTTCATCAAGTTCAGGTATTTCATTTAATCTCTGATTTAAGTCAAATGGTGGCCCAAAAGACCAGATCCGAATTTCTATAGCATCGTTAGAGCGTATAGCTTCTATATCAACCGGAGTTTCCGGCGGTAACTGTTTGTGCGCGTGTTCAGCAATGTTAGCAAAGCCTTCCTGAAGCAATGTTAAACACTGCCACCAAACTTCTGGCTTAGGCAGAGGCGGATGATTTAACTGTTCAAACCAAGACAAAACTTTTTCGGAATCGTGAAGGTCTGAGTTAACTCGGAGAGAAATTTTCTGAAGCATTGGTAAATCAACCAATCTTTTGATGTAGTGGTAAGCTAAAATGTATCGTAATTTTATCTAAATTAGCTAAATCTCAAATTAACTAAATAATTTTTCATGTTTAAAATTTTAATTATTGATGATGATCCTACCTTAAGGATGATTTTAAAAAGAACCATTGTTAATCAAGGCTATGAAGCAATCGTAGCAAGTAATGGTGAACAAGGAATCAAATTTGCTAAAGAACAACGTCCGGCTTTAATTATCTGTGATTGGATGATGACCCCTGTAGATGGGCTAGAGGTGTGTCGTACAGTTAAAGCTGATCAGGAACTATCTAGCACGTTTTTTGTGCTTTTGACGGCAAAGGGAGAGGTAGAGGATCGTGTTATGGGGCTTGATGCTGGAGCCGATGAGTTCCTTTCTAAGCCTCTGGATATGAATGAATTGAAGGCGCGGGTGAGAGCAGGGTTAAGATTATACCTGCTGAATGAAGACTTGCGAACTCAAAAAAGAGAGTTGGAAGACCTTAACCAAAAGTTACGCACAGAATTGGATGAAGCTGCTGAATATGTGCGATCGCTTTTACCTCAACCATTAAAGGAACCAATCACAACAGAAGCATTATTTAAACCTTCGGCTGAGTTAGGGGGAGATTGTTTCGACTTTTATAAACTTGATGATGAGCATTTAGCTATTTATCTGCTGGATGTATCGGGACATGGGGTGGGTTCAGCTTTGCTGTCAGTTTCGGTATTGAATGTGATGCGATCGCAATCTTTACCTAATACTAACTTTGCCCAACCTAGTGATGTGCTTAAATCTCTTAACCAAGTTTTTGAAATGACTACCGATAAGTATTTCACTATTTGGTATGGAGTTTATAATCATGTCACTCGTCAACTTGTTTATGCCACTGGTGGACATCCGCCAGCAATTCTACTATTACCTGGAGCCTCTGATAGCGAAATTGAGGTAAAACAGCTAGGTATTCCAGCTTTACCAATTGGCATCTTACCTGATGAAGATTTTGAAGATCAATATTGTCAAATAACTAGCAACAGCACTTTATATATTTTTAGTGATGGTGCTTACGAAATTAATCTGCCAAATGGTAAACTTTGGGGGTTAGATGCCTTAATTGATGTACTGCAAGATTTACAAAAAAATCATTTAAATCTCAATCACTTATTAGAAAAAATAAAAATTGGTACTTCTGATGGTGCTTTTGATGATGATTTGTCTATGTTAAAAGTAAATTTCTTTTAAAAAATAGCTCCCTCCCTGTTCACGGGGAGGGGGTTGGGTTTTTACCTTTAAGCTACCTTCATTAGCTAACAGCGAGCCTAAGATTCGTTGGATACAGATTTATTAAACTCATCAACGCTGGCAAAAGTTTCAAAAACTCGATCCATACGAGTTAGATCAAACACCATTTTTACTTGATCATTGATTGAAGATAGATATAGCTTACCACCAGCAGTCCGCACTGTTTTGAGGGCTGACACCAAAGCACTTAAGCCAGAACTATCCATAAAAGTGACATTTTTCAGGTCAATCAACACTGTTTTGGCTCCAGCAGCCACAAGATCACTTATTTCTCGACGCAGGTTATTACCTCTAATTCCGTCTAAAATCCCGGTGGGTTCAACAACCTTAGCTTCCGCACTCATGCAACTTAACTCCTAGTAGGTGGTAAACAATTCAATTTTGATAGTTTAGCGGGGATTGAGGCTGATTAGCCAAAATAAGTAGATGGCTATAGTTAAACTTAAAACTCAAGTTCGTCACTGTTGAGTGTTGACTACTCAGGAGAATTCTTTGGGTTGCCAACGAGCAGCTTGGATCACTGCCCAGAGTAGTGCCAAATTATAAATAGACCAACCTGTATTAAACAAGTGAACCAAAGGCTGATCTAAACTGCCAGTTATAAAACGATACAGACTCCACAAAATTCCTAAAATCGTTAAACCGAAAATAATTAACTGTGGCTTCACCAATTCAAAATAAACACCAGCTTGTCGCTGTTTAGGCGTTACCTGGAACTTAATTGGCTTACCTGTCAACACACTCACAACAGCTTGAATAAACAGCGGGAAAAATGCTACAGCATATTGCTCTGAACGCCAAACTTCTCTAGCAGGAATTCCCCAAGTAGCCGCCAAGAAAGTTAATCTGTTAACGATAAAAGCTGGAAAAAAGTGCAGAGCAAAATCAGGGCCATAAGCTTTGACAGGAATAACGCCTGTGAAAAAGAAAAGGATTGGGCAAGCAATAAGTATAAATACAAAGAAACCAGAAAAGTAACTATACATTGTCTGGAAATACTGTAACCTTTGCCAAAAACTTAGCCCTGGCTTAGTTAAAGGATTTTCTCGTTGTAATACTTGAATAGTTCCTTGCGCCCAACGTAGTCGCTGTTTAATTGTTGAACTTAAGTCATCTGGAGCTAAACCTTGTGCCAAGATTTCATTATGGTAAACAGATTTCCAACCTGCACCGTGTAAGCGCATAGCAGTGTTCATATCTTCAGTAATACTATTACTGGATACGCCCCCAACTAATTCAAATTCATCTAACCTTTTTTCGTCTTTAGAATATTCATCAGCAAAATATTGCAGCCCTACACTCACAACTGCCTCCCGTCTAAGAATGGCATTTGTTCCCGTATAGAAGGCTGAATTCATACCATCTTTACCTTGTTGGATGGGGCCATAAAATAAATTTGCTGAATGCCCAAAAGGATCGCCCGCAGGTAAGTTATAAAAATCTTGGGGTGTCTGCACAAAGGCAATTTTGTTACCCTCATATTGCCCATTAAAAACGTTGTAATTATAAAAGTAAGGCAGTACACGCTTGAGAAATTGTGGTCTGGGTATATGATCTGCATCCAGAGTAACTACAAACTCTCCTGAAGTTTCACCAGAAAACATCGCGTAATTGATGTTACCAGCTTTGGCATGGTGGGCTACGCCAGCAGGTTTTGGACGAGCAAAATAACGACAACGAGCAAGATCGCTTAATTCTAAGTCTTTTTCATGAATAGCTTGTTCTAGTTGTTGTCGATCTGTGCTAATACAATCATTTATTGTAACCTGATGTGGTTGTAGCCAGAGAATAAATTGGCGGAGACGCTCTAATATTCCTATAGCTTGTGGATCAAAAACTTCTGCACCCTTAGATGAGAAGTCGTGCAATATTTGTTCTGATAATTCGATTTCAGGTGCTAATTCTTCGAGTTGTTCTAGGCGGCTAATTAAATGACTTCGCTCTGCTTCTATTCGCTGTGCTTCTTCCTGCAATAACGGTGACTGCAAATCTTCTATAGCTAGTCTTTGCGCCATTGCTCGCATTTCTGCTGAGTTGCCATCATCCAGTATATAAACCCGTAGTTTACTGGCTGGATAATCCATTGCCAAAGTTGCTCTGGCTGTTTCTTCCACCATTTCTGGTGGCTCACTGTAGCAGGTAATAAATACATCCACTGTTGGCCACTTTGATTGTGGCATTGGTGGTCTTAACTGATCAATAGATTTGATTTCTCGCACAAGTGGTCGCCAAAGCCCAATTGTGAACATCAAACCGCCAATGTAGCTATAAATTTCTGCCAGTAGCAAGGGAATTGATAGCCACAGAGCATCAAAATTGATCGAATTATTGATCCGCCAGTATAAATACCAAGCTCCTAGAATAAGATTGATTTCTGCCAGATAGCGAAATAGCAGAGTTCTTTCTTTTAAACGAGATCTGCTATTCCCAGGAAAGCTTTGTGGATGATCAGCAAAGTAACTGCGAGTCATGAGCAAGCCCAAAATAGGGAATAAAATTTACGGTGCAAGGCATAAAGAAACATCTAGCACAGAGAAAATTGTGCTTATTTAAGAAATTTCTCACAAAAATCGTCAATTTATCCCCTCAATCCCCTTGTGTATTGGGGAAGTAAGAAACTTTACTCCTCGATCAACTTTAGGGACGGCTACGGAGGGGTAAGAAAAAGACTTTTGAAAGAAGTCTACCATCTAGTTTCTCACCTCATCCTGAGATATTAAAAGGCGAGAGGACGACGATTTCTGGCTTGGTAAAGTAAACTTTCTAAAATCATGGCATTAGTGTTAACGTCTATTGAAGCCTTAAGATTATTTTGGGAATTCCCATAACGTCCTGAAAGATAGCCACGATTTTCTTGAGCTAGGTTTTGGACGTACTGCCGTAGGGTTGTAGCATATGGATCATCTTCTAGCAGTGATGCGATCGCAAAAGCTGACTTGGTACTCAAGAAGTTTACTGAAGCATCGGTTGAGGTTTGTTTGTTCCTAGTCTGCCAGGGCTGATCGTTGGTAGATAGACTGTAGTTTTTAAAGTAGGATTTTTGTGCTTGGGATTGTAACAAGCCAACTAATTGGGTTTTAACAGCTTCAGGCCACCCTAATTCCAATCCCCAAAGGATATAGGGATCAATTGTGCGATCGCTCCTAAAGCTAGAGTCGCTAAGGCTGTTTTGAGCCGATGCTAAGGAAAAATTGTCTAATCCTGCTACGTTAACTTTCCAAAGAGTTAAAATTTTGGCAGCATATTGCTTATAACCTTGTGCTTCTGTGCCAGGTTGTTGTAAACCATTTTTAACTACTTGCAATAAGTTTGAACGAGCAACAAGATTATTAACTCGTTGACTATATTCAGGATAGTTAGTTTTAATTACGTGCAATGCCAACAAAAATCTCGCCAGATCTACTGCTGAGGAACCACTAGGGCTTTGCAATTCAGTAGTCGGTAGCTGGAGCATCTTGGCAGTGCGAGTGTTATAACCTTGGTTGGGTAACTTTGCTGCTGATAAAGGTAGTGTTTCTAAAGTTTGCAGCAGTCGAGAGAATCTACTGTTAAATAAATCTGAATTGATGATTGACAATTGACGGACGCTGTGCATTCCTAAGATCGCACTTGCTTGATCCCAAATGTTGGTGACAGGATTATTATCTAGTGAGTTAACTAATCCGGTTTCCGAGTTCCAGTTACGCTCAAAATATTGCCATGCAATCTGGGCTGCAACTATATTGGTGTCTGTTTGTAGGCGAGGAAGTACAGCAGCAATGCGAACTGACAAGTCAGCGCTTGCGCTATCGCGTGGCGGTTGATTTATTGTTGAGCTTGGTGTTGTTTGTGGTGCTGTTGCTACTACTGGGGGAGTACTGGCAACAGGGGCTGTAAATTCTGGGGTTGCTGTGCTGGGTGTTGTTTGTGGTGCTGTCGGTGCTACTGGGGGAGTACTGGCAACGGGGGCTGTAAATTCTGGGGTTGCTGTGTTGGGTGTTGTTTGTGGTGCTGTCGGTGCTACTGGGGGAGTACTGGCAACAGGGGCTGTAAATTCTGGGGTTGTTGTGTTAGGTGTTGTTTGTGGGGCTGTCCGTACTACGGGTGGAGTACTAGCAACGGGCGCTGTAAATTCTGGGGTTGTTGCTGGGGATGAAGCGATCGCAGAACTGTTTTCTATTGGTGGCTGCTGAGAAGCTACTGCTGTATTATTGGCAGTTGGCTGTAATGCTACTGGTTGGCGATTATTAACCGAAGTCCAGTAAGTTCCTGAAGCATCAGCCACCAGTTGTGTTGTTTGGCTATTTGCCACAGGTAAACCGCGACTGGAATCTCCCTTAGCTACTGCTTGCCACCAAGGAGAATTAATATTCAGGTTTCTGGTTACAATTGGCTGCTGATTTGTTACTTGGTACAGCAGCGATTGCAGCACCATACTATTAGTGGTACTTGTGTAAGCTTTAACTGGTTGACCTGTGTTTTCTAAAAACCCTTCATAGTAGCCTTGTGATGAATCGTATAAGTCTGTGCTTGCCCGCCATAACTCAGCCGCATAAGTGTCCCCTGGGTAGAGCGCATTGAGAGCAAAAGCACTTGCCGTGCTAACCATCCGAACATCTGGTACTCGTCTGCCATCATCTGCTATAGTCGCCCAAGGCTCGGTATCAGCGATGATAGTACTACGGACAACATAAGGCTCTCGGTCTAGAACGGTAGTACCTCCAGCCGTGAGTTTACCTGTACGACGGTAGCGTTCAGCTTGCGCTCGGCGGATTGGTTCAAATAGCTGACGCATCTGAGGATCAACGCCAAACTCTAACCCGTACAGCAAGAAAGGATCGCTAACTGTGTACTGATTGGTTTCCGTATTAATATCGGGGCGGATGCGTTTGGTAGGTACGTTAACTCCTTCTACTTTCTCAGATTGATACTCTCCCCCTACGCTGGAGCGATCAACATCAAATCCCCATAATTGAAAACCACGCGCAGCATATTCTTCGTAACCTAAGCGCACTTCTGGATAAACCACACTCAGCATATAGTCTGAGTTACCATCAGCTTGGGTTTTGTTTCCTTCGTGTTTGGCGATCGCACTTTGCAGTCGTTGATCTCGTACTACTCTTAGGTACGACCACTGTAATGCTACTTGATCGACTGCGTTGGTGTACTGCGGAAACGCGCTTTTGAGATTGTACAAAGCGGACATTAACCGCCCAATATCTAAGGCTGACCAACCTGTACCTTGAGATACGCTGTTGCCCCCATAATCAATTGGTTGTAATGTTCTAGGATCGTAACTGCGAGATGGTATTTCATTACCATATAATGGTAATTTTTGCAACGCTCCCAAAAGTAGACGGGTACGGTTGTCAAATTCTTCAGAGGAAATTACATCGAGCGATCGCACGGCGTGCAAAGCTGCTATATAGTCACCTATTCCCCAAGGAGTTAGCCCTTTAACATCGCTGCGATCGCTAACTAATCCAGTATTTGGCTCATAATTTGCTTGAAAATATTTCCAAGCCGCCTCAGCGTAGCGTTTTTCTTGCGGCTTTAATGGTCTCGCTAGTTTGGGAGCAGCAGCAGGTTGTCCACTTACTGCGGGAATTGGAGCAACAGCGACAACTTGTGGGGTAGTTGCTGTCGGTTGTTGTGTGGCAGTATTTGTTGGTGGTGGATTTATCCGAGCATCTACCGATCTTGGTGGCGCAGCCGCATTGGGGTTAGGCGCAGCTTGTGTGGGAGCTACAGCTACAGGAGGATTGACATTAGCTGGTGTTGGAGATTCTGCTACTAGCGCATTGCCTGTAGGTGGTGCATCCGCAAAACTGACAAGAGTGGGATTAATTAATGGACGATTTCCTCTAGCTTTGTAATACAAAATTTCGAGAATTAGCCCATTAGTATTGCCTGTTAAGATTGAGTTGGGTTTTTTAGTTTCATGATAAAGCCCTGCATAAAAACCATCAGCATTACGCAAGTCTTTGGCTACATCAAATATTTTTTGTGCATAAGGATCATCTGGGTACAGATAGCGCCAACCAAAAGCTGCTTTTGTACTTAAACTTCGTAATTGCGGATAAGGCTTGTTTTCATCTGTAATTACTGCCCAAGGTACACCATTAGAGTAAACAGTGCTGTAGAGGAAATAAGGAGGTTGATCGATGTTATCTTCTGAAACTGCTGTCAGTTCTCCTGTTTCTTCATACTGGCGTTTTTGAGCTTCAAAAACACTGCGAGAATAGTCTTTTAAATACCCTTGTAAACCAAATTCTATGCCATCTAAAATATAGGATTCGCTAACAACGTAATTGTTAGCGTTAGTGGTTTGATAGTCACGACTATCTACTGGTATGTTCAGGTTGTTAACTTTAGCAAACTGAAACGGTTCAATTGCGATCGCTTTATTCGGTTTAAAACCCCAAAGTTCATATCCACGCGCAGCATATTCTTCATAACCTAGCCGTCCCTCCTGCACAAACTGAGTTTTACCATCCGGTAAAACTACAGCGCCATAAAGTTGCCCATCCTTAATAGATTGCTCTAACTTCCACCTAGAAACAACACTTGCCACCCAATCTGCATATTCAGGATGACAAGTACGGATAATGTGAAATGCTGCTAACATTCGACCAATATCCAAAGCCGACCAACCAATACCATTCGGCTTGGGATTATTACCATAATCTACCATCGCCCCTGTAGCAGCATTGTAGACTTTATTGGGTAAAGCATTGTTAAATAATGGCAACGCATTTATCCCAGTCAAAAACTTATTCAGCCGAGCATCAAAATCAGCTTGAGTAATAATATTCAGCCCACGCACTGTACTTAAGGCAACCAGATAATTTGCCATATCCCACAGGGTTCCAGATGGATAGCCCCCTGTAGAATTAACCAACCCTGTCGTTGGTTGGTAGTTTTTCACAAAATACTGCCAAGCAGTGCGGGCATATTCTTGCTCTTCTTGAGTTAAGGGAGCAACAATATCTGCACACGCTGCTTGATTTGGACTCGGATTTTGAGCTAATGCTTGATCTACAGGCAGTGAACCATAGGGCAATAACTGTCCAATGGTGACTCCTGTAAGAGACAGAGCCATTAGCTTTGACCACTGCGTTCCGTTGCGTTCTTGGTTCATTACCCTATGCCACTGATAAAGCCTATATCAATTCTAAGCAAGTTACTCAAGCTATTCGACACCCGCCCAGACAATTAACGGCTTGCCAACTTTCTTGTAAAGCAAGCTTTCCATAATTACGCCATTATTATTGGCTGTTAAAGATTTGTTAGGTTCGCGTAAAGTTTCGTAATAGCCGTTATACCAACCTTTTTCAGACTTCAAGTTTGTTTGCACAAAATCGAATAGCTTCTGAGTATAAGGCGTATTGTAAAGTACGTGCCAACCTACCGATGCTTTAGAACTGAGAAATCGTAAATTGTTGTACTTTTTACCAGTATCTGTGATGACAGCCCAAGGTTCCCCATTGACAAACAAGCTGCTATACACAAAGTATGGCTCGCGGTCTAAGTTATCTTCAGTGACAGCAGTTAACTGGTTAGTTGCTTTAAATCTCGCTTCTTGAGCAGCTAATACCCTGTCTGCAAAAGCTTTCGGTAATCCTTGAAAGCCTATTTCAATGCCATCTAGAATAAAAGGCTCACTCAAAACGTAGTTATTAGCTCCACTGGTTTTAGCATCTCGTAAATCGTAGGGAACTCCGGTGTTATAGAGATTAACAAAGCCTAAGTAGTTAGTAGGGTTCAAAGCGCGGTCTACGTTCAATCCCAACAGTTTTAGCCCATAAGCTCCGTAATTTTCGTAGCCTTGACGACCTTCTTGGTTGTATAGTTCTTCCCCATTAACAACGGATGTACCATACATTTGACCGTTTTTTACCAGTCTATCTAGTTTCCAACTGCTCCACACTGCCCTGGCATCAGAACTGAATTGTGGATACTTAGCTGCTACAATTTTGAGCCAAATCGCCATTCTTCCTAAATCTATTGCTGACCAGCCAATTTCTTCTTCTTGGTCAACTTTGCCGTAATTTACTGGGATGAGGGTTTTTGAGTTGTATACCTTGTTGGGAAGTTCTTTTTTATAAAGGGGCAGTTTAGCAAGGCTTTTTAACGCCGTAGCCATTTTTTCATTAAATTCTGTTTCTGGCACGATTTCGAGTTCAAAAGCACTCACCAAAGCTGCCATTCCTGCTGCCTGATCCCACAGGGTTACGGAGGTAAACCCGTCTACAGAGTTAACCAAGCCTGTTTCTTCGTTCCAGTTTTTCTCGAAATAGCTCCAAGCTTGACGCGCCATTTCCAATTCGGCTGCGGTTAATTTTCCTGCCGTTGGAGCAGCATAAGGCGTTGGTTTAGCTGCTATCTGATCGAATGGAACTGGTCTACCAGGCAATTGCATTGCCTTGACATCCTGTTTTTCAAAGGAAGATGCCACTGTCTGGGTTACAGGCTTTTTCTCTGTACGTTGATCTTTCTGTAGCTTATTTGATACAGATTGTAGAACTGCGATCGCCACAAGTGCTGTCAAGATTCCGCCAACCGTCGCTAATGCTGACCAACTTTTTGGCGGAGGTTCAAAATCAGAATTCATTTTAAATTACACTCCACTAAACATTTTAAAGTGATTATATTTTAGTAGTAAATTCAGCTTTATTCGGGGGATATTATTAATATTTAGGTTTAAGTTACACAAGCTTGAAATATCTAATATATCCCACATTTTAGCGATGAAACAACTATAATTGAAGATTGACGTAAAAACAGTTTTACTAAAATGTTTTTTGGTGAATTTTAGTGTAAATATTATTTTTTTCACTTGCTTAGTTATACTATCTTCCTTTATGCTCACATTTCAAGTTTAAAATTTGACTCGCAGAACACCTGTAAAAGACTGATTGTTATATTCGCTATTTCCAGTTTCTTGATTTTGTACATTTGAGTAAACATAGCCAAAATCTGCATCTACGTTTTGAGAAATTTTTCCGGTACACCGACCTTCATAGCTATTAGCGTTATTAAATTCACCCCGAAGTCTTTGTTGCCCTAAACTCGCAGCTACTCGACAACGCAAAAAATCAAAAATTTCACTTTCTAAAGCCACTTCTCCTGTAAAAACTAGAAAATCTGGTGGAGAAAAGTAACCGCTTTTTTCCTGGTAATCTTGGTTATAACTCCAGTTAAATAAATTAGCGGCGATCGAAAATGGGCCAAACTTGCGCTCTAACCTGCTAAAAGATTGCTGTTCAAAATTACCATCATTATAATTACCAAGACGTAACAATGAAAACAAACTGGTATTGCGGTCAATTTGCCAATACAAATTTGGGCCATATCGCCAAGTTCTAATTTGATTATCTAAAGTCTCAGCATTGAATTTATAAGGCCCCTGTTCTAGAACCCCGGATAAAGTAATATTGTTACCAACAGGAACATCTACTTTACTATTAAAATTAATAGCTGTTGGCAGACGATTAAATATGTCAACTCCAACCCCAGCTTGCACGGTTACTTGATTAATTTTAGTTTGATATCCCACAGTCAGGGGAATATTGGATACATCTTCTACATCTGGATCTTTAAAATAATTAAATCCAGTTTTTAGTTGAACTATGTTGCCATTACTCAACCTAAATTGAGCCGTCGGCTCAATAAATCTATTTTCTCGATCAAAATTATCAACATCATTGCGAAAGTTGATTTGCAAATTGTCTAAAGTTAAGCTTGGTGAAGCTGTATTTTGAGTAGTTGCGGTTGGGTTAGCTTCAGGTAAAGATGCAGGTGGTTGTACTGCTGGTAAAGGTGGCGTTGTAGGCGTTGGCGCTGTTGATGTGGCGGGTGTCTGCACCTGCTGGTTAGGAACTGGGGGTACATCTTGAGAACGTAACCTGGGGGTAAAGTTATCGGGAGCAGCAATTAAAAAAGTTTCTGGCTTTAATTGATAGTAAAGTTGCGCTGAGTTGCTTTTAAGGTTACTGTCAGACTCTAAAAATATGTCTTTTTTTTCTACAATCTGCTGTTCCTGAGTAATTAATTGTGATGGTGATATATAATTTTCTGCTATTGGAGCAATAGTTTTATTAGTTGCAGCCTTTAATCCAGCTACGTTTAAAATAAAAAACAATACACTCCAGCAAACTCCCCATCGTGGTTGCAAGCAGACTAATAGCAACTTAGTATGACGATTAGCCGAAGCCATAGATATATCAGGTGTGCTCAAGGTTGCCATCAGTTATCACCCCTCCTCAAACACAAATGGATTGCCAGGTGAGCCATACAGAAACGCAATTTAGCATGAAAAGTAGGGTTTTAGGTATAGCGCTATCTGTAGATTGTATCAATACATTAAAACAACACAAGGTTAAGACTTTTTACATCTACACATTCTCAGGCATGAGTTAAGTTGACATTTATGGCTGTATGTGCAGATAATCTTAGTTTGTGTAAACTTTAGCTCTTTTAATAAACCCTTGGCTAACGTTGTTGTAATAGGTGCCCAGTGGGGCGATGAAGGTAAAGGAAAGATAACTGATTTACTTAGTAAATCGGCAGATGTTGTCGTACGTTATCAGGGAGGGGTCAACGCGGGACATACAGTTGTAGTTAAGGGTCAGACCTTTAAGTTACACTTGATTCCCTCCGGTATTTTGTATCCTGATACGGATTGCATAATTGGTTGTGGCACGGTAATAGATCCTGAGCTTTTAATTAAAGAGCTCGATCAGCTACAAGCGTTAAAAATACCTACAGGCAATCTGCTGATATCTCAAACGGCTCATGTGACGATGCCTTATCACAGGATAATTGACGAGGCATCAGAAAAACAACGGGGTAATCATAAAATTGGGACAACTGGACGCGGTATTGGCCCAACTTATGCGGATAAGTCGGAAAGAACTGGCATCAGAGTCCAAGATTTGATGGATTCAGATACATTGCGATCGCAGTTGAACTGGACTATTAATTATAAAAATGTCATTTTAGAAAAACTTTATAATTTACCACCTCTTGATCCAGAAAAGGTAATAGAGGAATACTTGGGTTATGCTGAACGTTTACGCCCGTATGTCGTAGATACTTCTTTGTTTATTTACGATGCTATTCAGCGCCGACGCAATATTTTGTTTGAAGGGGCGCAAGGAACCCTTTTAGACTTGGATCATGGCACGTATCCCTACGTTACTTCATCCAATCCAGTTGCAGGAGGAGCTTGCGTAGGTACGGGTGTAGGCCCGACAATGATCGATCGCGTGATTGGTGTAGCAAAAGCATATACTACCAGAGTTGGAGAGGGGCCTTTTCCTACAGAACTCAACGGTAAGATGGGTGAGTTATTATGCGATCGCGGTGCTGAATTTGGCACTACAACTGGTCGTAAGCGTCGCTGTGGATGGTTTGATGCACTGATTGGTCGCTATGCAGTTCGGATTAATGGTTTGGATTGTTTAGCAATTACCAAACTCGATGTGCTAGACGAGTTGGAAGAAATCAACGTCTGCGTTGCTTACGAAATTGATGGCAAACACATCGAAGAATTCCCTAGTTCCGCCCGCCAGTTTGCCAATTGTAAGCCTATCTATAAAACTTTACCAGGCTGGCAACAATCTACTGCTGATTGTCGCTCTTTAGATGATTTACCCAAACAAGCTTTGGATTATCTAAAATTCCTGGCAGAGTTAATGGAAGTTCCGATCGCCATTGTCTCATTGGGTGCCAGCCGCGATCAAACAATTATTGTTGAAGACCCAATTCATGGGCCAAAACGTGCGCTGTTACACGCTAACGGAAGTCCGGTACAATCGGTAGTCTGAACAGAAAACAGAAAACAGTCAACAGTTACTAGATTACTAGCTGTGTAACTGTCAAATTCTTAACCCCTAACAAATCTCAATACTGATTATGTCACTAAGCATTGAATGTCAAAAACGACCAGAAGGCAGCAAGCCTAGAGCCCTTCGTCGCAGTGGGTTAATTCCGGCTGTATTATATGGTCATCAAGGTAGAGAATCTATTTCTCTGGTTGTAGACAGTAAAGCGGTTGGAGATTTGTTGAAAGCGAGTTCTGGTAAAAAACCAGAGGTTCAATTAAACATACCTGAGCTTTCTTGGAGTGGTACAACTGTTTTACAGGAAGTTCAAATCCATCCTTGGAAAAGATTTCCTTATCATGTCAGCTTTTTTGCAACTAAGTCTAAAACTGCTGAAACTGCTGAAGCTGCTGAAGCTGTATAACGCCTAAATTAATTTGAACAAAAAGGTAATTTAGCCCAGTAGCAGGTGAATGTAAATCAACCACATTTCCTCTGCTGCTCAATTATTAACCTTTGAGTAGGCATTTTTTTAAATAGATATTCAGTTAATCTAAAACTAGGGGATTCACCTAGTTTTTTTGTTTTAGAGATAAAACATGATTTGTAATATCATAGTTATCTTAAAAAAAAATATGATGAAACCTAAAATTTGATCGATATTAATGAACTGCGATTCCTTACTCCTTTGGAGTCGCTACGCGATTTTTCTGCGCTAGCAGTACGGATAGCTTTGCTAACGCGTTATGCCGCAGGAGAAAGAAATTTAAAAAAATTAACTTAAACTTAGCTGAAGCCGATTTTAGTTAGTAAGCTAACGCGCAAATAAACTTGTGCATTTTCTAATTCAGAGAAAAGTTATCAAACACTATAACCCTCTCTCCTCCCTTCTCTCTCCCTAAAACATAAAATGCGCGAAACACAACAGCTTAACTACGATTGGGCAGCTAATGGCGATCGCGCTTTTTTGGTTCATAATTAAAAACGAAATCTTATTTAAAGTTATTCTGCACTAGATTGTTTTTTAGAACGCCGATTAAAGCTGTGACGAAGCGGTGGAAATTAAAGCATTTGATTAAAAATGGTCAAATGATTCCATAACCTAGTAATCTATGGTATGTCGATTTACAGCTTTTAACTTACTTATGACAGATGCTTCTCTCCCCGCTTTAATTCAGCAGATGATGCAACCAGGGTTCTATCCTCATCATGTTAAAGAACCAATTACGCTGATTCAAACTCATGTTTCCTACGTGCTGTTAACTGGGGATTATGTTTATAAGCTCAAAAAACCTGTAAATTTTGGTTTTTTAAACTACTCGACTTTAGAGTTACGCCAACATTTTTGTCATGAAGAAATTAGACTAAATCGACGCACTGCACCGGATTTATATTTAGAGGTTTTACCAATTACTCAAGTAGGTGAACAATATCAACTTGATAGCACAGGTGAAGCTGTAGAATATGTTTTAAAAATGCTTCAGTTTCCTCAAGAATCGCTGTTAAGCAATTTATTTGAGCAAGGACAGCTTCAGGAAAAAGATATTGAGGAATTAGCACGAATTGTTGCAAGATTCCATGCGGAAGCAAAGACAGATGAATACATTAGCAAGTTTGGTGAAGTTCCGCAAGTACGGGCGGCATTTGACGAAAATTATCAGCAAAGTGAAAAATATATCGGTGTTGCACAAACTCAATTGCAATTTGATGAAACGCAAAAATTTACCGATGCTTTCTTTGCTGAAAAGCAAGAGCTTTTAAATAGCAGGATAAAAAATAACTTTATTCGTGAATGTCACGGGGATTTACATCTAAGAAATATTTGTCGCTGGCAAGATCAGATTGTACTGTTCGATTGTATTGAATTTAATGAGCCATTTCGTTTTGCCGATGTCATGTATGATGTCGCCTTTGCTGTGATGGATTTGGATGCGCGAGGACGTAAAGATTTAGGTAATGCTTTTTTAAATACCTACATTGAGCAAACAGGTGATTGGGAAGGTTTGCAAGTGTTACCTTTATACTTAAGTCGTCAGGCTTATGTACGGGCAAAAGTAACTTCTTTCTTATTAGATGATCCTGCTATTCCCCAAGCTGATAAAGATGCTGCTGCTAAAACTGCGGCTGAATACTACAAGTTAGCGTGGGAATATACTCAACCAAAACAAGGACGTTTGATTTTAATGTCGGGACTATCTGGTGCTGGTAAAAGTACGGTAGCACGGCAGGTAGCTCGATTGACTGAGGGAGTTCACATTCGCTCAGATGCAGTAAGGAAACATTTAGGCGGTGTAAGTTTAAAAGAAAAAGGTGACTCAGATCTTTATACTGCGGAAATGACGCAGAAAACTTACGGGCGCTTACTAGAATTGGGTGTTAAGCTTGCAAGTCAAGGTTTTAGGGTGATTTTGGATGCGAAATACGATCGCCTTAGTTTGAGAAAAGATGCCATGACTCTAGCTCAATCTCATCAAATACCACTACAAATCTTACACTGCACCGCGCCAGAGGAAGTATTGCGCGATCGCCTTAATAAACGTACAGGTGATATTGCTGATGCTACAGCCGACTTATTAACTTCACAGCAAGCTGCGGCTGAAGCTTTCACTGAGGAGGAACAAGCCTATGTTACAAGTTTAGATACTACAACAGATTGGCAATCACAATTACAGCAATTATTTGGATAGACATTTCCAAAAATAATTGTAGAGACGTGATGTAGTGCGTCTCTACAAAGGTTCAAGAATAAGCACGTTTAATTTTGTGAGATGACCATCAAAAAAAACCTCCCCAACCCCTTTCCTGATTAAGGCGAGGAACTTAAGACTGCTAGTTTAATAATGGTAAATCAAGAAGATAATAAAGATCCAAATAAAGATAAAGATACTGATACTACGCAAGACTCAGGAATGTCTGCTGGTATTTCAGCAGGCTTAAAGCTATGGTTATTTTTTATGCTTTCCTTTGTATTGGTAGGAAATCCTATACCCTTCAGTATCTTTTTGGGCGCTGTTGGGGGTTTATCTGGCGGTTTAGTATTTGCTTGGTGGAATAGTAAAGATGAAAAATTAGATCAAGCGCAAACCTCAGAAATACCTACGAGAGTGAGTGGATTTCGGCGAGCAAAGCTGCTGAGAAATGCTAATGCCAAATACCCTAAATTATCTAATAAGCGTCGCGATCAAAGTAACTAAATCAATAAATAAATGTTTTTATTCCTCTCAAAACTAATACCACTTTTTTTATACCCTTTGGGGTTAGCTTGCCTGCTAATGGTTGTAACTTTGGTGTTGATGTGGAAACGTTCTCGATGGGCAGCAGTTCCAGTTATTTTAGCGTTAATAGCTTTGCTAGTAGCAAGTAATGGTTGGGTTTGTAACTGGTTAGTGCGATCGCTTGAAGTACAAAATATTCCCCAAACAACATTACCAGTAGCAGACGCAATTGTAGTTTTAGGGGGTGGTACTAAACCTGCCGTTGCACCGCGCCCAACAGTAGACTTAAGTGAAGGAGGCGATCGCATTTTTTATGCAGCACAGCTATACCGTGAAGGCAAAGCACCTTGGGTAATTTCTAGTGGTGGGCGGGTTGAGTGGCGTGGCGGTGGATCGCCAGAATCAGGTGATATGGGTGTAATTTTAGAAACATTAGGGGTTCCTAAATCTGCGATTCTGCAAGATCCTAACTCACTCAATACTTACGAAAATGCCGTAAATGTTAGAGCCATCCTTAACGCTTATAATCTCAACAAAGTGTTATTGGTGACATCGGCTTTGCATATGCCGCGATCGCTTGCTATCTTCAAACGTCAAAAAATTGATGCAATAGCTGCACCCACCGACTTTTTAGTCACTCAGCAAGAAATTCAAGAACCAAACACCAGCAATGAAGCGTTTATACTCAACCTGCTACCTGATGTTGAAAAGTTAGAAAAGTCAACAAAAGCAATAAAAGAATACATTGGTATATTTATTTACCGTCTGCGGGGTTGGGCATAATTAAGAAGCAATATTCCTGCGCCTCTTGCTCAAGTTTTTGAATTTCGCGATTCCACTCTATCAGTTCGCTCTTACGCTTTTGCTGCTTTTGGAAAGTGGGATTAGGGTAAGGTTTTGTTCCTGGGTTGTAGGAAATTTGATTTTGAGTCAGCCACTCTCTACCATAAAATTGCCATAAATATCTGTGATCGTGGCGTTCACCACCTAGACAACGCAAACGCTTAACTGATAGATTCGCTCCAAAAACAATTGCCTCGGTTTCAGGATTGTTAGGTATTAGGCGAATTTCGCTACTCCACCACCGGAAAAATTCGATAACAAACCAATCTCCAAAATCAAATATACAAACTTCTGTAGGTTCGCTGCCATCATCTATTAAAATACTTACATCTTGCCTATTTAGATAGCTATCTAAAATATTGACTGAATTTTGAGGAAAAAGAATGCGGAGACGCTGAAAGCGACCACTATAATCAGCCCAAAACTTTCGACGCGATTTCAGTTGTTTAGAATCAGTGCTTTCACTATCAAGGGTTTCTAACAACCGAGCGACTAAATTGGCAAAATCTCGATAGTTAACTGCCCCTATCCACTTCCATAAAGCTGACTTAGCAAATAGAGAAAGCTGATTCCAGCGAGAATTTGTGACTCTAGGACTATAATTTTCTTCTAGCCACGTTACCAGTTGTGTTAAATTTGCCCCTAATTCTGGCGAAATTTTATTAAGTAAAGAGTCCACTGCTAAAAGCTGCTGATCTGCTGACATTTGATTTAGGCAACGTAGCAACCAATTTGTATGCTTGTAATTAATATTCGATGGATCAGAAAACACTTCAGCAACATGATTCAATGCTTCTGTAGCTACAGGTATCCAACTAGGTAATTGAGCTTGTTCTAAAAGTTGCTGTGGTAGCAGTAAATCCGTATAGCATAATTGAGCTAATTCTTTAGCGGCGTGAGGCGATTTAATAATATTAATGATTTTGATAGCCCGACTATTAGATTGAATATTGCTTGGGAAGGTATCAACTAAAGAATGAGCAATTGCTGTTTCTTTCTGACCACTATAATAAAGAGCAACACGCCAAAGTAACTTTTGTAAAAGCCAAGAATTTTGTTTAGCTGCTTCCCAAATAGCTTGAGATGAAGCTATCTGTAAATCTGGATTTTGAGCATCCCAAGTCTTTTTATGATAAAGACAATAAACCCACTCTAGTATACTTACTTGCTGAATTTGATTACTTTGAATATCTGACAAAATTTCTGTTAGAGAGCGAAATTTAGTTCTGAAAAGTCTCGGAATATTTGCAATAATTTTTGAATAACTATCAGTTTTTAGACCTTCAGATAGTTTAAGTAATTCTGTTGGCTGATAACTAGGAGGTTGTGAGGGATTAAGATGTAGTTGACGAAACCGAACATTCATGGTTGACTCACTGGCGATCGCGTTTTGGGGAACCATTTACTAAAATCTTCGCGTTTAAACTGAAAGCGGAAAACTACCTTGCGATCGCTTGGATTATCCATCTTTTGATCGGCATCAATCTCACCTCTTCCTGCTGCTAATATCTTATTTCTCAATTGCCCTTTACTCGGAAAATTTAGCTGATTAGAAAAAATATAATCAGAAACAGATAAGGATCGTCGCAAACTCAATTCTAGATTAACTTTATCTGAACCTTCAGAGCTAGTATGACCTTCAATTACAATTCTAGTAATCTGTTCATCAAATTTATTATTAGAAAAAATTACCTGACTATAAACAGGGATAAATTCTTGCAAAAACTTTTTTCCTTCCGGTTTTAGTTCCGCGCTTCCCTCATCAAATAACAAACGCTCCGCAATACTAACATCACCCGTTTTTGGATCAACTATAAATACTCCCTTTTCTCCTACATTGCCATTAATAGCATTAAGGATTCTAATCGGCAACTCATCAATAGCTTTTTTATATGCCGCTAATTCAGTTTCTAGTCTTTTTACTTCTTGAATCCGCTCACTAAGCTGCATCTGCACAATGATAAATAACAATGCAAACAGCATCAGCAAGCCGGACATTAAATCGCCAATTGATAATAAAAAGCTAGAGTCGTCTTGTTCTTCAACTTCTGATTCTACATCGAATTGAGAAAAATTACTCACTGATTATTTCCTCCATTCCTGGCTTCATTAGCTGCCGCTACTAAATAATGAGATACATCTATTAAACCGCTTGCTGTCTCATTTAAACCATTGCAGATATTCGCCATGCTACTATCTGCCTGGTTAAAGAAAGTTGTTTGTGATGCAGTAGCTTGATTTAAATAAGCAATAATTTCCTCATTCCACTTACCTAAAGCTAGGTTAAATTGATTACCCATATTTCGATAAGCGTTTTCTACACGCTGCGCCTCACCGCTAATAGTTCTAGATAATTCTATTAACTGTGCTAAACGTTCACTAGAAGTTAAACCTACTACATTAGCTAGTTCACTAACTCTTTGAACAGTCCCATTAATTCTTGCCATGCTATCGTTTACTTGCGCGGCTAACTCCTTACGCTGTTCCGCTTCTTCTACGAAAACTCTTTGTAAATCTGCAACAACTCCGGCTAATCCATCACGCTGTTGCCCTAAAGTATCATTCAGCAAATTATTTTGTTCATTAAAAAATGTTACTAAAGCTGATTGATAATTAATCCTGAAATTTTCTAACTCCTGCTGTACTGTGTTCCGAGTGTTTTGGAGATTTTCGTCAATATTATTTAATGTCGCCTCTAAATTTGTTCTAGCTGTATCCATTACACTTGAAGCTTGTACCCCAACAGTTTCAATTGTGTGAGATTGAGTTAAAAACGCTTGATTAGCCTCAGCTAATATGTTTATTGTCTGGGACTCAACACCCGCCAACATTTCTTGTTGTTGTTGTGCTTGAGTTTCTAAAGCTTGTTGCAAATTTTCCTGAATACCTTGAAAAAAGCTAGCTGCTTGTCTAGCACTAGCAATAAAAGCTTGCCGTTGGGTAGCTAAACCCTCGATACTGGTAGATACTGCTCGTTGAATTTCTGTAGCTACTTGTTGAAGAACACCTTGAGTTTCTGTTTGAAATTGGCTTAAAATTTCTCGTAAATCTCTAGCAAATTCATGTAATTGACCGAGTGTATTGCGTTGAAACTCCTGAATTGTGTGGATTGATTCGGCTAAACTTTGAGTAATTTCACCTAATGCGTCTTTGAGTTCTATAACCGCTTGCGAAGCTTCCCTCGTTAATCGTGCGCTTTCGTCTAACCGCAAAACAACAGGTTCAACTACCTCTGTTCGCAACTCTTGAATCAATGTAGTTAAAAGCTCTTGCCTTTGCTGTTCAATAGTTAGGCGTTGTGCTGATAAATCATTGCGTATTTCTGTAAATCCAGGCGCTAAAGCTAATGCAACTTGTTGACCGATCGCTTCTGAGGTAAGCTGATTTTGAGCAAATTGGGCAACTCTAATTTCTCTTAAATGTTCCGAAATAGGGTTAATTAAGGGAGCAAAGGCTAATGCAACTTGTTGACTTATCTCTTGTGGGGTAAGTTGATTTTGAGCAGCTTGGATAGCTCTAATTTCTCTTAACTCTTCTTTAATCGGGTTAATTAAGGGAGCGATCGCATAACTTACTTGCGTCCCCGTAGCTTCCCCAATTGCTTTAGCAGTTAATTGATTTGATTCTAAATCAGCATCAGTTTTTAACCTAGCAATTTTATCTAATTCATCTTGTACATTTTTACGAAGCGTTTTTCGTACCCCTTCTGAGCCTGCTAGAATTAGAGTGAAAAGGCTAGCAAAGCCCAATCCAAATAGCGATGTCAAGAATGCAGTTCTCATCCCATCCAGCAATTGTTGGATAGAAGGTAATAACTCCGAAAAGTTTTCTGTACTATTTAAATTAATATTCTGAAGCCCGATTTGGATACCAAGAAAAGTCCCCAAAATTCCGATTGCTGTGAGAATACTAGGTATAAATCTGCGCGAACTACGCGGTATTGACCAAGTAAGAGCAGCAGGATATTTTCTTAATACAAAGCGGTTATTTTTTAACTCGGCTGCATAAACTCCATCTTGAATAAAATTGCCCTCTATATGTTGTTTTAACCAATCCCAGTTAGGCGGATTTTCTAGGTTAAGAATTTCTCTACCATTTCTTTCTGAATTCCTTGATTGTGTCTTTAAGTATTTAATCGCATTATGAGTATCTTTATAATAACTTTTATTATAATTCCAAACAAATATCACTTCAAAAATACAAGCAATTATAAATATTCCTATAGTCACCCCAATAAATAGTGAATTAATTGTCATTTCTCCCCTCCTCAATTTTAAATACGTTACTCAAAAACTGCTCCAAAAATCAGTTTATTTAAGTTATCTTTGTGCATTTGTGCTAAGAAAACTACTTTAAACTCTCGTAAATAGCTGTAACTCAGACTCCGAAAGCACTTCATTAGCTACCCTCACAGGCAGATGTTCAGCATTCCGCCGACCATTAATCGGCTTTCGTAGCAGTAAACCATAAAGTGGTTCCCCTGCTTCTGCTTCTGGATCAAGTTCCCCATTTACCTGCTCAACTTTTGTATCTAATTCCAGATAAACTTGCTCTGGTGCATAGCTACGCAAGAGGCGCATCTGTAAACGAGTTTTGATTTCTCTTAAAGAAATAGCCAAAGGGGAAGCCTTTCCAAACAAATCTCGCGCTTCTTTCCAAGCGTGATTGACAGCCACAATCTCCGCCACTAACTGCTCAATGCTAGGATTTAATAGGCTATATGGTGGCATTATTTGTGACTGGTAAATATATCCTGTGTCGCTTTAAAAAATCCCGCTATAACAGATTTAGGTATTTTACAAGAACATTTTTTATTTCGCTGTATAGCAGAACACACAGACCACCAAAAGATTAATAATTTTTTAAGAATAAAAATTATGCAAAAAGAATTTAGACAAATTATTCCCCAAATCCCCCCTGCTGCGGAAATATTTGCTTCTTACCAGATGGCGCATGAGTTTCGCCGTGAAGCGGAATATCGCCAAGAGCTTAAAATTTATTGTGAATGGTATCAGCTTACAGCCCAAAGTAATCAACAAGAACTAGCAAAAATGCGTCGGGACATCAACATTTTTGGCTGGTTCAATCGCGGTAAGCGATAACTCACAACAATATATTTATTGCAGAAGATTTAATGCCGCTTACTTGAACGCGATGTCTACGACGGGCTTCTCAACACCTACGCACCTGACCACTACTCTACTAACTCCAACTCATCATCCCGTAAATGGGCGCGGAATTTTTGCTGGAATTTCACCTGTAATGGGAAGTTTGCGCTAACTGGTCTTCCTTGCCATTGGGTTACAATCGCCAATATTTCTCCTTCCTGATCTTTGATATCAAAGGGCTGACCACGATGTTCAGGATGGTGGTAAACAATCACAGAGTTTTTAACGCGCACGCGATCGCCAACTTTCATATCTTCTTTCTCATAGAAGACAGCCTGTACCAATAACAGTGCTTCTTCCTAAACTTGATAGGACAACCTTAATATTTTGCCATAGGAGGGTGCATTCGTTTTGATCAGATCTTGAAAATAGAGAGGATAGGGAAGAGAGGGAGGAAAAGAAATTTTTGTATAAGGTTTATGAGTAAAAACTCCTAGTTGTCAGAGTGCAAAAGTCGAATTTTACCTTTGCGCCCTCTGCGTTGAAAAAAAATTATTCTACATTAAAAGGTTGAGACTGTTTTGGAGGTTGTTCTTGTCGAAACAAGCGATCGCGGATCATCTCAACATTTTGAGGACTGAGGAGCCACCAAGTAGTTAAACCAAATGCGCCAGCCCCAATTAGTAATAATATCAATCCTAATGCTGCTCCTAAACTGATGTTCCACTTACGGTCTTGAACGATATCTGCTCGTTGTTCGTCTTCCGGTGTCACCAGTTCTGCATCTATATACACATTTGGTGATTCCACAAATGCTGATACCATTACTGGCGCAGTCAAAATGTTAGTAGCTCTTTTTTCTAGTGCTACAGGATATTCTGGGCTAACTCTGCAACAGCTTAAAACAACTGAAGAGTTATCATGACCATTTTTTTGATTAGCCAAGTTAATTAAAGACTCAACTGCGGATTCCACAGACATCTTACCTGCCAAAATTGGCTCGGCATAATCTATCAGATATTGCTCGACTAATCTGTTGTCACTTACCCCATCAGAACACAGCAACAATAAACCATCTTCTTCAATAATGAATCTTTTCACAGTTGGGCGCAAAAACTCAGCATCTTTTATGCCCATTGCTTGAGTTAATGCCCCCGCATCTGGTCTATTCATCGCTTGCCGATATACACTTTTTCCTGAACGTACTTCCCTAGTTGCCACATCATCGTCAACTGTCAATTGTTGGCAATATTGAGGAGTAATCCAGTAGGCGCGGCTATCTCCTAAGTTAGCAATATAAAGTTCGTGGGAATTAGCAGCACCTTTAGATGTATTTACTTGCTGTGGCAGTTGTAATGCCATCACTAAAGTGGTCGCCATCCGTCGGCGTGATTCTCGCCCTTGTTCATCATTACGGGCTGCTATTAAGTTATTTGCCACGCGAATAACTGCGGCTAATTGTTCCGATACAATATCTGGGGTGATAATATCGGGATCGGCTACTACTTCTGTTAAGCGGGCTTGCACTTGCAACTTCAAAGACTGCACCGCTAACTGGCTAGCAACTTCTCCGCCTTCATGACCTCCAATACCATCACAAACAATTGATAGGTGTGAAATTAGTTGCTCGTTATAGTGACTTGCAGTTTTACCATTGCTACTTTTTAAAGCTGAAATATCATCATTTTTGGGATAACAGCTATCTTCATTATGCTGCTGCCCTGGCCCTGGATCTGTAGCACTAGCAACTAAACAACTCAAAGGTAATAACGCTGCTTGCTCTAGTAAAAGTTGGTTAAGAGAACTAGCAATAGCCTTGTAAGAAACATCTTTGGCTTGCATTTGCTGATAAATTGCTGCTAGTGGTTCTTCTAGCTGCTTGTGTGGCATTTTAAACCAAGATTTCCAAGAAGTTCCCAACTGTTCTAGGGATGGTTCTGTGGCTCCTGGGATAAATGTTTGAGTAGAGGAATTATTCTGAGGATCTACGATCGCATTTTCAACACCATCAGCATAAAATTCCCGCAGCCTAACTCGCCAGCCTTCAACCCGCAAGTTATCCGCCACCAATAAACTAGAAACTACACCTTGCTCGGCCATTGGCTGCCAAAGTTCCAGAATTTGCCACAGCCAGTATACTTGACGCACTGGAGATGCTTCCTGCCATGCCTGTACGATTGAAGGTAGTAACTTACCGTTAGAATCTACTGGCACATTTTCCAGTAACAGAACTTGCCCTGGAGTTGAGCCTTTACTTAGCACAGCATAGCCGTACACCTGTGGTAAGTGTAAATAGTGAGGATAAAGACGTAGATAAGGAAGAATTGCTTGCGGTAAGGGATCGCTCACCTGGGGTGGCAGATTGGGGTGCGTATCCAGCCAAATTTGATCGTCAATAACTTGATATCTGTCGTTGACTAACTCTCCAGGTGGGATCAGCTTGGCAGAGATGTCAGCCGCCCACAGATAGCGATAAACTAAGGGTGTATGGCAACTCTCACAAAACTTATTGGATATGGGATTCAGTGGATGGGAGCAAGTTGAATTTAAGCAATGAATTCGAGGCTTGGAACTAATCATAAAGCTAACAATTTATAAAGAGAATATTAAATTTAACTGAAAACTGCAAAATAAAGCTGTATTCATCAGATTAATCAATGGAATCTAGCAAGCCAGTTTTGTAGTAAATCCATAGATGGGATAATTTACCCCTCTTATCTAAGTATCATGGAAAGCTTTTATTTACAAAAATAACTAAGGGGCAGGTGAGTACAGATATGAAATATCAACTATCAAATCAACTTTACTAATCAACATAGGAGCAAAATGCCGATTATTGGCTTTTTTTATCCTTTATTTTACCTGGTTCATCCTTCCTTCATAATCTCTACAGCTTTTTTCCTACAGGTTCACCCAATGGTATTTTGGTTAGTTGTAGGAGCATTGCTGTGTTTGCTAGAATTTGCTGTTCCAACAGCTTTTACGGCATTTATGATGGGAATTAGCGCCTTATTAGTAGCCTTAATTGCTAGGCTGCTACCATCACAGATTGCTTTGCAGGTAGGAATTTGGCTAGGGTTATCTGTTGGATTTGTTGTGCTAACGCATCGCTTAATGCCTAAGCGTAAAATATCTAGCATTAGTGATGCGACTGAAGCTGAGACTTTAACAGAAATTGTACCTGGACAACCAGGGCGAGTGTTATATGAAGGTGGTTCTTGGCGGGCTATTTGTGAAGATAGCAGCGCGATCGCACCAGGGCAAAAAGTTTATGTTGTAGGCAGACAAGGAACTACCCTAGTCGTAGTTCCCAAAAACTTATTAGATTCCTAATCCTAATCAGTACTAAAAAAATCTAAGTTTACTCACAAACGAGGCTTAAAATGGGAGACTTATTCGGTCTAATTATCTTTGTTGTTCTAGGTGGTTCGGCTCTTTCCGGCGTTAAAATTGTCAAGCAAGGAGACGAAGTTTTAGTTGAAACATTAGGGAAATATAACGGCAAAAAACTTACGCCCGGTCTAAACTATGTAATCCCTGGATTTCAAAGAGTAGCGTTTCAAGGAAATGTTAGAGAAAAAGTTTTAGACATTCCTCCTCAACAATGTATTACTCGCGATAATGTTTCAATTACCGTTGATGCTGTAGTTTACTGGCGCATCCTTGATATGGAGAAATCATACTACAAAGTAGAAAATCTCCACGCCGCAATGGTGAATTTGGTACTGACACAAATTCGCGGAGAAATGGGCAAATTAGAACTAGATGAAACTTTTACCGCCCGTAGTCAAATAAATGAAATGCTTCTACAAGAACTTGACGAAGCTACTGATCCCTGGGGAGTAAAAGTAACGCGGGTAGAATTGCGAGATCTTATTCCTTCCAAGGCAGTACAAGAATCAATGGAATTACAAATGGCTGCTGAACGTAAAAAACGGGCGGCAATTTTAAACTCAGAAGGTGAACGTGAAGGTGCAATTAACAGCGCTAAAGGTAAAGCAGAAGCACAAGTTTTAGAAGCAGAAGCACGTCAGAAATCTGCCATTTTAGAAGCAGAAGGTCAACAAAAAACCATTGTTCTCAAAGCACAGGCAGAACGGCAGCAGCAAGTACTCAAGGCTCAGGCTAATGCTGATGCTATACAAATCATTGCTAACACTATAAAAACTGATCCTAACGCTCGTGAAGCTTTGCAGTTTTTAATAGCTCAAAATTATTTAGACATGGGAATGACCATTGGTAAAAGCGGTAGTAGTAAAGTAATGTTTATGGATCCCCGCAGTATACCAGGCACTTTGGAGGGAATTCGCTCGATTGTAACTGATTCTGAAAAACCTAATTTTTTAGATATAAAAAATGGCAGTTGATGCTCACAAACAACCCCAATTAAATTCAATCTCAGCAACTATTTCGCCATTTTTTTTGTCGCCCTTAACACTGCCCGTAGCCGTCGCCAAACAGTAAAACTTAACAGCAGGACAATGCCAATAGTAGTAGCAAGCATCATTATTCCGCTCATTCCTTGCATTCTCATTGCTACCCAATTGGAAACTAAGGTAATTGCCCAAAGAATAATTGCTGCGTGCCGTTGAGAGAAACCCCAAGCTAGTAAGCGATGATGCAGGTGATCTTTCCCAGGAGTACTTAAAGGATTTTTCCCTGCCATTAGCCGTCGCACGAACACTTGGGTTGTATCTAATACAGGTACTAATACAAACAATACTGTTGGTATTAAGGCAAACAATGTGGTTACTTTTAAATTGCCTAAAATACTCGTACCAGCAAGTACATAGCCTAAAAAATAAGCTCCTGCATCCCCCATAATGATATGTGAGGGATGAAAATTGTGGCGTAAAAAGCCTAGTGCCGAACCTGCTACAGCAGCTAACACTAATGTTGCTGCTGCACGAGTTTCAAATTGAGCGGAAACAGCTAACAAACTCATTGCAGTAATAAAACTGATCCCGCCTGCCAATCCATCCATACCATCCATTAAATTGACGGCATTAGTAATTCCCACTACCCAGAGAATTGTTAGTAAAACTGATAGTATGGAATCAATAGGAGTACCAAAATTTAGTTGGATGATTGTACCGCTAGCAATCAATAACAGTGATGCTAGAATTTGAGTTAATAAGCGAAATAGTGGTGGTAAGCCAAACTGATCGTCAATAAAGCCTACAAGCACTAACATCGAACCGCCTAGAAGAATAGTTAGAACTTGAGCCAATACCGCTTCAATAACTATCGGTCTTAAGAACGTAGCTAAGATCAGTGCAGCTATGACACCAGCATAAATTGCCAGTCCGCCAGCGTTAGGTAAGGGTTCTCGGTTCAACCGTCGGGCGTTAGGTTGATCTGCCCAGCCAACTCGTAAAGCAAAAGTGCGGACTTGGGGAATAAAACGGTAGGTTACTACCCAAGCCAAAATAAAGGTAAAAACGACTGCCAGCCAACCAGTACCACTGGGGTTGGCAATGCCTAATGACTGAAGGAAGCTGTACAGATTCATCTCCTATACCATAACTGCCAATAATTAACACAATCTTCAACAGTATATTAACTAGGCATATAGAATAAAAATTACAACCTATTGCCTAAATTTAATTTTTAACTAAAATCTCATTTGTGATAGATGTGTTGCTATTGAAGTAATTGGCGTGTTTTAACAACTAATTTCAGGTACACAGCGATCGCACAAACCAAAAAATTCTAATGTGTGATAATAAATTTTAAAGGAGTGAGATTTTTGTAGCTCGGTTTCGAGTTGATGCACTGGACATTCATCAATTCCAATAGATGCTCCACATTGTAAACAAGTCAGGTGGTGTTTATCTTGTTGTACACAACTATACAAAGATTCGCCACTAGCTAAAGTACGCACCTGTATGACACCTTCAAGTTTTAAAGCTTCCAGTGAGCGGTAAACAGTTGCCAAACCCATACCCTGATTATGATGGCGAAGTTCTATATAGATATCTTGAGCCGAGACACTGCGATTTAGCGTCTTTAATAAGTTCAAAATCCGGTCTTGACTGCGGGTGCGTTGGGCTTTCATGGCAACTATCTTTAAATCTTATTCTGACGCGGATTGCCAAAATCTCTAACTGTTTCTCCATTAAAACACTTGAATAAAAGTTAAGGGCAGCAAACTACATTCGGTCAAGTTTTACAATACTTATATATATAATGGGATTTTAAAAGCGCCATCTGTGAAAAATTAGGGGATCTAGGTGAATCGCAAATATCAAGCTCGGATCTATGTTACCCTCCGTCCCTCTGTTTTAGACCCTGCTGGTACTGCGGTACAGTCTGGACTAAGCCACATGGGATATGAGAATGTGGAACAGGTAAGAATTGGCAAGTATGTAGAGTTGATGTTAACTGCGGATAATGAAAAATCAGCAAAAGAACAGCTCGATAAAATCTGCGATCAGTTGTTAGCCAATCCGGTAATCGAAAATTATCGGTTTGATTTGGTAGAAGTGGCGGCAATGGTGGGGGCTAATTAGTGAAATTTGGAGTTGTAGTTTTTCCTGGTTCAAATTGCGATCACGATGTCGCCTATGTTACCCGTGATTTGCTCAGTCTGCCAACTCGCATGGTTTGGCATGAGGAAACAGATATTTCTGATATTGATGTAGTAGTGATTCCAGGTGGCTTTAGCTACGGAGATTATCTTAGATGTGGTGCGATCGCGCGATTTTCTCCTGTGATGCAGCAAGTTGTGGAACACGCCAACCAAGGTAAATACGTTTTGGGAATCTGTAACGGCTTCCAAGTGTTGACAGAGGCGGGGCTATTGCCAGGGGCGCTAGTACGCAATCGCGATTTACACTTCATTTGCGATCGCGTTCCCGTTAAAGTTGAACACACAAACCTTCCTTGGACGCAAGCTTACCAAGCCGGAGAAGTAATCACCTTACCAATTGCTCATGGTGAAGGGTGCTATCATGCTGATTCTGAAACTTTGGCAGCCTTACAAGCAAACAATCAAATTCTGTTCAGCTATGTAGGCGATAATCCTAATGGTTCTGTAAATAGTATTGCCGGAATTTGCAATCGCCAAGGAAATGTGCTGGGTATGATGCCACACCCAGAACGTGCTGTTGATCCTGTGTTAGGTGGCACAGATGGAATGAAGTTATTTGAAGGCTTGTTAAAGGCAGTAGTCACTTACGCCTAGCACTAAGCCTGAGATGTAAACGGTTATTAAACTCGATCGGATGTCTGACCTGGGCTTGAAGAAAATTCTCGATCGTCTAAGTGATACTCTTGCTCGTGATACATTAGTTCAGAAAACTACCGACGAGCTAAGAGAATTACTTCAGGTTGATCGTGTAGTGTTGTATTACTTTTATCGCCCGTGGTCAGGACGGGTTACATTTGAATCCTTAAGTAATAGTAAGTTTTCAATTCTGGGATCTACTGGCCCGGATGAATGTTTTAATAGTGAATATGCAGCACTATACGAAGCTGGACGGTGGCGTGCGATCGCTGATATTGAAGTAGAACCGCTTCAACCTTGTCACCGAGATTTATTGCGAACTATGAAAATTCGCGCTAACTTAGTGGTGCCAATTATCAATCAGCGCAGGTTATGGGGATTGCTAATTGCTCATAATTGCCAGTTTCCTCGTCCCTGGTTAGCTAGTGATATTAAAGCAATGCAAACAGGCGCGTATAACCTTGCAATCGCTCCTTCAATCAAAAATAGCTGATTGACAGTTTGCACCCGTTACTATTCATTGCTTGCCAATTGTTGCTTGTTATACCCAACGAAAGCTAACAATCCTCTAATTAATCTCACCATACTAGATGGATGTGCGATCGCCCAGCAATTAACGCTCAAACAGGTACTCGCCAAGATAAATAGCACGTAGGTGGGAGCCATCACCACCCCAACCATAAACCACGTGAGTACATGAAAAATCATTACACCTGCAATAATGTTGCCAATCCCAGCAACTCGGCGTACCTGGGCTGCTGGGCGACAAAGGGCTGTTAAGATGATTGTCGCGATCGTCGCCAGCAAGTTAGCTGGAACCAAAAATGCACAAATGGCAACGCAGTGGTTACGAGAGAATTCACAAATGGTATTGAAATCAATCATTTAGATATTTATACTTAATTGCCCCATTCTAGCGAATTATGAATATCTAGCAGTCAGCCGCCAGCTTAGGCTGCGTTACGGCGCAGAGCGCCTACGCTTTTTTATAAATGCCATCTATTCCTTAGCTATAAACAATTTAATACCCGCGAAAGAGTAAATCTGTTTACTAATTACGATATTTTCGTAGAAACACACAAATTTTAGCATTAAGTTTCTGTACCTCTGTCAGAGGCAACTACAGATCACAATTCACTACTAAAGCAATTGGAGAAAAATTCATGAGCGAAGAGCAAAACCCTATCCTTCCAGAAGATCCATCGGAAGCTGAACCTGGAAGAGGTGCGCCTGGGAACAGTCACTTTGGAGTACAGTTAGCTCAAACTATAGCCGTTAATGCTCCAGATGAAGAGATTCCTTCTAATGTGGATGTAGACCAAAACGTTGAGCAACTCGAAGCAGCAAAACATCAAGAAGACGGTACTGACTTAGACACCACTGCTGGTTATGTGATAGATGAGTCAGGGCGGATCGATAATTTTGCAATTGAACCGCCAATGTATGTAGAAGAAAAGTAGAAGTCAACAACCTTTGGGAGTATAACCGCTAAATTAAATTATTTTCTTAGGTTTGATTTAATTTTCTGAAAACTGTGCGTGACACTTGAAGTTAACAGTTAAAGTTAACAAAAGGTTGTCACAGCACAGTTCAGTATGAAAAATTTTCAATTGCTGCTTGCCGCAGCGATCGCTATTTCCTCAGTTGCAGGAGCAAGTATAGCAGTATTACACAATTTCCCTGCAAAAACGCAGGCATCAACTTCCTTACTTGATTCTCTGTCATCGACTGCCACATCAGCAGAAAATCCACCTGCTGTGTTTACAAATATCAGCGATCAAACTGTATCTGTGACAAAGCCAAGGGAAATGAAGCTGAAAACAGCAGCTTTAGTTTCAACAAAACTTGATGATTTTCCCCATCAGCGTTTTACTTTAGTAGACAAAGTTAAACCTGGAAGTGATTTCGCTCGATTTCGTCAACGCTTGCGGTATGCAACCAAGCTTAAGGATATGAACTTTATCCGAACAATCCTACCATCAGATAAAATTGCTATTGGTTATGGAGAAACAGCTATTGGAGATCTTAAGCTGGAAAACCGAGAATCTGCGTTTTGGTTAACTTTAGAAAAGGCGATCGCAGTTGGTTGTACCGCAGAAGTTAATTTGAGTTACCCAGAGTTAGATCCAGAATCTCAGCTATGGAGTTGTAACAATATCACAAAACAGTTAAATAGTCAATCCAATAGTTCAGCATTAGATCCAAGTGGGTTGAGTTCTATCAGCCGCGTAGTAGTTATAGGCAAAAATGTGTCTGTGCGATCGCAACCGCAAAAAAATAGCGCAGTTGTCGCCTTACTATCTAACGAAGTTGTAGAGGTCGATCATCAAATCAAAGCTCAACAGGTAGCACAAACCACCTTCGGCGAAAGCAATAATCCTATTAATAATTGGACACCCGTTATTTTACCCCAGGGTCGCAAAGGATATGTTTACAATCGCTTTGTTTACTCTCCCTCAGAATACCAAGCTGTCTTTGGTAAAATTCAAGGGACATGGCGTTTGCTAGCTATGCCAGGTGGGTAATAAATATTGCAATAATGCAAAATTATCAGAAAACTTAACTAATTAAAATTGAAAACAATTATGCAAAATTCTAACTTAAAAGTTCCAGAAAAAGTATCATTTGAACAAGCAATTGAACTTACTCAGTCATTAATATCTCAGATAGAAGCGGGTGAACTATCAGAAGAAGAAATAGCAGTCTATCTCGCAGATTTATTTAAAACCGATTTTGGTTCTAGAGGTTTTTTTGTTAGCTATCTAACATCTGACAGTTCTTTACCAGATAGCCCCTCACCAGCAGTTATTCAAGCATTAAAAACAAATTCAGAAATCATCGCAGATTTATTGGTGAAAAATTTAGCCATGTCTGCTGCCAGCACAGTTGCCCATCGTCGCAACAACAACCCAGAGATGGTTGCAAGTTCAGAAAGAGTAACCCGACGGACAACTAATCTTATAGAATTGCTCCAAGTTCCTGCAATATATCAACATTCCCAGAATCTATTAGAAACAGTAACTAATAAAGAAGGTAGTTACAAATCTTTTTTAGAACGTTGGGGCTATGACGCTGAACAACAGCAAGCAATTTGTCAAGCTTTAAAATTAGTAATACCTGCTGTTAAATGACTATGAAATTTGTCTCTGATCCACCGATATCTGTAAAAATTCGCAAGATGAAAGAACGGGTACGGTGGCAAGATCCATCCCTAGTTGAGCGGGGAATTGATCAAACCCGAATGGTTTTAGATGATGGCTGTCTTGATAGTTCAGAGTTCTCGTTTTTAGTTGTAGGTGATAGCGGTTCAGGATCTCATCGAGGTCTTAACCCGCAACGACAAATTGCACAACAAATGCTTCTTCACCGAGATAGCTGCCGTTTTGTATTACATACGGGCGATGTTATTTATTTAGTTGGTTCTAGCGAATACTACAAAAAAAACTTTATCGAACCCTATAAAGAGCTTATTTTAGGCGGTGAACATCCTGAGCGGATTGCCTATAACCAGATGACTTTTAATCTGCCTTTTCTACCAGTTCCAGGGAACCATGATTATTATGATTTGCCGTTAATCTTTGGTCTGATTGCACAAACCACCAAACCAGTTCGGCGGTTATTGCAATCAGTTTTAGATATAGATGTTGCTTGGCATGGCTCATTTCAAGGCAATGCTTATGCCCAAGCATTTATAGACTACCTAAAAAGATTTAATTCACAAGCAGAGTTAGCACAGCATTTAGATCGTCATTACGCGGCTTTGACTGAAACAGGTTACTGCTTGCGTTATCAACCTGGACAATTTACTCGCCTACCTAATCGTTATTACACATTCCGTTATGGCGGGATTGACTTTTTTGCTCTCGACTCTAATACTTTCAATGATCCAATACCAGTTCCTGTGGGGCAAGAGGGAGCCGCTTACCGTCGCCTACTTGCAAATCAGCGAGAGGAGTTAGAGCAGCAAAAACAAGAAATTATGGCAACTGCTGCTACTTTGAACCCAAATCAGCCAGATGAAGCTGAACATTTAGATGATTTACGTACTAAGTTACAGCAGATAGAAGAATCCTTGCTTGATATTGATAAACAACTGCAAGTTGATCAAACGATTGTAATTGATCACGAGCAACTTGATTGGCTCAGAGAAAGGCTGATTGCATCTTGGAATACTAAAGAAGTACGTGGGCGTGTGATTTATTTTCACCATCCACCATACGTAACTGAGGCGACAAAGTGGAACCAAGCGCAAACTTTAGCAGTTCGTCAGCGTCTACGCGCGGTACTTGATGCTGTTGCGGATGCAGTTGGAAATTTAACTCAGGGGCGTGCGGTAGTTGATTTAGTGTTAAATGGTCATGCTCACTGCTTAGAGTATTTGCAAACAGGTAATACGGGACACGCCGACTCTCATATTAACTGGATTGTGTGCGGTGGTAGTGGTTACAGTCTCCGTCGCCAGCGAAGTGAAGGATCAGACTTAATGGAAACTTTTAGAGAGTATGGAGGAAAAACTCGGACAGTCGCAAGTTCAAAATTATTTATCGGTCGCAATGGTCAGGGTAAGCAAAAGAGGCGACCTTATTCATTTTTACGCATTGATGTCTTAGATGGATGTCCACCTAAATTTAAAGTGCGACCGTTTATTGCTGAAAGATTTGAGCGCAAGTGGATTTATAGTGAAATTCAACCGTTTGTGATCTCAACCTAGCAAACGCTCTATATCTTCGGTTAATTTCAGTTCTTAACCCCTCTCTCCTCTCTCCTCCCCCTCCCAATTTTTAAGACAATATAATCAACCAAACTGAGATTAAACCTGTTCAGGCAATAAATTGGATGATTGGGCTAATTGTTTTTTCATATTGGCGCGGCGATCATCTAACCATTGTTGCAAAATTAAAGCCGCCGCTTTGCGATCAATCAAGCCTTTGTTGCGAGAGGGCGATCGCTTTTCTGCCTTAATTAGCTGTTCTGCATGAACTGAAGTCAAGCGCTCATCTACATAATCTAGCGGTAGCTGGAGTGCTGCTGCAAGTTTGTTAGCAAATTTCTGTACTTTCTTGGCTTGGAAGCCTATTGTTCCATCCATCGAATAAGGTAATCCCACAACAAGCACCTGCACCTGTCGCTCCTCTACTAGCGATCGCAATTGCTCTACATCTCTGTCAAAGGAAGTATGTTCAATTGTCGTCAAACCTGTAGCAATTAAACCAGTGCCATCACAGCCAGCGACTCCAATACGTTTACTACCAACATCTAACCCTAGCGCCGATATTTTAGACATCAATTTGAAAGCAGTTAAGTATGTGGGTAAAATTAAAAGTTACTTATATATAGCAGTTAGCACTTAGCTATTAGCGGTTAGCTTTTTATTTTACTTGCTATGTCTAGTATGTTGGGTTGACGCAAAAAACCCAACCAGAATTTAGGATTGATGATTATTTTGCTGAACATCAGTAACCTCTGGCGGCTGCACTACATCTTCAGGCGGATTTGCAGTTGCCGCAAGGGGAATAGATACATCAGTCTTAGGAGTTTGAGAAGGTATTGGAATCTGGTTAATCAATTCTATTCGACTAGGTACAGGTTGACGAGCAGGTTGCAGACTTTGAAGAACCAATTCCAGACCTTCAGAAGGTTTTAACTTAGTTTCTCGGATTTTATGCCAGACTGAACGAGACATCAGCAGCGTATGTTCAATTCGCTCTGCGCCTATCTGTTCCAAGTATTCTTCCCGTTCTGGTTGATAATCTGCTGAAGCTAGATGCAAAGATTGGGAGGGATAATCTTGTGTAACCTTTGCCATTTGAGACAATAACTCTGGGTACAGCCAGGTATATGCAGGATGCACTGTTAATTGAGCCTGGTGCGCTTGAGAACCATCCCGACTTAGTTTTAAATTAAAATAACCAATTGCTGCTTTGCGTTGTGGTTCAAAAACATAGCCACTGACGCTTTTATTGTGTTTCAGCCACTGCTTAACACCCGTGAACAAAGAACTAACAACGCTACTTTTAAAGTCTTGGATCTGGCGGTCAAACACTTGACGTAACAAAGGCGGCATTGCTACGGTATCAAGTTGATAAAGTAGCTGGGCATCAGCGTTACTTACTGGCAATAGGTTGGGCAAATCTGGTTCACGCTGGGATAATTCTTGTAATGACTCTGGTGCGATCGCCCAATATGTTAGCTGTGCTAGTGGTTGAAATCCATTCTGCCGATAAAGTGCCAAAGTTGAGTGGTTATGAACATTCACTTCCAACAACCAAGTGCTTGCCTCTAAAATCTTCTCAAAGCAGTGACGCAGCAACTGAGAGCCAATATCTCCATTTCCCTTCGCGCTGCCTGGTTCTTGATCTTTTGCTACCAATACCCTTTCAACCCGCCAAGTGCTGCGTGTGCGGTTAAAAGGAGAAACCTGAATCATCCCCCGCATCTGCTGATTTTGTTCAGCAACATAAACACAGAACTCATATTGGCAAGGATTGGGAAACAAGCTAAAAAACTTTAATGGGCCATACCACCGACGCACTCGTTGTAGCTGCTGACCCAGATCAACAGAAGAACTATCCGCTACCTCCGTCTCAGGATATAGCTGTTCAATAGCTTCCAAATCGCGATATTGAATCGAGCGGATGACACTGTTGGTATTCTGGCTAGTGCGGGAAGTCATTTTTGGTACAGGCATAATCTTACCAGTAGCGCAGGTAAGCTCTTGGTTAGCATTTCTATCCAGGTTACTACCTTTCAAGAGTTATAGCACTGAATATAGCTGCCAATATTTTAACTACTTTCTGTGTATAGTGGCTGCGCTACGCTATGGGCAAAAAGTAAAATCATTAGACTTTTTACAAAAGTCTTTGGAAACCTTACCCCAGCTTTACCCTGAGTGCAGGTATTGGGGAATTTATTTGGTTAGTCAGATACACGCTACTAAGTACATCTTGCCAAAAAACGGTTAAAAAAACCGAGGTCTACTTAGTCTTTTTGTACTCAATAATAAAAAACCAGACTTGGAGTAATGATTATTCCAAGTCTGAGTATTTTCAACTTCAAATGTTACCAGCAGTAGAAAATACCACTAGCATAGTTCAACATTCTTAGATTGCCTGATTAACAGCTTGTACTAAAAGCGCCATCGGTTCTAAAACATTGACCGTAGCTTGAATTTGGCGAAATGTTTCTACCGATGGGTTATTCCTAGTTGCTGTTAGCATACCTGGTAAAACTGCGATCGGAGATTGGATTAACCTTGCTAACTGATTTACTTGCCTTATATCAACCGAACCGTTTGGTGTAATCGCATACTTTACGGTAGTTAAAGCAACTAGCAAGTTAGAAGCATTTTTTTGAGCGTCGCTAGCGCTATTACCTCCAGCAACAAATGCTTGACTAAATGTGTTATAAAGCTCGGCAACAGCAGCTTCACTATCTACAGATGATCCTGAAGCCTGAGCTAGAAGTATAGGCTCAGACGAGGCTACTAAGGTTCCCCTAGATGTTGATAACCCAAGGTTTGACAATGAGCCAGCAACAGGAATACCTTGGCTGGAAGCGGGTAAAGCGCCTTGACGGTTTTGTATTCTTGATAAGAGATTGATAATGTCGCTGGGTGTCAAAGTAGCTATAACTGCGGCTATTCTGGTAGCCCTGTCAACATTTATACCCTGGGCGACCAAAGCAGTGATTATAGCATCTGTGTTCCTAGATTGGATAGCTGCTATCAGAGCGGCATTCTGCCCACCTGTTCGTGCTAAAGCTGCTGTTATTTGTCCAAACAGGGCTCGCGCTGGAATCAAAGGGGTGACTTTCGTAGAGCCGTTGCTTTGGACTTCATCTGCTTGTGCGTAAGTTGAGGTTAAACCTAATAGCATTAGTGCGGTAGTTAAACCTACACAACCAGCACGAAAATTGGTAGAAAAAGATTTAATGTTCATATATCCAACAAATTACAGGACTAAGAAACAAACAATTGCCCTAGAAAGACAATGAGTAGCCCAAACTCAATGCAAACCGACTACCATCTCCAGCAGTACCAGTAACATCCTGCAAAGAAGGTGTAATTACTAGAGGAATTTGCCTAAATGGTAATAAAGACACTCCCACGTTTAAATCTTGACCTGTCCAGTCAGCAAACGCTGATACAGGTTCAAGTACTCGCAGACCTACAGTACCGAAGACATTAATATTATCGTTTCCATTGAGGATGTCATCTTCAGAACGGAAACGACCCCCACCTGCGCCGATTGAGGTATAAAGGCGACTAAGCGGACTAGCTACGCTTGGACGCAGTCTAAAAACCTTGCTAATAACGCCGTAACCACTAGGATCAATATCTTGATCGCCAAACTGAACTAAGTTTTCTACCCCACCAGCAATGGATAAATCAGGCCCTAGCAAGCGGTGTACTTTAAAGTCTACACTTCCTGCTTGAAAAGCATCATCTCCTGCGAGGCTACTAATCGTAGGAAGTATTTCTAAGCCTAAGTATCTGGCTGCATCTCCCAAACCAAAACCTAGAGAGAGACCACCATCAGAACTATTAGTAAAGCGGGTTCTCTCTACAAAGCTACCTCCAATGAAGGCATCACCAAAATCAAGACCGAATCCTGAAGGTGAACCACCGGCCGATGAGGGACTACTCAGGTAGATTTGTCTAAACCTGATATCTTGCAGATTGGCAATACGAGTCTGTAAATCTTGCAGTTCACCTGCTGGTATTTCTGCTACAGGAGTTGGAGTTGGGGTTGGGGTTGTCGCAACAGGAGGTTGATAGCCAACAATATATTGGGTACCGAGATCTGCGGCGGCTAACGGTGGGACTTGCCCAGCACTAACTAATGCTTGATAAATAAACGCCGCGACATCTGCCCGTGTCGCTACCTGGTTGGGATTGAGGACATTGACATTGGGGTAATTTACTACCAAGCGGTTAGCAGTCGCAGCAGCGATACTGCTACGGGCATAAGCTGGAATATCTGAAGCATCCTGAAAAGTGATCGTATCTGTTGTCTGGGCGAGATTTAAGCCATTCGCCAATGACACTAGCACTTGGGCGCGGGGAATATTTTGATTTGGTGCAAACTGATTGTTGGGATAACCTGCCAAAAAGCCTGTAGTGTAAGCTTTTTGAATCGCATCATATCCCCAGTAATTTGCGGGTACATCCACAAAGTTGGCAGCTTGACGAATTGGCGCTCTGTTAAATGCCTTGTTAATCATGGCGGCAAACTGGGCGCGGGTTACAGGCGCATCTGGTCTGAATGTGCCATCTGGAAACCCAACAATAATCTCCCGCGAGGCTAATGCTGTGATAAAGGTTTGCGCCCAGTGTCCTTGTACGTCAGGAAATGACAGTGCTTGAGCTAGTTGGGGATCGGGTTGTGCAACTTCTGGAACTGCGTCAGCATTTAACTTTAAGGAACTAGCATTAGTGGCTAGGGTTTCTGGCGCGGAAATATTTGCAGGCTGTGCTTCAGTTGTTAACGTGGTTGTGGGAGCGTTGGAAGTATTAGTTACAGCAACCTGGCTCGGCTGACTAACCGAGGGTTCAGGAATTGCTGAAACAACTATATTTTTAGAAAGCTGGTTGCTAACAGGATTTAACTTAGCTGTGTTAACGGTATCTGCTTTATATTCTTTAACCTCTGGGTTTCCTAAATTTGATGCTGATATTTCTGTAGTTGGAATGCCTAAACGCAACTGGTTAGCGGTAGTGTTGGATGCCGCGATCGCCAACAAATCAGACTTATTTGATTCAACCGCCAGCTTTTCTGGCAATGAGTTTGCTAACTTAGTTGGCTCAATTGGGTCTGAATTAGCTACGCTGGCAGTGCTATATAAAATTCCACTGCTTAAAAGTGAGCTAATTAAGAGGTAAGATGTAGGTTTCTTATAGATTTGCTTATTAACGCTTTGACGCTTGTCTTTTCTCATACTTTTCCTATTTCACTCCTCATCAACTAAATCGTTTTTAAGGTTTTAAACCCTAAAATCTAGGTAGTTTTAACAAATCTTATCAAAAAACTTGGTTTTCGTACTCTTTCTGGAGTATCAATATTGGTTTTACCAATCTAATGAATCTAATGATCCAGTAGAGGCATATTTAAAATCTTGTTTGAATGTTCAACACAGTACTGAAGTTTTGCTTAAAACCATCAGTTTGTTAATGTTATTAATTCAACTTAAGATTTCAGCAAATTTAGATCTTGCCAGAAATCTTGTTCATCAGATGTTTGATTTTTATCCCTAAACTACTTCATCATAACTTAACTCAGATAATAAATCGGCGATTTAATTGGGAATTGAGCAACTAAGCTAGTGCTAGTTTCGGGATATTTTTAGTAGGTGGTGATTACACCCTAGATAGCAAAAGCATTTTTTTAGAGCAGGAAAGTTTAATTCAGTAAATTATATTACTAAATCTTGGGTTGTTATTTAACTTACCAAATAATATTAATTTTGAATTAAGAGTGGTAGCAAGCTAGCAATTTAGTCAGATTTTTGAAGTGAAAGCGACTCAACACCCTAATTTGAAGGTATTCTAGACTAATTTGCTGATTTTTTCAGGAACTTAATTAGTTAAGCTCTTGATGAGGAAGATACTAAGTATGAATTAACAAAGCTCAAGCATTTCGGCTCAATCTCTGTAAAATTATCATTTCCTATATAAATTATACCCGTGAGATTGCTTTTTGGGGTTCTTGGCGGAAAATTATTCTAAAAATTGCTGTAGTCGAAATTGATTTATTATAAACATTTGTAAACTATTAAGAAATGTGCCATGCTGTCGTTTTCTTGGGAGTCAGCAAAAAGTAGCAGGGTAACACCGTTTTTCGTAGCGACTCCCGCTTGTTTCCCCTGTGTATGGAGGTTTTAATGAAGCAACTTATCAATATTGAGCGCTTCTGTCTGATTGGTCATATCGTGTCAATGGCATTTGGACTGGCGGGGCTGTTACTGGTATTGCCCAATCCAGAATTAATTTTGAACTTACCAAGCTTTGGTCAGACAGTATTCCAGTGGAGTATGGCCGGGGGAGGTGTAGTTTATATTATTTTAGGAGCTACGGCAACGGCGATTTATGCTTACCGGACTCTAGGGTTACGGAACTGGTTAAGTTTTATGCTACCAGCAGTATTTCTCTCTTTAGGGAGTGAATTACTGGGAACCAGTAGGGGCTTTCCTTTTGGTCACTACGGTTATCTAAGCGGCTTAGGGTACAAGATTGGGGGTTTAGTACCATTTACAATTCCTTTATCTTGGTTTTATTTAGGGTTTGTGTCTTATCTAATTGCTAAAGCTGGTTTAGAAACAGGCAAACCTAACTTGATTCGTAGTATTAGTGCGATCGCTTTAGGTGCGCTGCTGCTAACATCATGGGATTTTGTACTTGATCCCGCGATGAGTCAAACGGCGTTTCCCTTTTGGGAATGGCAACAACCAGGTGCTTTTTTTGGTATGCCTTACCAAAATTTTGCTGGTTGGATGGGAACTGGAGCATTGTTTATGAGTGTTGCAGCAGTTTTTTGGCGTAAGCAGCAACTTGTAGTGGAGCGCTCGCAGTTAGGTTTACCCTTAGCTGTTTACCTGAGTAACTTTGCTTTTGCAGCAATTATGAGCATCGCGGCTGGGATCTGGGTTCCGATTGGTTTAGGCTTACTTTTGGGCGTTTTACCTGCGATCGCGCTGTGGTGGATGGCAAAGCCTGCTTCAGCAGAGATGGTAGCTACAGCACCTAGCATCACAACTGAAATTTCGGTGGCATCGGTGAAAGTGGCAGTTAAGTAATAGTGAGGGGTGAGGAGTAATTAAAAGTTACTCCCAATAAAAGCAACTGCGTATGAGCTTTGATGTCTTGACTCTTAAGGGTGCTATTGCACTAGGGCTGCTAATTATCCAAATACCAGCAGCCTTAATTCTACTTTCACGTTTATCTAAAGGCCCAAGTCGGTATCCACCTATAGAACCACAGCAGCCAACACCAGAAATGTTGGGTGCTGTGAGTGTGGTTGTTCCCACTCTCAATGAAGCTGAACGTATTAATCCATGTTTAGCTGGGTTAAGTGAGCAAGGTGGGGATGTTCGAGAAATTATTATTGTAGATAGTAATTCTCAGGACGGAACACGAGAGCTAGTCAAAGCTGCACAGGGAAATGATTCCCGCATCCGACTAATTACTGATGACCCACTACCTGTTGGTTGGGTGGGTCGTCCTTGGGCATTGCATAACGGCTTTTTAGCTAGTTCTGAGCAAAGTAAGTGGGTTTTGGGAATTGATGCTGATACACAACCTAGCGTTGGTTTAGTTGCTGGTTTGCTGAAGGTGGCTGAGGCTGAAGGTTATGATCTGGTTTCTTTGTCACCACGATTTATCCTGAAATATCCTGGGGAATGGTGGTTGCAGCCAGCATTGTTACTAACGCTAGTGTATCGGTTTGGCCCGACGGGTGATACTACTCAGACTTCGGAACGGGTAATGGCAAATGGACAGTGTTTTTTATGCCGCCGAACTGTTTTAGAGCAATTGGGGGGCTACAAAAGTGCTAGTTCTTCTTTTTGTGATGACGTAACCCTGGCGCGTAATGCTGCTGCTGCTGGGTTTAAGGTGGGCTTTCTGGATGGCGCTAAGGTAATTAAGGTGCGGATGTATGAGGGCGCGGTTGAAACTTGGAAAGAGTGGGGGCGATCGCTCGATCTCAAAGATGCCTCTAATCCTGGTCAATTATGGGGGGATTTGTGGTTGCTGCTGAGTGTTCAGGGTTTACCAATACCCGCATTTGTGTTGTTGTCTAGCTGGTTATTAATGGGTAGTTGGATAGCACCAGTTGTGATAGCTGCGGGCTTGAATTTGTTTTTATTAACAATTCGTGTAGCTTTGCTATTGGCGATCGCTCAATCTTATGACTTTTCCCAACCAGTTAGTCAAGAGCCAAAGGTAAAAAGTCAAGAATTTCCCTTTTACCTTTGTATGCTTGCTTTTTGTCTTTCGCCTCTGGCAGATCCTTTAGCATTTTTGAGAATTTGTATTTCAACTTTTAGTACACCTACCCAGTGGCGAGGTCGGAGTTATGCTCAGATTCAGAGTTAGTTTTATCCCAACGTTCTAACTGCCAGAGAATTTGATTACCCTCGCGGCGTACCCGTGAAACAATCCAGTTGCGCCAGCGCCATTCGTCTCCACGACTGGTGACTGCACTGGCGTTAACGTCCATCAGATCAGCTAATTCTGAACTTGTGATCAAATAGCCTTGATCTGCAACTTCGTCAGCAATCCGCAAAGTTTCAATCAGGTTATGGAGTTGAGCTACCCGTGCCTCGCGGGGTAAGTTGTCGAGGGTATCACCAGATAATGAGGTCGTAGAATCCACCATGACAAAATCCAATGTAGGGAGGTCTGAGGATAAGCAAGTAGATTGTATCGTTTTGTTACTACTGCCATCGGTTTCCTGTGAACCAAATGAGTGATTGTCTGTTAACTGTTTAAGTAATGGGGGTTTACCTATGGCAAAACCACGAGCGATCGCATCACAGCGTTCATTACCAACGTTACCAGCGTGACCTCTGACATACTGCCAATTTAGAGGCGTTCCTTGTTTTTGTATATCAGAGTTCAATTGATCGAGGATTTCCCAAATATCTTGATTGAGAACTGCTTTACCTTGAGAAGTTTTCCAGCCTTTTTTCTTCCAACCTTTAACCCATTGGGTAATGCCTTTAAGGACGTATTCGCTATCTGTGTAGAGGGTGATTGGTTCTGTTTGTTCAGATTTGGTGATGGATTTTAAAGCCGCGATCGCCGCCAGCATTTCCATCCGATTATTTGTGGTAGCTGGTTCACCATCGCCCATTTCAGCTACACAGTTATCGCTGTAATAAACAACAACTCCCCAACCTCCAGGGCCAGGGTTGCCAGAGCAAGCTCCATCGGTGTAAATACTTTTAATTGTGCGATCAGAAAACATAAGAATAACTTGACTGATGGCTAAAAACTGAGGACTGTTATCAGTTAACAGTGATCAGCAACCAAGGTGATAATGGCTCACTGGTAACTGATAATTGATCATTGATTTAGTCTAAACCTACCTGCGTCATTAACCGATTAATGTCAAAATGAGTTGCCATTAACTGACGGATAAACTGTACCTTAATTGGTTCATGCAGACGTACTTGACCAAAGGCGCGGTCAACAATTTCGACTGTAGTTAGTGTATCTAGATCCACCGAAAGAATTGGTATTTCTAAATCTTCAGCACGACTAATAATAAATGATTGTGGTGGTATATGACCTGTGAGGATTAAACATTGAGTTGATGTCTCTAAAGCTGCGAGTTGAATATCTGTGCGATCGCCTCCTGTAACTACCGCCATATTGTTACCTTTGCGGAAATACTCTAGGGCTGAGTTAACATTCATCGCCCCAATTGTCAAGCTTTCTACCATCAAATCTAGACGGTCAGGGCGGCAGAGAACTTGGGCTTGTAGCTGATGTACCAGGTTGCTAACGCTGACACTCCGCAACAAAGAGCTACGGGGCAACATTCCTAACACAGAAATGCCATTGCGTTCTAAAAAAGGTCGCACCAATGTATCAACGTTATCTATTTGATCTGCTGGAATATCATTAATTAAGACACCCAGCAAGTATTTACCAAGTCGCTGTTTTGCTGACAATAAAGCATCTACTAATGTTACTGGGTGAAAACGCGCCACCAGTAATATTGATGCGTCAACAACTTGAGCCACTTGTAGTAAAGATAAATCAAACAAACTGCCTTCAGAAAGCGTCCCTGCTCCTTCTAATAAAACTAAATCTCCACTGGGTTGTTGGAGGTAATTTTTTAGAGATTGGCAGTAGTCAACTTGATCTTCTTGGCGTAGGCGTTTTTGAATTGTTTCCTCATTTAAGGGTAAAAGGGGCGATCGCACATGAGTTTCTGGCAAATTGAGTACTTGTGAAATAAATTTCACGTCTTCTTCGATAGCGTCGCTGTGATTTTCGCCAAAATCAGTTGCCAGGGGTTTGCCGTAGGCGATCGCAATTCCTTTTTCTTGTAGCTGATGGGCAATGCCTAAAATAGTGGCTGATTTACCACTGTAAGCTTCTGTCGAACCAACCAGCAAATACTTCACAGATTTTGCCATGCCCTCACTCCTCATATTTAAGTTTGTCAATGTTTAGTCATCCATACGAAGTAATTTCCGGTAAAATTCCTGTGGAAAATCAATATATTTGTTTGTTTTAAAATTGGTAATTACATCAATCAAATAATTAATAAACTTGGAATTTTCCAAAGTGATTTCATAGCTGAGATCGGCATTGCCATCAAACTGTAACCGACAACGAGTAAGTTCTGCTGGTAACTTAGTAACATACCAAGTAGCAATAAAGGGAATGCTATCTCCACCTTCGATTCTTCGGACACCTTCTAGAGCAGCTTTTTGATAAAGACTAATCGCTTGTGGTAAAAAATTGCGTTTAGCGCCTTGGCAGTAAGGCCCATATATTCCAACTAATGCTTGCTCTGCTGGCTGGAGTTGGTCAATAGACATGATCAAACTTCCTCAATTTCCGTAAATGAACTTCAACCGTCAGCAATATCATTCTGACGCATCTGATGGCAGGACTTACGCATTTTAACGATCTGATTAATAATGTGGGGTGGGGGTACAAATGTATGTGGTTGGTGCTGCTATTTATCTGAAGTTCTGCTTCAGTCCTATGATTATTGAAGTAGAAAGCTAAATGAGTTGGTATTTGGACACGCTACGATGCTAATAAACTGAGAAATCATCATAGTATTGGTGAACTGAACATCTAAGGAAGTGCAACAATACCGGATGTACGGTATGTTGTTAGCTGATCCCCAGCTTATGAAGGGGTATTGATAAATATTTGGTGGTTGAATCAAGTAACCTATGCCGGAGAGTTCCTGGCCAGAAAAAAATTATGACAGCGAGTTTGATCCTATCGACTCTCTGTTATCCGACGATTTAGAAAGCGACTTTTTTCAGGGTGTGGCAGGACGGCGGCGTAAAGCTGCTGTAGTGCTAACAGTGATTTGGAGCGTAATGATCGCTCTGCACTTAATTGATTGGGGTTCCTGGTTGATCCTTGCTCTAACCTGTCTACTGGGAATTCAGGCAGTGCGAGTGTTGTTAGCTCGTCCTCACCTCATCCCTCCTCCTTATTCTTCAGAAACACCCGCAGAATTGCCTTATGTGTCACTGCTAGTCGCTGCGAAAAATGAAGAAGCCGTGGTTAGCAATTTAGTGAGAATGCTCTCTAACCAAGACTACCCAGCCGATCGTTATGAACTTTGGGTAATTGACGATCACAGCACTGACAAAACACCACAGTTATTAGATAAGTTAGCCAAAGAATACGACCAGTTGCATATCATGCACCGTCCTGCTGGTGCTAGTGGCGGTAAATCTGGCGCACTTAATCAGGTATTACCTCTAACGAAGGGTGAAATTCTCGCAGTGTTTGATGCTGATGCTCAGGTGTCTCCAGATTTCTTGCGACGGGTGCTACCGTGTTTTGAAAAAAAACAGGTGGGTGCGGTGCAGGTGCGTAAAGCTATAGCAAATTCGTCTGTTAATTTCTGGACTCGTGGACAGATGGCAGAAATGGGTCTTGATAGTTATTTTCAGCAACAGCGTATTGCTATTGGTGGAATTGGGGAACTGCGGGGTAATGGTCAGTTTGTCCGACGCGCAGCACTCTCTAGCTGTGGTGGCTGGAATGAGGAAACAATTACAGATGATTTAGATTTAACTATCCGTTTACACCTTGATAAATGGGATATAGAGTTTGTGGAAGTTCCAGCAGTGCAAGAGGAAGGCGTGACAACCGCTTTAGCATTGTGGCATCAGCGTAATCGTTGGGCAGAAGGAGGATACCAGCGCTATTTAGATTACTGGCGTTTAATTGCTAGTAATCGAATGGGATTGTTAAAAACGCTGGATTTATGGTCGTTTATGTTAATCCAGTACATCCTTCCGGCTGCTGCTGTACCAGATTTGGTGATGGCGATCGCACGGCATCGTTTGCCACTATTAACTCCCTTAAGTGCTATGGGTTTAACTCTCTCGTTTTGGGGAATGTTCATTGGTTTGCGCCGCATCCAAAAACACGAAGCTGGTATGTCCACCTTTTTTGTTCCCGTACTGCAAACGTTACGAGGCAGCCTTTATATGCTCCACTGGTGGCTAGTGATAGCTGGTACTACTGCTCGTATTTCTATCAGACCTAAACGGCTAAAATGGGTTAAAACTGTGCATCAAGGTACAGAAGAAGTTTGGTTAGATGTTCCTGAGCAATCTTAATTAGGTAGCTGCCAAACATCAAAAGCCTTCATACTCATCTTCTTGCGGCTCTTCTAATTCTTCATCTAGAAAAGCCGCATTAATTATATTATCTTCAGCTTGTAATTGCTGAGATCTGGCAGGTTTGTTAACCTCTATGTCTTCCACTATCTCCACAAATTCCCCATCAAAAAATTTAGCTAAACTACGGGCTGCCTTAGTAACATCATCTGTTTTTGACTCATTAGTAGGCGTTACTGGCGACGGAGTAATAGCTGATGACGAGTTCGTCTTAGGTGGCTCTATTATCGCTTTAGCAGCTTGTGACGATGGGTTGTTGGCTGGAGTAGCATCATTATTTCCATTATTTCTTGCTACTGGCTCAGTTGCATGATGTAAATCCCTGGCTGGTTCTTGAACAGTAGCTGTTTTTGACTGTGTACGAGGATCTAGTTGGAATTGCACCTTAACCGGATGTTGGCAGACAGTTTGAAAAGCAGCTTCAATGTATTGAGATTTACTTTGTGCCAAATTTAACAATGGCTGGGAAGCAACACCTATACGGGCAACATTGCTCTCAAATACTAACAATCTACACCGCTGGCGCACAAAAGCTAGCGCGCCCGGCATCCGTATATTGGCGATTACCTCCTGCCAAAGTTGTTCGAGAGTAAGCGAGTGTGAATTAACATCAGTTATTTGGGAGGATGAAACACTCGCTGCTGGAGAGGGAATTGGCTCTGGAGTAGGTAATTCTTTTACTGGCTCTGAATCTATCGGAGTAGGTAAAGGATTGTTTACTGGAGTAATCGGGGGAGATATTTGCTGTGGTGCTGGTGATGGAGATTTTGCAGGTGTCTGGCTGCGAATTTCATCAATTTTGGGTGTGGTGCTAGTTGGTATAGGTTGATGAGATGTTTGATAGGTAACTGCTGATGGTAATAATCCCAATAGTGTTACTTCTAACCATAAACGCGGTTGAGTAGTATTTTTGATTTGAACTTCGCTGTCTTTGAGATGCTTTTGGCTAACTAAAATTTTGTTTGCATCCCAATTTTTAGCTTCTTGGCATAACTGTTGCCATGTTTGGGCTGTCAATGCAACTAAATCGCCACGACTAGGTGCAGTTTTAGCTATGAGTAAATCTCGATAGAAACCTGCTAAATTTTGTAAGACTACTAAAGGTTCTCTACCTCTTTCCATTAGGCTACGAGCGCGATCGAGTACGGTTTCAGCATTGTTCGCTGCGATCGCTTGCACTAATACCATTAAATCTCTTTCTGGAACTGCCCCAGTTAAATCCCATACTTTCTCTACTGTCACCTGACCAGCTAATAAACTCAACTGATCTAATAAACTTTCTGCATCCCGCAAGCCGCCTTGAGCCATTTGGGCAACTAAAGTTACTGCTTCATCTGTAATATTGATATTTTCTGCTTCAGCAATTTTCCTTAAGTGCTGCGCCATCGGAGCTAAGGGGATGCGGCGAAAATCAAATCTTTGACAGCGAGAAATAATGGTTGGTAATACTCGTTGTGGGTCTGTAGTTGCTAATACAAAGACTACGTGGGCTGGCGGTTCTTCCAATGTCTTCAGCAACGCATTAAAAGCTGCGGTACTGAGCATATGGACTTCATCAATGATGTAAACTTTGTGGCGACACTGCACTGGCGCAAATTGGGCGCGTTCGATCAGTTCTCGGATATTATCTACGCCTGTGTTACTGGCGGCATCAATTTCGATGATGTCTAGTGCTGAACCAGATGCGATCGCACGACATACCTCACATTTACCACAAGGGCTATCTGTAGGAACATCACTAGCTAGACAATTGAGAGACTTTGCCAAAATTCGGGCGCTGGAAGTTTTACCAGTGCCTCTAGCGCCTGTAAACAAATAAGCAGGAGCAATGCGACGTAGACGAATAGCATTACTCAAGGTGGTGGCGATCGCCTCTTGTCCCACCAACTGCGCGAAAGTTTGAGGTCTGTACTTGTGATGGAGAGGTTCGTAATTCACAGCAGCAGTGAGAAGCAGATACTACAGAATTTTAGAGTTATAAGGGTGTGGTCACCCGCCTGTCGGTAACAGAGGTAAGGGCGATGAGGAAGTATTATTTATTAAACCTCCCCATCTTCCCGATCTTCCCTATCCCTACCAATTATTTACGACCACATCCACGTTATCCTCCTACATGATCCTAACCGTTACATTTACTCCGGTAGGATAGGTCATAAATACTTAGGTCAAAGGGCGCAAAATGCTGCAAGGAATTTGGAAGTCTTTAGTAAACGCGTTTCAAAGTTTGTTTGGTAGCGGCACAAGCCAAAAACCAACAGTGTCATTGCTACGTAATGAACCTCCTCCAGCGTTGGAGGATGCAGATTATGAATATTTGTTCATGCAACTCATTGAAGGAGTAGCTCATGGCTGGCAGCAGCAACGGCTATTAAAATTTTTTGATGCGCTAGAACATCGCACTACTCAAGAACAATGGTTCGCTTGGCTACGCCGCTTCGGTGATAGATTACTGACAAGTTCTGTTCCGAATAATGAATTAGCAGCACGGATGGTACAGCTAGGTGAGATTGGCTGTGGGGAAATTGGAGTAATGGCATACGATATTGGAATGCAATTGCTCACTCAACAAGATTCAACCGACCAAACCTGGGATCTAGATTCACCACAGGTTGTATACGTTGATGCAGAAGAGATGACATTTGAGCAAAATCTAGATGATTGGAATGATTCTAGCCCAGAGTTATTTTCAGCAGAAATTGAACAATTACAAACACCATCTGTGGAGCTAGATTCACCACAGGTAATCTACGTTGATGCAGAAAAGACCATAGATGTTGAGCAAAATTTAGATGTTTGGAATGACTCTAGCCCAGAAGGGGTTTCCTCAGAAATCGCACAATCACAACCACCATCTGGGGATTTAGATTCACCACAAGTAATCTACGTTGATGCAGAAAAGACCACAGATGTTAATCAAAATTTAGATGTTTGGAATGATTCTAATCCAGAATTGGTTTCTCCAGAAACTGCCCAATCACAAGCACCATCTGGGGATTTAGATTCACCACAAGTAATCTACGTTAATACAGAAAAGACCACAGATGTTGAGCAAAACCGTGATCCTTGGGATGACTCTAATTCAGAATTGGTTTCTGAAGAAACTGCACAATTCCAACCAACCTCTGTGGAGCTAGATTCACCACAAGTAATCTACGTTAATGCAGAAAAGACCACAGATGTTAATCAAAATCGTGATCCTTGGGATGACTCTACTCCAGAATTGGTTTCTTCAGTTTCTGAAGAATCACAAGAATTTTCGATAGATGAATTGTTGTTTATGCTGGAACAAAACCCTGCTTTAGCGCGAGAAATGTCTGAACAATTACAAATTACTAGCACTAATCCAGAGGCAATTTTGGAAGCCTTTATTCAGCAGTTAGATAAGGATATGCCAACTCAGGCAGATGAATCACAAAATTGATTAACTACTTTTTCTTATGAAAATATTCAGTTAAATTTTATCAGTTACTACCAAATTGTCCTGATCGGTAGTAAATTTAGGCTTGGTCATTGGTTATCCGTGATCGAGTCGCCTTGCCTTTTGTGGTAATATCTATGTAGCTAAATTAAATTTTTTAGCTTTCGTAAAACTTGGGCGTAATAATGTGATGAGGTTGGTCTAGTTAAAATGCCTTGTGATGGGCTAAACAAAATTGCTAATAAAAATAAGCCAAAACTAAATAATACAATTGCTGGGCCAGAAGGAATATTTAAATAATAGCTGCTATATACTCCACTAATACTTGTAATTATTCCTATAACCGCACCTAACATCATCATTAAATGCAGTTCTTTAACTAATAAATAAGCAGTAATTCCTGGCCCAACTAAGAGAGATATTACTAACACAACGCCCACTGATTGCATACTAGCAACAATAGTAAGAGTAATTGCTGCCATTAGCCCTAAGTGAAGGTAATTTACAGGTAATCCCATTGCCTCAGCGCCTAGAGGATCAAAGGTATAAAATAATAATTGTTTATAAAAAACTTTCACAAATATTAAAACAATCACCACAATTCCTGCAGTTCGTAAAACATCTGTAATTGTCACCCCTAAAATATCGCCAAAAAGCAAATTTTCTAAATCTAGCTTACTTTTGAGTAAAGTAATGAGGGTAATACCCAAGGAAAAAAAACTCGAAAAAGTCAATGCCATTGCTGCATCAACTTTGACGCGAGATTGAGATTTAATCCAAGCAATTACAAATGTGCTAAAGATACCAGAGATAAATGCTCCAATTAAAATATCAATACCCACAAAGAATGCGATCGCTAAACCAGGTAAAACAGCATGGGCAATTACATCCCCTAAAAGAGCCATCCGTTGAACGATCAGGTAACTGCCAACAATCGGGCAAAGAATACCTACCAAAATGCCCATCATCATAGCATTACGGATAAATTCATAATTGAGCGGTTCAAGTAACCAATCAAGCATAATCAATTAACAATTAACCACCATTAACTTCTGTTGGGGGCTGGCAATCACGAAGAAGTTTTTGATTTTCCATAGCTATAAGGCGCGGGACAAGCATCTAAAAATTTATCAGTATTAATTTATAATTAATTTTATAATTGCAATGTGATTGATTTTGCGGTAATATTTTTGTTCTGTTCCAAGTTAACGTTGAGATTCAACAAAAATATAAAGTTTCAAGAGATGATTTAGCAGAATTATGTGCGCTTTGCCCGTACGCACGTTGAATATTTTCTATCGTCATTACTTCTTTTGGAACTCCGACAGCAACTAATTGTTGATTTAATAATAATAATCTGTCATATTTAGCTAAATCTTGTCCCCATTGATGAGAACTAACTAATAATGTTTTACACTCAGCTTTAAGATCAGAAAATACCTCAAAAATCAAAGCTTCTGTTTTTTTATCAATACCAATTAAGGGTTCATCAAACAAAAATATCTCTGCTTGCTGGGCGATCGCACGGGCAATAAACACCCGTTGCTGCTGTCCACCTGAAAGTTCGCCAATTTGACGATGGCGAAGTTCCCACATCCCGACTCGTTGCAAAGCATTTTCAGCAAGTTGTTGAGATTGACGACTGAGACCAGAAAACAACCCTCTATTGAAGGTGCGACCCATCAGCACTACATTCCAGACAGTAACAGGATAATCCCAGTCGATCTGACTTCGCTGTGGAATATAAGCTACCTGTTGCCGTTGCTGTTTTAGAGGGCGCTGATTAAATCTCACAAACCCGCTGTTCATAGGAATTAATCCCAGCATCGCTTTGACTAGGGTACTTTTTCCTGCGCCATTTGGGCCAATTAAACCTACAAGTTGCCCTGGTGCGATCGAGAAACTCACACCCTGAAGTGCTGAGACTCCTCGGTAATTAACTGCTAGGTTTTGGACTTCCAGCATCACTGATTTTTATTAGAATGAATATCATTATCGCATGGTACTGTTGCTATTGTGCATTAATTGCCGAGCTAACGACATCTTCTTAAAGCTGCCGATATGTTTGCTGGGCGAAATTTTATAGGCGAAATTTTGAATTATGAATCAAGATCTCAAGAAAAAAAATTTGGTGACTGCCACGGTGGGGCTTTCACTCTTACTGGTTGGTTGTAATGCTAACACTCAGACCAATAATCTTAGTAGCAACGGCAACTCAACTAATAAATTACCTACAGTAGTGGCAACCCATAGTGTTTTATGCGATTTAACTAAAGTAATTGCTCAAAATACTATTGATTTAACTTGTTTAATTCAGCCTGGTGTTGATGTCCACGTTTATAAAGCTACCCCGCAAGACCGCAAAGCAGTAGAGAAAGCACAACTAATTTTGTATGGCGGCTATAACTTTGAACCAGAATTAATTAAAATTATTAACGCCAGCAATCAAGCTGCAACCAAAGTTGCTGTGCATGAAGTTGCAGTTCCCAAACCCTTAATGGGAGAAAACGATCATCACGAAGCTGAGGAAAAATCAGCTAAACACGAACTTGTTCCCGACCCCCATATTTGGCACAATACCCAGAATGGTATTCGGATGGTGGAAGTAATTCGAGAACAACTAACCAAATTGTCCCCTGCCAATTTTAATGTGTATGCGGCTAATGCCCATCAGCTAAGTGACAAACTTAAACAACTAGATGCTTGGACTAAAGCACAAATTAACACAATTCCCCTTAAACAGCGTAAATTAGTAACAACTCATGAATCTCTAAATTACTATGCAAATGCTTATGGTATTACTATTGAAGGCGCATTACAAGGACTTAGCAATGAAGAAAAACCGACAGCATTACGGGTTAAAGAACTGGTAACTGAAGTTAAAAATGCTGGCGTACCTACGATTTTCACTGAAGCAACAGGTAATGACAAAGTAATTAAAACTGTCGCTAAAGAAGCAAAAGTTAAAGTTGCAGAGCAAGGATTGTTTGTAGATAGTTTGGGAACCCCTGGTAGTCAGGGAGATACATACATTGGGATGTTAACCAGCAATACTTGCACAATAACTTCAGGACTAGGTGGTAAATGTAGTGCTTTTTTAGGGAATACTTTAAACAAGTAAGTTCATTACGCCAGTGTGACCTTTTACCGCATAATTAAACATAAAACTAAACTACTCTCCCTGTCTAGGGAGAGAGGTTGACAGTGTAGTTATTTTTGTTTTCTTAAATTGCTATACTTGAAATATTGTATTTCGTCGGCGTTTATCTGCGGGCATCTGCGGTTAATCTGCCTAATAAATAACCAAAATAACGATTGTTTTAATCAATTTATTATTTTAAATGAAATTGATGTTAAGAACTTGCTGCATACACAATGTAACATTTTGACGTAACAGCAAATATAGCTTTATGCCTATACAGATTTTTTTAATGTTTTTGTAAGGTTTAAATCCAACAATATGGAAAAGACTATGGCTAATCCCTCTCACATTAATAATTTTTAGCTTTGATTATGGTAAAAAAACATATATTACAATAAAAGTATCTAACCTAATTGTCTTAAATTCTTACAAATATAACTAATATTAAATTGATTAGTAATTATAATTTGCCTCTATGTTGTCAATTTTAAGCAGCAAGATTACCAATTGGTTGGCTCAAGAGGTAAATAATTCTCTAGCACGACAAACACTCGTCAAGATGGCTCTAAGAATAGCTGTTGTAGTCCTTGCATCTACAACAATTAGTTATCTTCACGTTTTTGCCCTTTTGGAGGTTCAGACAAAAGAACAGCTTGAGAAATATATCAGCGAACGGGGTCAAAGAGAAAAAAATTTATTTGCTTTAGCTGAAGATAATCTTGCTGAGTTAAAACAAGAGTTGTTGTGGCAACTTAAGCAAGCAGGTACACAAGATCCGCGTACAGAATTTAATCAACTGTTTGTTAAACAGACAGATGGTGTGACGCGTAACCGTCCAGAAAGATTTAACTATAAGCGGCAAGCAGGTTTGTTTGTAGATCCTCGAATAAAAATTAATGCAGACGTTCGCCGTCGTGTAATGATTTTTTATAAAATGGCTAATGCTTATGGGCCTGCGTGGAAAAACCGCTTTGCCAGCACCTACTTCTTAGCACCAGAAAATTTTTCAGTATCTTACTGGCCTACGGTTCCTATTGCTCAACAGCAAGCAGCCGATTTTTATGAACCTGGTCAAGAATATTTTTATATTAGCGATCGCCAACACAATCCACAACGAAAAACTGCTTGGACAGGAGTTTACTTTGATTCTTTGGTCAAAAACTGGATGGTATCTTGTGTATCCCCAGTTTATGTAGGCGACAGACATATAGCAACAGTTGGACACGATGTTCTGCTTGATGAATTAATCAAACGAACAGTTAACAACCAGCTTAAAGGAACCTACAACATCATTTTCCGTAAAGATGGTCGCCTGATTGCTCACCCACAACTCATGAAAGAAATTGAAGCAAGCGGTGGTAAGTTTGACATTCTCAAATCAGGCGATGAGCATCTTAAACAGATATTTCAACAGGCAAAAACTATTAATTCAAAAGAAGCGGTCATCGACAATGCCAAAAATAATGAGTACCTTGCAGTTACAACTATTCCAGAGCCAGATTGGTATTTTGTTACAGTATTTCCAAAATCTTTATTGTCAAAGGAAGCACAAGCAACCGCTTGGTTTATATTAATTTTAGGGTTTGTTGCGTTGCTAGTGGAAGTCTGGGCGCTATTTTCAGTTCTGCGTAAACAGGTCGCTACCCCTTTAAATCAATTTACTCAAGCAACCGACCAGATTGCTAGTGGAAACCTAAATATTAAAATTGATGCAACCAGGAAAGATGAGTTGGGTCGTCTGGCATCCTCATTTAATTTGATGGCGAGTGCAATTCGAGAACGAGATGCACAGTTAGCAAATCAAAATACTCAATTAGAACAGCAAGTAGATAATAGAACCAGAGAATTAACAGAAACAATTAATCAACTTTCTGCTCAAATTTTGGAACGGCAAAAAGCAGAAGAAGCATTACGGCAAAGTGAAGAGTTATTTCGTTCTCTAAGTTCTTGTTCACCAGTAGGTATCTTTCTGACAGATACCAACGGGCATTGTACATACACTAATCCTCGTTACCAAGAAATTACTAATCTAACTTTTGAAGCAAGTTTAGGAGAGGGTTGGACACAATCTATCCACCCAGAAGATAGTGAACGAGTATGCGCGAGTTGGGTTGCATATACACAACAAAGACAGGAATATTCCGAAGAGTATCGTCTTTCACTAGATGGAATTATTCGTTGGGTTTATGTTTGTTCAGCGCCAATATTCTCAGATATGGGTGATCTCTTGGGTTACGTTGGTACGCTAGAAGACATTACGCAACGCAAGCAAGCAGAGGATGACATTTATAAAGCTTTATTAAAAGAAAAAGAACTGAATGAATTAAAATCTAGCTTTATTTCAATGGCTTCTCATGAGTTTCGCACGCCCCTAACAGTGATTTTAAGTTCTTCCGAGTTACTACAAGTTTTTGGCGATAAGTTTAGTGATGATAAAAAGCTTCAATACTTTAACAAGATCCAAGATCAAGTCAAAAATATGACTCAGTTATTAGAGGATGTGCTTTTTTTAGGGAAAAGCGATGTGGCACATCTTGAGTTTAACCCAGCAGCTATGGATTTAGAACAATGGTGTCGCTCCTTGATTGAGGAAATGCAAGTGATGAAGACCGAACAGCACACTATCGAATTTACTTATATACATAAACCTAATAATTCACCGCCAAGTACCATTGCTTATATGGATGAAAAATTGCTACAACACATTTTTAGCAATTTACTTTCTAATGCAATTAAATATTCCCCATCTGGGGGTGTAGTTCAATTTAAAGTGACAATAGAGGAGAAATGTGCCATCTTTGATATTACTGATTCTGGTATTGGAATTCCTCCCGAAGATTTACAAAAATTATTTAATACCTTCCATCGAGCTAAAAATGTAGGAAATATCCCTGGCACAGGGCTAGGGCTGGCAATTGTGCAAAATTCAGTCAAGCTTCACGGTGGTACTATTAATGTTAAGAGCGAGATTGGTAAAGGTACAACATTTACAGTGAATTTACCTTGGAATTGTGAGTCTAGCGTCGTTAATTAAACTTGCTTTTTTAGAAAAATATTTCATACACACAAAGAATTTTGCTGGTAGCTTCTTAAAACTTATATTTAGTACCTATTTACGCAAACCCGTGACTTATCAGCTTGACATATCAATAATCAATTATTAGATGCTTGCCCCGTGACTTGTAGTTATGAAAAATCAAAAAAATCTATTTTAAGTTTCTAACTTCAGTCGTCGAGCAAGTGATAAATTTTTATTAATTTTGACTTTTGCTAAATTTTTATGCTTATAATAGCATTTTTAGACAAAATATACATAAATCTTAATAAAAGTAAAAAAAATATAAGATTGGCGAGTTTGAGTAAAGTTTTATGTATATTGTTATATATTATACATTTAGCAGTAAAACATTTGTGGAGTAAGTCGGAAAAAATTTCTGTAGCGAATAGATAAATAGTGGATTGTTGATTATAAACGAAAGAGTAGCAGATGCGAACAAGCGAGCAGATTCAAACAGAGATCCAGAAAAATTTTGGTTTCGTTCCTCCCTTCTTTGAACCAGCGTTCCAGAACTCACAGGTATTAGAAAACCTCTGGCAACAGACATTATTTGCCTATATATTGAATCCTTTCTCGCCTCTGTTCAAAGAAAAACTTTCTGCTTACCTCTCACGTTACTGTCCGGTTCCCTATTGTCTAGTCTGTCATAGTTGTTCCTTACGTCCTCTCGGAATGAATGGACGCGAAGTTTTGCAACTATTATCTTCACCTGCACCAACTCTAACAGAAATAGATTTCCATCTAAATGTCCTAAGAACACACAAAAGCGAACTTAATGCCTTATCTAATATCAACTCAGTACTAGAAGAAAGTTTACTGCGTTGTGCAATCTTTATTTCCATAGAACACGATCTTGCTGTCAACTGTCGCCATCAGCTACGTGACATACTAGGATACGAAAATTATCAACATTTAGTTACTTTTGTAGCTTACATTCAGACTTGTAATGGGTGGATGGAAGCGCACCCTGAAGTTTCCTATGAAGCTGACAAAAGAGCTATAGATTATCTCGCCAGCTTACTAAAGGAAGAACCTGCTTTAGCTGATTTTTTCCAGAATCATCTTAAAAAGGTTGAGGATGAACAATTAACTCAGTGCGATCGCACTGAGAACCGAGAACAACAGCAAAAACAAAGTCAACTTCTTGCCGAAAATTCACGACTTGTGCAGGCTGTTAATTCAGCTTCAGTAGGGATATTAATTACAGACCCTCACCAACCGAATCATCCCATAATCTACTCAAATCCTGCTTTTTCTAAGATCACAGGATATCAACCCGATGAAATTATTGGTCGCAATTGCCGTTTTTTACAGGGTTCTTCTACAGATTCCAAAACTGTTGATTTTATTCGTCAGGCAATTGCTGAAAGTAGAGAAGTGAAAGCCACACTGCTAAATTATCGCAAAGATGGTCAGCCATTCTGGAACGAGTTAAAAATTTCTCCAGTTTTTTCAGATCTAGGTGAATTACTTTACTTCGTTGGCTTTCAAACAGACATTACCGAAAAAAAACAGCTTGAAGCACAAGTTTTTCGCGCTCAACGTTTGGAAAGTGTGGGCAATCTAGCGTTTGGTATGGCTCACAACTTAAATAATGCCTTAACACCAGTAATGATGGCTGTTGAGCTTTTAGAAACAAAGATTCAGGACAACCAAAGTAAAAGTTTGTTTAAAACTGTAACCGTCAATATTGAACGCAGTGCTGATTTAGTTAAGCAGGTGTTGTCATTTGTGCGAGGAGTCGAGGGAGAACGTCAAATTTTACAGGTCAAAACTTTAATTAAAGAAATTGAACATATTGTCAAAAATACATTTCCTCAATCTATACAAATCACTACTCGTATTCTCAATCAGCCTTCTTGGGGAATTTTGGGAGATGCTACCCAATTACACCAAGTTTTGCTCAACCTGTGTATAAATGCTCGTGATGCTATGCCAGAGGGTGGGAATTTAAGCATAAGAGCAGAAAATGTTTGGATTGATTCAAATCAAACTCAGATAAATATTGATGCTAAAGATGGTTCCTATATTGTCATAACTGTTAACGATACAGGAACAGGTATTGCTCCAGAAATATTGACTAAAATTTTTGACCCATTTTTTACCACCAAAGAGTTTGGTAAAGGTACAGGAATTGGTTTGTCAACAGTTCAAGGAATTATTAAAGCTCATGGCGGTTTTATCAATGTATTTAGTGAAGTGGGAAAAACCCAGTTTCAGGTGTATCTCCCAGCCATAGAACTAACTTAAGTATTTTGGCGGTAGTATGCACCCTTAGCATTTGCGAATATATAGGATATCAGCTAATCCTGAGTACAAATTTTTGAATTCAGTTTTAAAATAGTGCAGAGGAATTATAAATCTACACTATTTTAAAAACCTCTAGTTTTGTTACCTTGACTAACGGTGATTTCTCTTTTTCTTCTTCTGCTTAGAGTGACAACAGCAATCTGTTCATTTTTTAAACAAAAGTAAAACCAGCAGTAGTGCCAGGGATGATAGCTCCTGCCCCTAAATTTACGCCCTGCAACACACCAATAAGTTCATCTTGGGCAGATAATGAACCAGTCGTGCTGTCATTGTCAATAAAAATCCCTGTGCCACTACCACTAAAAGTACCAGCTGGAGCAGCACCTAGATAGTAAGAGAAGTCTTTAGTTAGTTGCACAACATCAGATTCCACATTGAAGTCAAGAATGCGAGCATAATCTTTCACTCCAGCATTAGTATCCACACCGTCATTGTAAAAGACACCAGCCGCAGTCCCCAAGACAAAAGTATCAACGCCAGCATTACCAGTGAGGAAGTCTCTCTCACCAACACCGAAGCTAGCTAAATTAGCTCCAGTTAAAGTATCAATGCCGTCGCCACCGTATACATAATCATTGCCAGCACCACCACTAAGGCTATCATCACCTGCATAACCGTATAAGTAGTTATTACTGTCATTGCCAGTGATTATGTCGTTGTAGTTGGAACCTTGCACGTATTCGATGTTGCTTAAAGTGTCGCCTTCGGCATCTCCGCCACTAGCTGTACTTGCAGCTAAGTCAATGAGTACACCAGCAGTTGAGGTGGTATATATGACTGTATCATTACCAATTCCACCATCAAGCGCATCAGCACCACTACCTCCAGAGAGGTCGTCGTTACCATCATTACCATTGATAGTGTCGTCACCTGCTTCACCGTAGAGGTAATCAGTTCCAGTACCACCATTGATAGTGTCGTTACCTACACCACCGTAGACATAATCCTTGCCAGCACCACCACTAAGGCTATCATCACCTGCATAACCGTATAAGTGGTTATTGCTGTCATTGCCAGTGATGGTATCTGAGTAATTAGAAGCTTTAACACGTTCTATATTGATGAGGGTATCACCAGTAGCATAACCACCACTACTTGTGCCTGTTTGTAGGTCAATAGTTACGCCGGAGGTAGAATTTTTGTAGTCAATCATATCAAGCCCATCACCACCGTCGAAGTAGTCAGCGCCTAAGCTACCGAGAATGTAATCGTTACCTGCTAAACCATAAAAGACATCGCTACTGGATGTGCTAGTAAAGCTGTCAGCATCTATGGTTCCGGTAGTGGGAGTTTGGATGTTGAGATTAAAGTTATCACTAACTGTGCCACCATTTCCATCGTTGGCAGTTACTTTTAGGGTGTAGTTGCCAATAGTAGTAGCATTGCTGGTAAAGGTGCGGGTACTGGACTCGAAAGTTAACCAAGCAGGGAGAGCGGAATTATCAGCGAGGGTGGCAGTATAACTCAGGGTGTCATTATTAACATCGCTGAAGGTGTTGGCAGCAAAGGTAAAATTGAGGGGGGTATTGCTGGGGAGGGTGTAGTCAGTGATGGGGTTGGCTACTATTGGAGCCGCGAAAAGATTGCCGTTGGCATCGAAGGCAGCGATAAATGCGTCAGTACTACCCTGAGTGGTATTACCTGCCAGAGTGCCAGTAGTTGTACCAGTGACATAGACATTGCCATTACTGCCGATGGTGATGCTAGTAGCTTGGTCATCACCAGTTGTGCCAAATTGTCTAGCCCAGTCTTGAGTGCCATCGGGCTTGTACTTAACGATAACTGCGTCATTACTACCCTGATTTGTGTAGCCTGACAGAGCGCCATCAGTGTAAATACTAACATAGACATTGCCATTACTGTCGGTGCTGATGCTACTAGCTCTGTCATTACCACTTGTGCCAAATTGTTTGACCCAAGCTTCAGTACCACTGGCATCATACTTGGCGATAAATGCGTCCTGCGAGCCCTGGTTGGTGCCTGAGAAAGCGCCAGTAGTGGAACCAGTAACATAGATATTGCTATTAGTGTCGATGCTGAGGCTAGTAGCTCTGTCAATACCACTTGTACCAAATTGTTTGACCCAGGCTTCATTACCATTGGTATCATACTTGACGATAAATGCGTCAAAATTGCCCAGATTGGTGTTCCCTGGCAGAGCGCCCGTAGTGATACCAGTGGCATAGACGTTGTTATTACTGTCGATGCTGATGCCTGAACCGGAGTCTACACCAGATGTGGCAATTGGCTTGAACCAGGCTTGATTACCATTGGTATCATACTTGACGATAAATGCGTCACCACTGACGGGAATCCCGTTGAATACAGTGCCATTAATGGAACCCGTTGCATAGACGTTGTTATTACTGTCGGTTTTGATACCTGATGCTGCGTCACTACTACTTGTGCCAAATTGCCTAACCCAAGTTTGATCGCCATTGGCATCGTACTTGACGATAAATGCGTCTGTACTGCCTAGATTGGTGTTGTCTGGTAGAGCGCCCGAAGTGAAACCACTAGCATAGACATTGTTATTACTGTCGGTGCTGATGATACTAGCTACGTCGTTACTACTTGTGCCAAATTGTTCCACCCAGGCTAGAGTGCCATCGGCATTGTACTTGACGATAAATCCGTCATTAGGGGTCGTACTACCCGGAATGCCTACATTGGTGTTGTCTGGCAAAGCGCCCGTAGTGTAACCGCTGACATAGAGATTGCTATTGCTGTCGGTGCTGATGCCAAAAGGGTTATCAATACCAGATGAGCCAAATTGTATGAAGGGATAAGACATAAATTTCCTCTTAATATAAGTTAGACTGCGGTCTAAATCATTTTCAGAACGACCGCTGAGTTTTTAATTCAAATAACTCTGGATATAAAACCTTACTTTTGGTAGATGTATATGATAAATATATATCAACAAAAACAATATATCATACTTAAGATAGATTGATATACGCCTAGAACATACTCAACAAATTGTTACTTAAGGTTTTTAGGGGTTCAGGGGGCATTGCAACTTTAATCTTACTAATTGAAGTTTTCTGAAGTTGAGCTAAACTAAGTTATTTAAAAATAAAAAAAAAAGTATAACTTTACTACAGTAATTACACTGAATAAATTCCTGCACTTCTTAGGCTTGGGGTTATACTACGTATTAAACCCAGTGACAAAAATGCTCGCGCTACATATCGCTTTTTTATCACGATGAAAGTCAAACCTGGAACCAGCTTGAGGAAAGTCGATCTTTTAAAAAAATCGACAAATTTTTGAGGAAATAAAGCTTGAAATGCAGACAGTACCAATGTTTTGAAAAAATAGTAAATTTTTTCTTGCTGAAAGTGACAAAATAGCGATATAGGGGATGTAGAGTACCTCTTATTTCGCGTCTTTACATTTATGCAACCACAAAGAAAATGTGCGGGCTTATAATGCCCGCACAACATTTGTGTAGATTGTGGTTTATATAAGTATGGGGGCTGCGATCACACTCACAAAGGAAAAATGCGATCGCACACCTGATCGCAAACCTCCCACAATTAGCGAGTATTTACCTCAGTTACTGAAGCTGCTGACATTGCACCAGAGTAAATTATTCCCCGTTGCGTATCTAAAGTCAGAATTGCGCCATCTCTAATGACCTCAGTGGCATTCTTAACACCCACAATTACAGGCACACCTAGCTTTAACCCAATTACAGCAGCATGACTTGTGAGGCTATCATCTTCAGTAATAATGCCAGATGCCTTACGAATCAACTCCACAAAATCCACATTAGTATTTCGCGCTACTAAAATCTCTCCGTGATTAAAATTATTCACTTCTAAAGCACTGTGAGCTACTCTAGCTCTACCACTAACTGCTCCTTGACCAATACCAATTCCTTTACCTAAAACGGCTGTAACTACTTCTACTTTAATCAAGTCAGTTGAACCAGAGACACCCTGGAGTGTACCAGCAGTCAGCACTATTAAGTCTCCCTCAACCAGCAAATTTTTCTCTAACGCTACATTAATAGCAGCCTGAGATGTTTGACCAGTTGACGGTAAATCTAGTACCAATAAAGGTTTCACACCCCAAACTAGCTGTAGCTGTCGTGCCACATCTACGTGGGGAGTAATAGCTAAAATTGGTGTTTGAGGTCTGAATTTAGACACATTTCTAGCTGTCGCGCCACTTTTCGTCAAAGGCATAATTGCAGCAGCTTGTAGCTGTTCAGCAATTTGTCCGACTGCATGGCTAATAGCATTAGGAATTGATTTTCTGCTGTCTTTAACCTCGCGAAATAGATTTTCTTTCTCTATCCGCACAGCAATTCGTGCCATCGTTTCCACAGCTTCAACTGGATAACTACCTACTGCTGTTTCATTGGATAGCATTACCGCGTCTGTACCATCAATAATGGCATTGGCAACATCAGAAATCTCAGCACGGGTAGGTCTAGGATTATTCACCATGCTATCTAGCATTTGAGTTGCGGTGATAATCGGAATACCTAGGCGGTTAGCAGTAGCAATTAGCCGCTTTTGAAGGATGGGGACATCTTCTGCTGGAAGTTCAACCCCTAAGTCACCCCTAGCCACCATAACGCCATCACAGAGGGAGAGAACTGCCTCCATTTGGTCAATAGCTTCATGCTTTTCAATTTTGGCTATTACTGGCGTTTGCTTACCAGCACTAGCAATTAATTCTTTAATCTCTAAAACGTCTTGGGGGTTGCGAACAAAACTCAAAGCTACCCAGTCAACATTTTGATCTAGACCGAACATTAAATCTTTGCGGTCTTTATCAGTTAGTGCCTTAATTGACAGGTAGACACCAGGAAAATTTACACCTTTATTATTAGAAAGCGTTCCACCGACAACAACGCGGCAGTGTAATTCTCGTGTAGTTTTGTCTACCTTTTCGACGATCATTTCGACTTTGCCATCATCAAGGAGGATGGTAGCGCCTTCGGGAACCTCATCCGCTAGAGGTTCATAAGTAACAGAGCTAATTTTTTCGGTTCCTGGGACAGGGTTGCTGGTGAGAGTGAAGCGATCGCCTTTCTTGAGAGCAATTGGGCCTGTCTCAAAGCGCCCCAAACGAATCTTCGGCCCTTGCAAATCCTGCAAAATACCTACTGGCTGATTCAGTTCAAAAGCCGTCTGGCGGATTAGGCGAATACTACGCTGATGATCTTCATGAGTGCCATGAGAAAAGTTAAGGCGCAAGGTAGTAGCACCAGCTTGAATCAAAGCACGTAGAACTTCTGGGCTACTGGTAGCAGGGCCAATAGTGGCAACAATCTTCGTCCGGCGCAGGGAATCTCGCAGTTGCATGGAGGCAAAAATTAGAGTGGGGTAGCAGGTAAAGACAGCCTTTGCAGGTAACTAGCAGAGACTGGCTAATGAACAATTATCAATTAACAATTAACAATTATCAATTACCCTACCACTGAGGTTGACCGCTTAAAATACAATTATCAATTACCTTACAACTGCAATTGACTGCTTGAGGTCAGGTATATTTTGTTTAAAGTCTGAGACAAGCAGGTTGTCAACTGATAATTGATAATTGATTATTGCAAAGGATTTGGAATTATAATTGGAGCTAAAGTTGGAGTTGGATTTGGAATTATAATTGGAGCTAAAGTTGGAGTTGGAATTATAGTTGGAGTTGGAGCTAGAGTTGGATTTGGAGTAGAGGTATTCATTCCAATCACACCATTTAGCTTGGCATTTTTGAAGTTAGCATTAGTTAGTTTGGCATCAGTCAAGTTAGCCTGATCCAAATTTGCCTGACTTAAATTAGCATAACTAAGATTAGCTCCAATCAGGTTAGCACCTGTAAAGTCAGTAGTTTTAAGGTTACTGTAAGTCAGGTCAGCAGTAGTTAATTTGGCATTGGTAAGATTGGCATTTTCTAAATTTGCACCAATCATGGAAGTATTGCTCAAGTTAGTTAAATTTAGTTGTGACTGAGTAAAATCAACGCCACTCAAGTTAGCTCGCTCTAAATTAGCACTTTCTAAAGTAGCTAAATTTAGCTGCGCCCCTGTTAAATTAGCTGCTTGTAAATCAGCATTTTTAAGGTTGGCATTTTTTAAATTAGTAACAAATTTATCGACGGCTCCTAATTTAGCTTCTCTCAAATTGGCTTTTTCTAAGATCGCACCGCTCAACTGCGTACCTGTTAAATCGGCACGCTCTAAAGTAGCATTAGTTAGGTCAGCATTAGTTAAATCGGCATCTGCTAACTGAGCATCAGTTAGGTTAGCGTCTTTCAGGTTAGCACCTTTTAATTGCGCTCCTCTCAAGTCACAACCAGGACAAACTTTTGCTGTCAGCAATCTTTGAACGTGTTGAGGATTTGCTGCTTGGGCTGATGTTGCTAATAGCGACACTAATAGACCTAAAGTAGCAAAAATGCTTATTTTCATGATTACAAAAAATTTCAGCAGAAATCTAGGATTGCTACGAATATACCCCCAATACAACTAACCACGATATTGAACATGGTAAATTCGGTTGTTGGCTTCTTCTGTAAATAACAAACTACCATCAGGTAGTACTAATAAACCTACTGGACGACCCCAAGTTGTGGGAACACTAGGATCAACTAAAAACCCTGTTAGAAAGTCTTCGTAATAACCTTTAGCACGTCCGGTAGAATCAAAAGGAGCAAACACAAGTTTGTAGCCAGTACCTTGATTACGGTTCCAAGATCCACGAAACGCTACAAATGCACCGTTGCGATATTTTTCTGGAAAAGTTTTACCGTCGTAAAACTGCAATCCTAAAGCAGCAGAGTGGGCTTGAAATAAAACGTCTGGTGTCTTAGTACGGGATACTAAGTCTGGACGTTTGCTGTTGCCATTATTCAGTTGACGAGGATCAAGGAGATTTGGTGTCAGGTAGGCGTAGGGCCAGCCGTAAAATGCTCCCTGTTGAACACGAGTGAGGTAATCTGGTACTAAATCATCACCTAAACCATCGCGTTCATTAACTGTGGCATAAAGTGCTTTGGTTTTGGGATGAAAATCTAAACCAACTGGGTTACGCAAACCATCGGCGAATGTTTGTTGGTTAGAACCATCTAGATTCATCACTTGCACAGAAGCGCGGGGCAGTGGTTCTTCATCAGCGTTAGAACGTGAGCCAACTGATACATAAAGTTTTTTGCCGTCTGGTGATGCAACTACGTTGCGTGTCCAATGTTGGTTATACCCGCCAGGGGTAAGGGTAGCGATTTTTTCACCAGTTCCGCTAATTTGTTGTTGACCTTTTTTGTAGGGAAAACGCAGTACTTCACCAGTGTTAGCAACAAAAAAGTAACCATCTGCAAAGGTCATACCAAAGGGAATGTTGATGCCGTTTTGTTGTCCAGCAAATATTTTACTGACATCAGCAACGCCATCGCTATTAGTATCACGTAACAGTCTGATGCGGTTTTCGCGGGTTTCGGTTACTAAGATGTCACCATTGGGGGTGAGTGCTAACCAACGGGGTGCATCTAATCCTTCTGCAAATACTTTAACTACAAAGCCTGGTGGTACACGCAGGCTAGGGTTGGCTGGAATTGGTATTACGTTGGGTGAGTTAGAGGCGCTGTTACTAGCGAATGGTTGGGGTAAACTGGCGGCGGTAATGCGGATGGGTTTGGGTGAGAGTGGCTGAGTAGTAACCTGGTTTTTCGCCTTTGAGAGATTTTGTTGTTTAGGCTGGGCGGAGTTAGCATTTTGTTGAGGGGTCTGAGACTCAATAGAAGCGTTGGTTGAGTCACAAGCAGCGATCGCAAGTAGGCTGATCAACAAGAAACGCAGAGGTTTCATAACAGCAATTTATTTAGACAACTTACTTCCAGGGTAGTGTTTTCACAGTAATGGTGCGATCGCTTTTTCCAGTTACCATTCACCTGTCCCCAAGTCCCAAAACCTAAATATTTGCTAAAAATGCCTAAGTCCTAATTATTGACTAGAACTAACAACAGCTACGGGACAAGTTGCTCTACCGAGAATCCCATCGACGGCATGACCAAAGAAAACTCGACCCGTGATTTGACCGATATTGCTACCCAAAACGATCAAATCAACTTGGTTAGTATTAGCAAAGTTGAGAATTTCACGTTGAGCGCTAGAGCCTTTTATTATTTTAGTCTTGACATTTGCGCCTAAATTGCGTGCAATTTGAGTTTGTGTTTATAAAAGCTGGTTGGCAAGATCCATTGCTGGCTTTAATGTTTCTTCAAAATCAAACAGGATATATTCTACCTGCCGCAAATTAATCGCAAGACCTAAGAAGTATTTGAAAAATATTGTATTGACTTATATTGAGGTAGATAAAATCTATCAATCTAGCCAGGTATGAAGATCTTTATAGTTAGATTGATAACTAGATTGCTGATGATAATTATTATTTTTCGTGGTATTTGATTGTTGAGGTTGATGTACTTTTTGCTGATAAAAGTCTTCAACGTTGACTTTTGCGTGGGATTCTTGAGGCGAGGGAGATGATTTTGCCGAGGATTGGGTCGAGGAATCAGTTGCTATAGATGTTTTTTTTAAACAGCGTAATTGCTCATGGGCTTCATTAATTTCCTGAATTTTATGGTGAGCCTTTTTTTGTAATCTGGGATAATGGACAAACCGATCTGGATGCCACACTGTCACTAAATCTCTATAGCTTTGATGAACTTCCTCGAATGAAGATCCAAGGGGTAGCTCTAGAATTTTATAATACCTTTCAGTATCAAACATAGGTTTGACCCTTACACGTCAAAAAGCGTAGTGATTTTCACGTTAATCTCAGTTAAGGGTCTTTGCGTAAATAAGTATTGTATTTGCAAGCATCGGTTAAACAAATATATTATTTTTAATATTTATTTAAACTTGATTAAGCTACTCAAGCTGTTTGCTTTCATTTTGTTAAGCGTTTAAGTATAAATACTAAATAAGTTTCTTAATAATTTATTGGATTGAATGACAACAAAACTTTATATGCTCAAATTTCAACTGCCGATAAAATAAGCCATTAAAAGTAAAATTCCCTTGGCTCTGCGATCGCCTACAGGTGCTACTGGGTAATACTAGCAAAAGAGCAATTTAGCCGTGAATCGAGCAAAATATCTCTCCCCAAATCTTTTAAAATCATTCTGTATATTTATAAGTAGCAGCGTTGGGCTAGTGACAACACTACCACATATAGCTGAAGCCGCAATTCTCTACAATGGTGTGGCAGCAGGCGACGCGACAAATACCAGCGCCATTCTGTGGACACGTACATTTGATGGTAATAGCAATCAAGGGGTTTCTACTAATCTGACAGCGCAACTGTCTACTGATTCATCGTTTGGATCAATTTTGCAGACTTTTAGTGCTGTAACTAATCCTAACCGCGACTACACGCTCAAGCTGGAAGCAACAAATTTACAAAGTGGTCAGCGTTACTACTATCGCTTCCAAACACCTGATGGCGACATAAGTCAAGTTGGTACATTTAAAACTGCGCCTAATCAAACTCAAAAAGCTCCTGTTCGTTTGGCTTTTAGTGGAGATACTGCGGGAGAATGGCGACCTTATGGTTTAATCAAAGACTTTGACAAAGAAAATTTAGATTTCTTTGTTTATTTGGGTGATGCAATTTACGAAACAGGTAGTGGTGATCCGACAACTGGAGTTGGTATTTCTCCCCCTGCGGCAGATCCCTTTGTTGATCCAAATCAAGCTTTAATTGATTATCGTCGTAAGTATCTTGAAAATTTCTTACCTGTAACTGCTGCGGGTTCCCCTGGTTTACAGAAGTTTTATGCTTCTCAAGGTAATTATACTTTGCTGGATAATCACGAGTTGGGAAGTAAGCAATTTGACCAAGGGGGAGCGCCAGCAGGAAATCCTTCAGGCGCAAGTGTTGACGCGACTAACCCTATATTTGATGTAAATAAAACAGGCGAGTTTATTAATAAGTCGCCAGGGTTTAAGGCGCTTCTGCAAGCTTATAACGATTACACACCAATTCGGGAAACGATAATATCAGCGCCAAATGATCCCCGTACTGATGAGACTCAACAACTTTATTCTGCTCAACGGTGGGGAGCTAATGTAGCTTTTATTAATGTAGACGATCGCTCTTATCGCGATATCCGCATGAAGAAAACTGTTACTAACCCAAATGGTACTGTTTCAGTTGTTGATGAGACAGGCGATCGCGCCTTAAATCCTGAGCGTACTATGCTAGGTGAAACTCAATTTGACTGGTTGAAGGAAACACTTTTACAAGCAAAAGCAGACGGTGTTAACTGGAAAATAGTTGCTGTTTCTTCACCAATTGATCAAGCTGGCAGTAAAAGTGGTAATGGCATTATTCCTTTAGATACTGGCAAAACTTGGTGGGGTGGCTATAGAAGTGAGCGCAATGAGTTATTAAAGTTTATTGATGACAACAATATTAAAAATGTGGTTTTTATCACCACTGACGATCATGAAACTCGCGTTAATGAGTTAACTTACCTGGCGGATATTAATGATCCTAATAGCAGTGTAGTTTTACCTAACGCCTTTACAATTGTTGGAGGCCCTTTAGGTGCATTTGGCCCAGGAATTATTTCTGACCACAGCTTCAATAATATTAAAAGTATTGCTGATAGTATTGTAGACCAGCAGCAAACTAAAAATGTTAATCCTTTAGGTCTTGACCCCAATTTTCCTGGTTTACAAAACGTTTTCCGCGAAGGTGACTTAGATGCAAATACTAATATAAAGCCTGTAGATTTTTATTCTCCTGATACATTCAATTACGTCACTTTGGATGTTAGTGCTGATGGTAAGAACTTATTTGTAAATACCTACGGTATTGATCCTTATCCAGCAAATTCTTTTCCGTCATTTGAGGAAGTTTCTGCTCCACGGCGAATATTTGGGTTTGAGGTTGTAGCTGCTTCTGTACCTGAACCTTCTGCAACATTTGGTATGTTTGCGTTTGCTATTTCTAGCATTTTTGCCTTAAAAAAACGCAAAGTCTAAGAATTTTGTGTATAAGAAAATATTAGAGAACGGAAAAGCTACAAGAGTGCGATCGCACTCTTGTAGCAGCACTTCAAAAAAATATCAAACCTCAAGTTCTCTTCCCTGTAAAGTCAGAGCATTTAAGACATTAGATTTATTGCTCTAGCTCACAATTTGTTTTTAATCGTAGATGTGAGCAGATATTCATATCGGGTTAATGCCTGATATGCACTATGAGCGCAGATGTAAACTAAGATTGAATCTGCGTAAGTTTGTTTAAGTTTTTGATAAATAATTCTAGCATAAAAGTTACTGTTCTAGCAACCGCTTTCGTAAGTTGTTGACAAGTTATAGAGGTTTTACCTCTACAGATTTAAAAGCTAACCGCTAACCGTTATATAAGCATCTTGGCGATTGCTATAATTAATATATTCAGGACATTTAATGAGTAATTTAATTCTTAAACAAGCTGTTTCTAATTCTCCTCGCCCTTCTGCTGATAGCGTGGTATCAGCTTTGTTAGAAGCCGAGAAAAATGCTAAACGAAACAAAGTTAGCTATTCTTTTGAGCAATTGCTCGGAACTTGGAGATTATGTTTTATTACTGGCACAAAGAAAACCCGCGCGAAAGCAGGAATTGTTTTAGGTGCAGGTCGTTATATTCCTAAGTTGATCAAAATTCAGATTGTTTACTCTGCTAGTCAACTAGAAGAAAATTTGGAATTGGGTAAGGTAGAAAACTCTGTTGAGTTTGGTGCTGTTAAACTAACTCTCACTGGAATTACTAAATTTTTGCCTAAGAAAAACATTTTGGTGTTTGATTTTACTCGGATGATTATTCAATTATTTGGAGCAACTTTATATCAAGGCTATATTCGAGGTGGAGAGAAAAAGGAACAGGAGTTTTTGACAGAAAGTGTGAGCAAGCAGGCGTTTTTTTCTTACTTTATTGTAGAAGAAGACATGATTGCTGCTAGAGGACGAGGTGGTGGATTAGCTTTGTGGTCAAGGCAGCGATCGCACCCAGTAAAATCTGAACATAAAAAATGAAGAAGCAAAAATTCTTCAACGCTCCAAGATTTGCTTGGCAGCGCCTACGTCAATCAGCAGCACTTTTTAAATATAGTGATCGCGCAATCCGTTTAGTCTGGAGTACTAGCCCTCTTCTTACTATAATCTTTGCTGTTATGACTTTAGCAGCAGGGCTGCTCCCTGGTGCGATCGCCTTCGTCGGCAAGTTAATTGTCGATGGAGTAATCAATGCTAGTAATTCTGGTTTAAAGAGCGATCGCATTGTTGCATTAACTTACGTAGCACTAGAGGCGCTGCTTGTCGCTTTACTCAATGGTACACAGCGAGGTTTAGCTGTCTGTCAATCTTTACTGCGAGTATTACTCGGTCAAAAAGTAAATGTGTTAATCCTACAAAAAGCACTCACACTTGACATCGCCTACTTTGAAGATTCAGAGTTCTACGACTTAATGAATCAAGCGCGGCGAGAAGCATCAACCCGTCCCTTAAGCTTAGTAAGCCGTACATTTAAGCTAATTCAGGATACTATCTCCTTAATTACCTACGGTGGTTTATTATTGCAATTCTCTCTTTGGGCAGTAGTAGTACTTTCAGTAGCAGGAATACCAGCTTTTATCGCCGAGACTCGCTTTGCTGGAGAAGCTTTCCGCTTATTCCGTTGGCGTTCCCCAGAAACACGACAGCAAACTTATTTAGAAACCTTAATAGCTAGAGAAGACTATGCCAAAGAAGTTAAACTGTATCAACTTGGACAGACTTTACTAACACGCTACCAGGAAATTTTTCATCGACTTTACGGTGAAGACCGCAATTTAACTATTCGACGGGGATTTTGGGGGTATTTGCTAGGCTTACTTAGTACAGCTACGTTTTACCTTGCTTATACCTGGATCGTATTAGAAACAATTGGCGGCAAAATTTCGTTAGGCGATATGACAATGTATTTGATCGTATTCCGCCAAGGACAATCGACATTTTCCTCCGGTTTAAGTGGAGTCGGAGGAATGTACGAAGACAACCTTTATTTATCTAACTTATACAAGTTTTTAGAGCAAAAAGTCCCTAAACCTCAAGGTCAAGCTACTAAAGGATTAATTCTTAATGATGGAGTTCGTTTTGAGAATGTCTCCTTCAGTTACCCAGGAAGCGAAAAACTTGTGTTGCAAGAAATCTCATTGCACTTAAAACCAGGAGAAAAACTAGCAATAGTCGGTGAAAACGGTTCAGGAAAAACAACTTTAATCAAACTTTTAACCCGATTATATGCGCCTTCTTCTGGGCGTATCTTGCTAGACGGTTTGGATTTACAAGCATGGAATATTACAGCATTGCACCGTCGATATGCTGTAATTTTTCAGGATTTTGTGCGCTATCAGTTTACTGTTGGCGAAAATGTTGGCGTTGGGGATGTGGAACACCTGCAAGACCAATCTCGCTGGGAAATAGCTGCGGATAAGGGTATGGCTAAACCTGTGATTGAATCAATGCCTGCTGGTTTTCAAACTCAGTTAGGGCGTTGGTTCAAATCTGGAGTTGAACTCTCTGGCGGTGAATGGCAAAAAATTGCGCTTTCTAGAGCTTTTATGGGAACTGAGGCAGATATTTTAGTATTGGATGAACCGACGGCGGCGATGGATACGGAAGCCGAGTTTCAACTTTTCAATCACTTAAGAGAAGTAACGAAAAACCAAATGGCGATTCTGATTTCTCACCGCTTTTCTACTGTGCGAATGGCTGACACTATTGTGGTTTTAGCTGGTGGGGTAGTGATTGAACAGGGTACTCATGAGGAGTTGTTGAAGGCAAAGGGGCGCTATGCGCGACTTTTTTCGCTGCAAGCAGCAGGATATCAATAAAAATAATTCAGAAATAATCAGGTTAAAAATATATTTGAAAAATTATTTTCAGAGATTTTTTACCGCAGATAAACGCAGAGGCTTATCTAAAATTAGTCGATATTTATAGAGATTTTGTTACTATTTCAAAAACTAGCAGTAGCTACCTGTTTATTTTTTTGACGTGGAGTAATTACCCAATCTGTTTGCCCTTTTAGGTGGTCATAGAGGGCAACTAAGGAAATCATGTGTTTAAGAGTTGTGTAAAAAAAGGTAATTAAAGCGTACTGAGTAAAATACCTCAAAGGATATTTTTGATAGCCTAACTGTATTGTTATTAAAGTTTGGTAGACACCACTTAAAAGTGTGATTATTGTTGTTAGCAATAAATACCAGTGGCTCCAAATAGGAAAATAGCCTTGATATAAGATAAAGCTAAAGACAATGGCATAAATTTGAAGGGCTATTAAGGAAAAAATTTCGCGATAGTACAGCAGATAAGTCCAGTAAGCTTTTTGCCAACTATTAAAATGCTCTGATTTCCAAAAGTGTCGCTGGTATTTTAAACTAACTTCTAGCCATCCTTGCGCCCAACGTTTGCGCTGAGTCCAAAAGGATTTGAACTCAGTTGGGGCTAGTTCTGTAGAGACAATAGTTGCATCATGGATAATTCGATAACCCTGAAGTAATGTCCGTAGAGAAGCATCAATATCTTCCGTTAACATAGTGGGATTAAAACGGATACGCTTTAGAACTGAGGTATTCCAATAACCGTTTGAACCACCAAAAATTGCTGTGTCTACCAAGAGAGTTTTAGCCGGATGGCTTACTCCATAAATAGATTCAAACTCAATGGCAACAATCTGGTTCAGGAAGTTTTCGCTATGATTACGAATAATACTACGCCCTTGAACAACATCGTAATCTCTTTCTAACCATTGCCATGCACGTAGGAAGCAATCAGCACAAGGTTGATGATCTGCATCAAGAATACAGGTAATTACTCCTGTAACAATATTAATAGCTGCATTGAGATTCTCTGCTTTTGATTTGCTTCCTTCTACGCGCAGAAGGCGCAGTTCAGGGTAACGTAATGCTAGATGGTGTAACTGTTTTTCTATTGGCAATTCTACAGGGGTGTTATATGCAAGAATTAACTCTAGTCCTCCCTGGGGACGATTGACATTTTTAAGAATATGCGTGAGGGTATCAATAATAAGATCTTGCTCGTTTGGCAGGTATGCAACTACGATACAAGAGCAACGCGGTAATGGTCTGGTAGCTTTAGATCGTTGAAATCTTTGGATACCTAGATATCCTATAAGTTCCTGAAGCAAAGGCTTTAATTTTCTTTTTTTTCCGTTACGCTGATTAATGATTAAGTCTTCAAACCAGACTATTGTTGCTTCATACATCATCATCAGTGAGGTAAAAAGGTAAGCAGTAGCGATCGCGGTATGCAGAGTGAAAAGACTCCACCCGTTTAGGCGGAGGTAGTAGTATAAAATTGTGGGAATACCAATAATGACTGTGTGGCTAAATATCAGCTTATCTAAACTGAATGGCCATTTTTTGATGAAAAAGCTCACAACGCTTTTCCCTCTTTTGAGCAAGGTGGAATTAGATTTAATCTGATTTTCTATTAATGTTGAGTCTAATTGCAGTTTATCTTCATGTACCCATAAAACGCGATCGCCTTTGGCAATTTGGCAGATATAAAATTCTTTAGTGTCTATAAGCTGTTCTACTTTTAACACTGTCCAACCAGTTTGATCTCGATAGCAAATGCGATCGCCTTTGAGCGGAGTCCAGGTGCGCTGTGGTGTAATATGCGATCGCGTCAACAAATAGTTGATGTCGCGTAGAACCCTACCGATACTTTTCCTGAATAGCGGTTGAATATAATCTGCGAGGATAGCCAAAATCAGCGTCCCGATAATCATTACAGGTAGCAGTATGTAATATGATAACGGCTCACCTTTGACTATCAGGTTGATAGTGCGGTCTACTACAAAGTTATGAATCAGAAAAAAGCTATAGCTATATTTGCCTAACTGAATCATCCAATTTTGGATGCGAGGTGAACTGAGACAGCGTAATGTAGCCATACAAATTAGTGTCAGTCCAAGTGGCAGTAGCAAATCAGCAAATACCCAACCAAGCCGATAAAACTCACAAATAAAGCCCAAAATATACAGGGGAATGCCTACTAAAAGTGCTTGATAATTGCTCCAAGAAATCAAGCTGTTTCCTTCTTTATAATCTTGTGCAACTACCATTCCCACAACAAAGATGCTGAGTTTTGATACGAAGAGTTGAAAAGGTTGCTCTACGGCGGGAGTATCAAGGATTACATAAGTGGGATGACCTCCAAGAATGTAAACTGCTAATGCTCGATAAGCAATTGTTACTAACGTACTGACAAATAGCAAATTACGCGCCCCCCAGCTTTGAAGCAGTTGCCACAAAACAGGAAAGATCGCTGTAAAGCAAATAATCAATGGTACAAACCACCAAGGCCCACTGGTAGCAAACAGCAACTCACCACGAAAGCTGAACAACAACGGAAACGTTGCGCCTGCAAAACTATGCCAAGCATCGGGGAAATAGGTATGAGTGGTAATTCCTATTGCCCAAAGTACGGGGTAAGATAACCAAGCTACTGTCCAAAAAGGCCATAACAAACGTAACAAACGTTTCTTGAGAAAATCGGCTGGTTTTAATTGATTATTTCCTAAAGAAAGTACTAAGCTAAAGCCACTTAATAGCACAAACACATCCACAAACTGAAAACCAAACCATGCAGGAATAGTGAAAATGTGCGCTAGTTGCTCTATGAAAGTTTGTCCTTTACTTAATCTAATTAGCTGCTGTAAGTTATTAATTAAACCTGTTGGCTGAGGAGTAAAAGCATAATTAGTAAATAGCAGTTGAGCATGATAAAGCAAAATCATCACTGCTGCAAAAATACGCATTCCTTCTATCCAAGCTAAACGCTGTGTAGGGGAATTTTCTGGATTCTTTTTTAATTCGTTTTCCAGCTTGGTTTTGATTTTTGTGAGCGTATCAGGATTTCGCAGGTGTTCAGTGACATCTGTACAAGTACCAATCAAGTAAAGTAAATCACATTGATCTGAGAAAACTGGATATATTCTTAATTGGTTCCAGAATGGCTGACCATTTTTATGATACTTTAGCCGTGTGAGTTTTACCTCTCTAGAAGAAGCAATTGCTGTGCGAATTAACTCAACCATTTGAGGCGCTGTATTTGACCCCTGCAAAAAATGGAAACTTTGATTAATAATCTCATCTGGTCGGTAGCCAGTGATTTTTGAAAAGGCTAGATTTGAATAAATAATTGGGTAATTAGCTTGGTGAGGATCTACAATCAGAACTCCCTCGGAAGTTGAAGTCACAATCTGTGTAAATTGCAAACTATTAGTAACAGCTTGCGGCAGTACTTGATGCGATGAGATTTGGGTAAATTTACTCAAATTCAACGCTTTCTCTAAACCTTCGCGACTTACCCGTTCAAGATAATTTTTGAAGAAGTCTGCTAAAGCAGGTTCTTCTTGCAATAAGCTAGAGAGATTGTTTTGCGATCGCGCATCAGCTTCATGATTAACTTCAGGATGGGCTTCCATCCATAAATGACAAGTTTTAATGTAAGCAATTAAGGTGACTAAGTGTTCATATTTATCATTGCCTAATAGATTATGTAACTCGTGTCGGCAAAATTCAGCTTGCTTATGTTCTGTAAAGATAAATATTGCACAGCGCAGTAAACTTTCTTCAATTACGGAGTTTAACTTTGACAAAATTGTCAGCTTACCAGAATGCGCCTTAAGTAAACTCAAGTGAAAGTTAATTTCTGTTGCAGACGGTGGAGGTGATACTAGCAAATTCAACACCTGTGATCCATTTATCCCTAAATGGTGCAAGGAACAACTATGGCATACCAGACAGTAATGAACGCTACAGTAGCGTGATAGATATGCAGACAGTTTTTCCTTAAATACAGGCGGAAAAGGATTATCAATATAGGCCGATAAAGTTTGTTGCCAGAGGTTTTCTAATACCTGTGGGTTCTGTTGTGCTGATTCAAAGAAGGGAGGAAAAAATCCTAGATTTTTCTGGATTTCTGATTTAATTTGCTCGCTTGTTCGCATAAATTATTGCACGAATATTCCGCGCCCAAATCCAATAAAGCGTGTGTCATAGTTAATATGAAAATTGGCTGTAAGCTATTAAAGCGAACACATAAAATTACTCAATAACAGTTTTTCGCTTTTAATTAAAAAGACAACTACTATAAATGCCCTATTATTTTTTTTTGAGCAGTTTTTATGTGTCTCTCCTCTTACCAAACTCTTCATCAAGTTAACTTCCGTTGCCGTGGTTTACAAGCAAATTTAAAGCTTCATTGTAGAAAATTTTAAATTTGCAAACTTAATTAGTATTAGCTTGGTAGATGAACCGCTCTAAACAATGTAATTGACAAACCAAAGTTGCTTTGGTTACAATTAGATTAAAACTTACTTATGGTGGTAATTGTTTGATGCCCTTTTAAGATTAAATACAATTTATCTGAATACGAAGGTATCCATCTAAGGAATGATCCCGCTTTAAAAATAGCTAATCGAGAATTAGAATATGTTAATTTTTAAAAACTAAATAAAAAAAACTAATTGCGTTGTAGCTAATAAAATCAGACAGTGTATACACACCCAAATCAAAATTTAGACAATTGAGCGAAAACCATTTTTCTGCTGCATTATTATTCATTGTAATATAAACAACTTAAATAATGTTGCGTAATTTTTCTCGTATAGCTTGCTGGTCATCAACTACAGTTTGTTTATTAGTGCTGTTGTCTAAACCATTTCATGCTCAAGATAACAAACAATCTATTAATTTAACAATTGACCAACCTCAAACGGCTGGTATTAGCGGTTTTCGCTCTTTTTGGAATACACCTTTAGTCCTGAATGAGCAAGGCGCGGTCAAGGAGGTTGAGCATACTAATGCAGGTACTGGATTAAGTGCTGTTTGGTCTACATCACAACCAGGCGCATTAACTTTTGATGCGGTGCATCGTAGTTTGTTAGTGCGTTTTCCTGGTGCTGCTAATAAAATTGCTACGCAGTTGGCTAAAGGTTATCAAATTGAGAAGGCTGAGTTGGTGTTACCTTTTCGTGACACTGAAATGTGGGCAGAAAATTACTCTTTACCCCCTGGGATGTATTTTCTGGGTGATAAATGGAGCAAAATTAAACCACAGTGGCACGCTGTCGCTTGGGCGCTACGCAAACCTTGGACAGCAGATGCTAAGTTAGGGCCTACTTTTAATTCTTATATAAATGGCGCAGGTTACTGGGCTAAATATGGGGCAGCAGATACAACTAAGGATCGTTTTCCTCAAGTATTTGGCGCTACGGAAGTTTCTTATAAGCAACCGCAAGGACGGATGAATGTAACGGCGTTGCTGACTAATAGTATTTATGGAAAAACACCAGAAGAAAGATTAGGCGTTTTAGAAAATCAAGGCTTTTTAGTTCGTAAATTAGAAACTTATGATGCCCGCTTTATGCAGGGTGGTTATGAGTGGGGAATAGCTACTGGCGGACGTGGCATTTTAATTAAAAAACCACAATTAGTATTAACGTTAAAACCTGTAAATCAACCTCTTAAATTAGGAAAAATTAACGTATCTGCTAATATTCCCCAACTGGCAGCACAACTTAAAAGTAATGGTAAAGGTGGGAAACCAACTGCTATTATACCTAATGCTCAACAAATCAAGGAATTGAGCGATCGCTTCGGCTTTAATAAACCTGCTTGGATGCCCACCTGGCAATGGCAACGAGTGCAGGAACTCCAAGCTTTAGGTGGGGATTGGCGTTTTCCTGATACCCCTGATGATTACGCCAAATGGATAGATAGTATGTTGGCAATATCGCCTCGTACTTGGGATGGATTTGATGCAGCCGAAAAAGTGCAAACTTATATGCGCTACGCTCAAGCTATGCCTGCGCCAGTGCGCGAACATTGGCAAAACTATTGGAAAGCATGGCTAATGCCAGATCGAAATAGTTCAGATCTGCTTAATCCTTGGACAAGCGGTAAAGAAATAGTTGAATATTACAATCGCACTGGTGACTGGCGCGGAAATACTGATTTTTATCGTACTTATTCTCGGATGATGGGTACGATGAATTTTAATCATACAGCCGTTACAGGTGCTTTATTAGGTGGAGCAATAATTAACTCTGAACGTGCGATCGCAGATGGTAGAAATGGACTAGAACAATTTCCTTTGCGTACATGGTCATGGTATGACGGCAGCACCCAAGAATCTATCGATCATTATTATTTTGCTTTATCCCTAACCAGTCAGAAAATTTTCGCTGATTTCGCCCCAACTCAACTGGATAGGATGATGGGTGAAAGTATTTTAGCTAAATCAGTTGAAGAATTAACATCTTCCTACCATCCAGGGTTGAAACGGTTGATTAGTTCATCAAACCGCACAGGTCTTGCTTATTTATTTGTAATTCAAGATGGGTTGCAACATATTCTGCATACACTTTCCCCTCAAGGCGCATTGCACGACGTTACTAATTCTGGGGTAGGGGGAAAGAATTTTACTACTAATAAAAATATTGCTGGAGGAATGCCTGTAATAGGTAATGATGTAAAACCAGGACAAATTGCGCTACAAACTCTTAATAAACCTTGGGCTCCAGAATGGGTTGCCAATATGGTAGATAATAAACCATTGCCTTATGAAATCACTGTGGATTATAAGGCGTGGGGCAATTTTAATAACACTCCACTTTGGCGCAAATCTTATCTCGGTCATCACTACGGAATAGCGAGTATTGATACAGGTGATTCAGGGAATATGACAGTACCCGCGATGGTGCAATGGCGGCGTGAGGATAAACCAGCACTAACAATGGATCGGGTGGGGACATTATTAATTCGTCCAGGGGTGAACAAAACTGAATTATTAGATACGCTTCACGGTAATAATGCTAATGGTTCTGTCGGCACACAAGGCGGAATGGCAACGTTACAGCATAAAAATAAAATGATTGTGCTGACAAGTCCATTTGATTTAAGTGGGCAAAAAGATGTCAAGAGTTTACAAACTACTATTGGGTTGTTTAATTTTCAAGAAAATCCAACTTGGGAAATTTATGTAAATAACCAAAAAGTAACTTCTATGCCGTTTAAGGCGAAAATGAGCGATCGCATCACCATTAAAGATGGCATAAGTTACATGGGTATTATTCCGCTACCCGCCTCAAACTTGGGTCGCAATGATGAAATTGTTATTTCTAACGATGGCGCTGTAACAAAGATGCAAGGCGGTGGCGAAGCTAAACCTGCTTTATTAATTCAGTCTTACAACCTGCAACAAGATACACCTTTAAATCCAGACAAAACCAACTGGAAATCTATCGATCAAGCTTATGGTGGGTTTGTAATTGAAGCTGGGGATGTGACTGAATACAAAAACTTTGCCCAATTCCAAGAGCATATCAAAAATGCCCAACTTGATACACAGTGGAAGGCAGATGTCAAGACTTTAGATATTACTTATAAAAGTGGTAACGACACAATGGAAGTGGGTTATCTGCCAGAATATGCAGGTAAAGAAAACGCCAATACTCCCACTGATCAATTATTTGCTTACCGCCGAGTTAATGGTCAATTTCCCTATTTACCAAAAGGAATTAATCGCGATAGTACATTAACACAGCAGGGAACTACAGGAAGGTTAGAAAAAAACGGCGCGGTATTGCTGTCGGAGCGCGATCGCATGGCATACTTACAAACTGAACCTGTTAGCGGCACTTATGCAGGTTTTAACCCTTTCCCAGAACCGAATTACTGGTCATTAAGTGTACCTGGCGGTGTAAATATTAAAGCAGATGGGCGTTTGAGTATTACCAGAGCAATTGTACGTCCCAAAGAAAACAAATTGTGGATAGATTATGCTACGAAAGCTGATCAAAAAAGTGCTGATATGGCAACAGCAATGTTAGTTTTCGGGATGAAATCAGCCCCAACTGTTCAATATAACGGCAAGTTAGTTAAGACGAAATTATCAACAATTAATATTGATGGAAAAACAGCTTATCTTATTCCATTAACTGATAAAATACCGACTATAGGTAAAGAATTAGAACAACGCTATCGTCAGGTACAAACGGCTCTTACTAAGGATAGTAAGCCATAGTTATTTTCTATTTCATTAATATTCATCAAAACTTTTGATATTTGATGTATCCCAAGCCTTTAGAAAAAGTCATAAATTCACCGGAAGATTTAAAGTTTTTGCTTAAGCATCCCAGTTTATTTTATGACTTTTTCATCTACTTTTATACTAATTCAGGACTTACTTCAATATCCCCCGCGCATCCCCCATAAATTCGGGAATTTGAATTTCCCCCTTTTTAATGGGTAGGGAGGATATTTGTTTCAGGCTTTCGGTGCGTAAGTCCGGTAATTTTTAAACCCACATTCCGTACCCCCAACGACAACCTTGGGGCGAGGGATGTGGGATGTATAATTTTAGAAATTTAGTTAATAGCTGACTAATTACTGCTGAAAGTTGATCATTAAACTTCTTTTTGATTCAGAATTTGTTCTATTACCCATTGAGGACAATCTTTTTGGACTGTAATAGTTTTAGTCCCAGTAATTTCTCCCTTAGCATTCCTCATTATTTCTGTAGTATTTTCTACTTCACCATTAGCCAAGTAATTTGCTAATGCTTTTAAAGCTTCAATTTTTAATTCATTTAATATTTTTTCTATTTCTAGATCTAAATCTGTTTGCCCTGGTTTTTGCTGACCTACAATTTGATTACTCGCAGGCAATACATTTTGATTTTGGGTTGTCACTTTTTGTTGATTTATTTTATTTATCCACGCAACTTTATCTTGTAAACCTAAAGTTATTTCGCCAATCAAAGTTTTGATTTTAAAAAAACCTTCCGTACCCACAATATCCTGAATTGGATACCATTGATTTTTTTGATAAATCAGTATATCTAATTGTATACCAGCAGCATACTTACGTTTTTGACTAGGCCACCAGATTTTCCATAAAGTTTGAGCCTCAGTCCAATTTAATTTATAGCCAGCAGGTACATCAGAACGTTTATATTCAAAAAACCCCTGTTGTTGTTCGGATTTACCAACTGGTAAAAAATTATTTTCTAGTAAAATTAAATTTAGTACCTCTCGATAAGGTGAATCATATTTAATTAAACAAAATTGCTGATTTTCTGAGGACTTAATAAATGCTAAAACTTCTCCTTTCTTACTGATTAGTTGAACTGAATTTAAAGCTGTCTCTATTCGTATAGATTGATTAGATACAAGTTGATTATTGCCACTTATAAAATTTCTGATAATTGTTACATTATCGGTAATTGATGTCAATGAATTAGTAACTGCTTGAGTATCTCTCTGCTCTTTAGCCTGATGATCTGGAGATATATCTAATGTTGAATTGGCTATTAATACCTGATTATCATCCATTTTATTAACCCAATTATATTAATAAAAAATTAATATTTTGTAATAATTGACAATATTATGTTTTAACTTATCAAAACGTTATTTCTATATTATACGCAGTTGCATTCAGACGAGTAATTTATCAATTATCTTAGACTCCTAACCCGTCACTGTGGCAGTTCTATCTATGAATGCAACTTGGTATTAATGTGTCTGCTTTGGCGGGTAGGAAACCCCACCGCAGGCAGACTCCCTATTATCTAGTTACTACTAGATAGGGCAGTGAAATTAAACCCTATGCGCTAACGGCGGCGGCACGGGCGGCAGCAGCTTGTTCAGGGTGAATTCCTAAGCGTGTGAGATTAATCCGACCTTTATTGTCAATCTCACGCACTTTGACCACAACCTCATCGCCAACGGCGACTTCATCTTCTACCTTACCAACACGGTAGTCAGCGAGTTGAGAAATGTGAATCATTCCTTCTTTACCAGGAAGCAATTCTACAAAAGCACCAATGGGTATTATCCGAGTAACACGACCAGCGTAAACATCACCTTCGTGAAGTCTGCGAGTCATTCCCTGAATAATACTAATTGCCCGCTTGGCTTTTTCAGCATCTATGGCAGAGACAGTGATAGTGCCGTCGTCGTCAATATCAACCTTGGCACCAGTTTCTTCAGTAATGCCTTTAATTGTTTTACCACCAGGCCCAATGACTAAACCGATCATGTCTGGATCAATGCTCATTGTCAACAGACGAGGGGCAAAGGCGGACAGTTCAGTGCGAGGTTGGTCAATTGCTGCCAACATTTTATCTAGAATGTGCAGTCTTGCTGGTCTAGCTTGATCAATGGCTTTAGCAATGATATCCATAGATAGCCCGTTGATCTTCATGTCCATCTGCAAAGCTGTGATGCCTGTATCAGTACCAGCAACTTTGAAGTCCATATCACCCAAGAAGTCTTCTATACCTTGGATATCGGTAAGAATGCGAACTTCGTCGGCTTCTTTAATTAGACCCATCGCCGCACCGCTAACTGGTTTGGTGATAGGTACACCAGCATCCATCAAAGATAGGGTAGAACCACAAACGGAACCCATTGAGGTTGAACCGTTGGAAGAGAGTACTTCAGAAACTACCCGAATGACATAAGGGAAGGCTTCTTTAGGTGGTAATACAGGTACTAATGCTCGTTCTGCTAAGGCACCGTGACCAATTTCACGACGACCAGGCGCACGCATGGGTTTGGTTTCGCCAACAGAAAAAGGTGGGAAGTTGTAGTGATGCAGATAGCGTTTGCTGTCTTCTGGGTGTAAATCATCTGCTAATGCTTGGGCATCACCAGGAGTGCCGAGAGTACAAGCAGAGAGAACTTGGGTTTGTCCTCGGTTAAATAAACCGCTACCGTGAACACGCCTTGGCAAAAGACCAACGCGACAAGATACAGGTCTAACTTCATCAAGTTTGCGCCCGTCTACTCTGATGCCATCTTCAATGATTTGACGGCGCATGAGTTTTTTGGTCAAATCTTTAAAGGTATTGCCCAAAACTTTGCTATTTGCTGCTGCGGCAACTCGAATTGGGTCTTCTTCTGGCAATTCAGAAAGCGCTGTTTTTAGTGATTCCTTAACTTCATCTAAAGCAGCATCACGAACATTTTTATCCGGTTCACACTTGGCTAAGATTGCTTTGATAGGTTCTGTAGCGCGATCGCGAATAAAATTTTCTACAGTAGTATCAACTTCTGGCGGTTGTTCTACAACCATTTCAATCCCAAGTTCTGCCAATAATTCTTGCTGGGCAGCAATTAAATCTCTAACTGCTTCATAGCCGAAATCAATTGCTTCAATAATATCTTGCTCTGGTAGTTGGTTCGCACCAGCTTCGACCATGATCACGCCTTCTGGTGAACCAGCGACGACCAAATCCAAGTCTCCAGCTTCAATTTCTTTATAGGTGGGGTTAATCACAAAATCATCCCCAACTAAACCAACCCGCACTGCCGCCATTGGGCCATTAAACGGAATCTTGGCAAGCATTACAGCAATGCTTGCCCCAGTTACAGCCAGCACATCTGGTGGTACTAGCTCATCCATCGAGAGCGTACTTGCTACGACCTGGATATCATCACGCAACCAACTAGGAAACAATGGGCGTAAGGGTCGGTCAATTAAACGGCTAGTTAAAGTTACTTTTTCAGGAGGACGACCTTCACGACGCAAGAAACCACCTGGAATGCGACCTGCTGCATAAAGCCTTTCTTCGTAATCTACTAACAAAGGAAGAAAATCTATACCTTCTCTGCCTGTTGAACGGGTTGCTGTCACCAAAACAGCCGTATCCCCTGATTGAATTAAAACGGAACCTCCAGCCTGAGGCGCAAGTAAACCAACTTTCAGTCTAATATCCCGTCCGTCAAAGGATATAGACTTATCCAATTCTACCATTCGGTACTTTATCCTTACATATCACTTTTCTTTATCTGTGGCAATCGTAGCATTTATAGACTCAGGGCTGAGGAGTCAGGGGTAAGAGGGAGGAGTAAGGAGGGCTCTCAGGGGCGATCGCTGATGAGCGAGTGCTTATACATTTTTATGCCCTATTTCTTCAAATAAATTAACAATTATTAGTAAAAAATAAATATATTGCTAAACTCTTAATTTTGTTTTTATCGCAGATGAATGCAGATTCTACGATTTTTGCAATATATTTCTGATAACAGTTAGTATACAATAGACTGGCTGGCAAATTTTTTTATTACAGCTGTATTTATCTGTGTCCATCTGTGTTTATCTGTGGTCAATTATCAAGATTTATATTTATGCAATAAATTCACTGAGAATAAAGAATACTAATTTTTAATTATTTATTAAATCATAGTTAAAAAACGCAAGGATTTTTTTCATGGCAATATTGCATGGTAGTTGGTTAAATAAACATCAAGGCGGTTATTTATTTATTTGGGGAGAAACATGGCGAAGAATTACTTCAGTTGAAACAATTCCAAATCCAACAATCTCTGAAGATGAGCATCTGCCATCGCATCCCCTAGCAATGACTGAGGAGGAATTCACAACTTTTTTAAAATCGCGCAATCTTGCTATTGGCAAACTTTTAGAAACATCGGGAAGTAGCGAGGCTAAAACTGGGGATAAACACAGATGGAATAGAGAAGCGATCGCATTTCCCACCCGTATATCTGAAGGAGAACTAACCTACCCTGAATATTCTCCTAAAACATCTGACAATGACTTGCAGCAATGCCAACTAAAATTATGGCAAGTTGAGGGATATCGTCTTGAACCTTTAGAAGCAATCAAGTTTTTGCAAGCATTACCCCTTGGATCTTTTAAAGCAGCAGATGCTTATCTAGGTGGAGATATCCGTTTTTGGTCTCATGTTTGCCGTTGGAGTTTAGATTTACTAGCGAGATCTAAGTTTTTACCAGGAATAAATAGACAGTTTGATGGTACTGTGTTTGCTTGTTGGCAACCATTATTAGATAGTGCTGTAGATCAAGCACGATTAGAAATGTTTGGTCAACAAATGCCAACTTTGTGTCGTACTTATCAACAGTTAGAAGTTAATCCACAGAAATTAATATCAGAAACAATTAACGATTCATTTTTAGAGTTAGAACCAAAATCATTAATTTTGGGATGCTTAAGTGCTTTGATAGATTCCCAATGCCGAGAAGCAGCCTCATCGCTTTCTAAATCAGGGATGAATGCTTTACAAAATGCAGAATTAATAGTACGTCAGTGGCTACAATCTTTGGCAAGCGATTCTAGCATTTTGGATGCTGATTCAGTAACAATAGCGCGTTTAGAAACAACACTGCGGTCTTGGACAACACCAATTCAAGAGCATTTAATCAATTTAATTACTGAAAATTTAGGACAAAATCAATTTCGTACTTGTTTTATCCTCCACCCACCAGCTACAGACGTTACCGAATGGAAATTAGAGTATTGCCTTCAAGCTGTTGATAATCCCGATTTTTTAGTAAATGCCGAAACAATTTGGAATCACCCTGTTGAACGTTTAGTTTATCAAGGCAGGACAATCGAAAATCCTCAAGAAACTTTTCTCAAAGGTTTAGGGTTAGCTTTGCGGTTATATCCGTTAATAGAACCAAGTTTGCATCAGCCACAGCCACAATCTTATAACTTAAATCCCGTAGAAGTATATGAGTTTATCAAAGCATCTGCATGGCGGTTGCAAGATAGCGGTTTAGGAGTGGTAATTCCACCTAGCTTAATGCCTGGAAAAGGTTTAAGCGGAAAAATGGGATTAAAGATTAAAGCTGAAGTTCCTAATAAGAAAAAAGAACGTTTAGGTTTACAGAGCTTACTAAAATTCAAGCTGGAATTAGCTGTTGGCGATCAGACTATTTCTAAGGCAGAGTTTGACCGTTTAATGGCATTAAGAACACCATTAGTAGAAGTAAATGGTGAGTGGATAGCGCTACAACCCCAAGATATCCGCGCAGCAGAAGCAATTTTAGCTACACGCCCAGAAAAGTTATCTTTGTCTGTTGAAGATGCTTTACGTTTGAGTACTGGCGATACGAAGACGTTGGAAAAATTGCCCGTAGTTAGCTTTGAAGCTTCTGGGGTACTACAAGAGTTAATTACTAATTTAACTAATAATCAGGCGATCGCACCCCTAGCAGCACCCGCAAATTTCCAGGGACAGTTACGACCTTACCAAGAGCGAGGATTAGGTTGGTTGAGTTTCTTGGAACGTTGGGGCTTAGGGGCTTGTTTAGCAGACGATATGGGATTGGGAAAAACGCCCCAGACTATTGCCTTTTTACTGCATTTAAAAGAAGAAGGTGCATTAGAAAAACCCACGTTGATAGTTTGTCCAACTTCAGTTTTAGGAAACTGGGAAAGAGAAGTACATAAATTTAGTCCAACCTTAAAAGCTGTCGTACATCATGGAGATAAACGCGCCAAAGGTAATAATTTTGCTAAAGAAATTAAAGGTAAAGATTTAGTTGTCACCAGTTATGCACTTGCTTATCGAGATGTTAAAACTTTAGAAAATATCTCTTGGCAAGGTGTAATTTTAGATGAAGCCCAAAATATTAAAAATCCCGAAGCGAAGCAATCGCAAGCAGTGCGAAAATTACCAACAGAGTTTAGAATTGCGCTTACAGGTACACCTGTAGAAAATCGCCTATCAGAACTTTGGTCAATTTTAGATTTTCTCAACCCAGGTTATTTAGGGAACCGTCAATTCTTTCAACGACGGTTTGCAATTCCAATTGAAAAGTATGGCGATACAGACTCATTAAGAACATTGCGATCGCTCGTGCAACCCTTCATCCTCCGTCGTCTTAAAACTGACCGTGAAATTATTCAAGATTTGCCCGAAAAACAAGAAATGAACGTATTCTGCGGACTATCAGCAGAACAAGCAAATCTTTATCAAAAAATGGTAGATGATTCTTTAAACCAAATTGAAGAATCTGAAGGCATTCAGCGTCATGGGTTAATCTTAACCTTGTTGCTAAAACTTAAGCAAATCTGCAATCATCCAGCACAATTTTTAAAAGAGAAAAGCTTAGATAGCAATCAAAGATCCGGTAAATTACAACGTTTAGAAGAAATGTTGGAAGAAGCAATATCAGAAGGCGATCGCGCCCTAATATTTACCCAATTTGCCGAACTAGGTAAACTTCTGCAACCCTATCTCCAAGAAAAACTTGGTTGGGAAACTATCTTCTTATACGGTAGCACCCGTAAACAGCAACGAGAGGAAATGATTGATCGCTTCCAAAACGATCCAGAAGGGCCGAGAATATTTATCCTCTCACTTAAAGCAGGTGGTACAGGACTTAATTTAACTAGAGCAAACCACGTTTTTCACTTTGATCGTTGGTGGAACCCCGCCGTCGAAAACCAAGCAACAGATCGCGTATTTCGTATCGGTCAAAAACGCAACGTTCAAGTCCATAAATTCATTTGTAATGGAACATTAGAAGAAAAAATTAATGACATCATCGAAAGCAAAAAACAACTAGCAGAACAAACAGTAGATGCAGGTGAAAGCTGGCTAACTAAAATGGATACAAACCAGTTACGCAACTTACTACTGCTTGATCGTAGCGCCATCATCGACGAAGAATAATCAACTCCTAAATACCCTTTGCATTTTTTGCGCTCTTCCTACCCTGCGGGAAGCCGCTTCGCGTCTAATACATCCTTTGCGTTAAAAAAATTATGTATAACACAGACAATTCAGCCAACATTTCCAGTCGTGAATGGTGGGCGCAGCAATGGATTGATTTACTAGAAACCTCCCGCTTTAAAAAGCGTTTAGAAAGAGCGCGTAACTACGCTAGGCAAGGTAACGTCCTTAACATTGACTTTGAAGATGGAAAAGTTTTATCGAGAGTGCAAGGTACAGAAGCAGAACCTTATCAAGTTACTATTTCCCTAGATTTATTTGACGAAGAACAATGGAGTTATTTAATTGAAACTTTATCCCAAAAAGCATTTTTTTCTGCTCAATTATTAGCAGGAATAATGCCACAAAATATTCAAGAAGTTTTTAGTGCAAATGGTTTAAGCTTATTTCCCTTCACCCTCCCAGAAGTTCATGCTAAATGCAGTTGTCCTGACCAACAAGTACCTTGCAAGCATATTGGAGCAGTATACTATTTGTTAGGCGATCGCTTCAGTGAAGACCCATTTGTATTATTTCAATTACGAGGTCGTACAAAAGAACAAATTCTTGAAGCTTTACGTCAATTGCGCCGCGCCAATGTTTTCTTACCAGCAGACGCAGAAGAAACAAAAATTACTGACCTTGAATTAGAACAGCAAAAACAACCAACACCCCTAAAATTAGCTCAATTTTGGCAGTATAACGAGCCATTAGAATCATCGCTAGTTGTGATTACCCCAGCAGCTAGTAGCGAAAATATATTAGATCTACTTGGAACAATTCCACTTGCATCTGAGGCTACAGCAAACCCTGGCTCAAATTCCGCCCAGCTAGTTACTCAGTATTTAAATAGTATTTATCAAGCTGTTAGTCAACAAGCTGTTATATCAGCATTAAATAGAGAGGAATAAAATCAAACTCCCCTCCCAGAAGTGCGGGGAGGGGTTGAGGGTGGGGTTCTATCTTTCATGAGGTTGACCTAAATATCATGTTCATCAAAGATGCAATTAACCAGGATAAATTGTTCCATCAGGAAAAATTGCCCCCGACAAAATTGCCCCAGTTAACTTAACCATTATTTTGTCATTAAATCCTATTTTAGCCCCAGTTAAATCTGCTCCCCTCAAATCTGCTCCACTTAAATCTGCTCCAATCAAATTTGCTTCCCGCAAACAAGCATTACTTAGATTTGCTTGCAGTAAATTAGCTCTAAATAAATTAGCTTTATAGAGATTTGCTCCTTGAAGATTTACCTTATGTAAAAATGCGTCGCTCAGGTTAGCATGACTGAGGTTAGCATCACTTAAGTTTCTCCCTGAAAAATCTTTTTCTTTTAAATCAGCACCACTCAAATTTTTACCGCTCAAATCTGAAGCAGGTTTTCGCTCCTGAGATTGAGAAGCCGTCGGTGGCTGTTTATAATAACTAGGTGTTGGTTGCTGTTTATAATAACTAGGCGTTGGTTGGCTAGATGAACGCGGTTGAGACTTTGAGTTGGGAGTATTCTTTCCCATTAACCGCAATTGATCGCGAGCATGATTTATTTCTTTTAATTTGTCCTGAGCTTTTTGCTGTAGCCGAGGGTTATCTTTAGGAATGCGATCGGGATGCCAAATGAACGCTAGATCCTTATAAGCTTGGTTGACTTCTTCCAAAGAAGCTCCAGGTAATAGTCCCAGTACTTGGTAGTATTTATTTAGCTCATCCATTTACAGCAGTCTACCAAATAATTAGTTTTTTGATTTAGCAATCTAGACTTCTTCAACCTCAAGTAAAGGCATCATAATAGCCGTAAAAGTAAAAGCTAATACCAGTGGAATTGGAGACTTAATTAAATAAGCGCAAATAGCTCCACTTAAACTGACAACCAGCGCAGCCGCTACGCAGATCTTCTCTTCAAAGCAAAATCCTTTTTTTGCCTTAATCAATTTTAAAGCTTTCGGAGGAATTGGCTCAGGCATCACTGCGCCCGGTGGAAAAGCCCAGTAGTTACCACTATCAATAACTAAATCTGTCCAACCATTTTCTTCACACCATTCTTGAATCCAATGCTCACAAAAATGCTTCATAGATAAACTAAAATTCATAAAGCTCCTGTTACTTCTCAACAATTAGTTCTTAACCTTTTAATTACTTAGAATTTTTATTAAATAATTACTTTCTACAAAAAAATATAATTATTTTTTAAAGTTTCCTATTTATAAATAGATCGTAAGTTTAAAAGCATAATCAGATTATCTGCTTAAACACATAAAAACAGCTATTTTCTTAACTAACCTTAAGGTTTAGATAATTTTAAATCGCTGCTAGATACCTAGCAGCGTTACCATTATTAATGTGTATAAAAATTTTAAGCAATCATCATTAGGTTATCTACGCACTCATTAAGTATGCGTCTGGAAAACCGTAATTTTACCTGGGTAGTTACCGCCCATATGAAGTGAATAAGCAGTTATACATTTTAAAAAGCGCGTAGGCGTAGCCCGTCGTAGACATCGCCAGTTCTAGTAAAGCAAAAAGGCGAAAAAGCTAAATTTATTTTCTTCGCCTTTTTTCTTTGCTTTTCCCTGTGGTCATTAACCATATTTATAAAATTAGCTTACTGACCAAACTCAAGTCGTGCTTGCTCTACTAATTCACCTGTCACCATTTGTTGACCAGTAGCACGAGCCAATTGTTCAACCCTCTGACGAGCCTGCGCCCGTACAAAAAATGGAATATTCTTTAGCTTAATCTTAGCTTCAGGTGTCCACTCTAAAATTCCTGTCAAATCAGCATCACGCATAATCAGCGAGCAGTTATCAGTTATCTATTACCAGTATATTGTTTCAGATTTCAAAACTCGGTTAAATCAGCCTTACCATAATCAGTGAGCAGTTATCGCTATATTCCTCGATCTGAGAGTATTTAACAAGCAATTATCAAAAAAGGCTCTTGTTTATAAACAAGAGCCTAATTAATTATCAGTTCTTAGTCAAAAAGCTAGAACTTTAAACTTAGAGCCTAGTCAAGTTCAGTCATGGACATTACTGGCTCATTTTCACGGTCAATACCTTTTTCAAAACCAGCCGCAGCAGCGCGTGCGCGACCCGCGTGCCACAAGTGACCGATTAGGAAGAAGAAGCCTAGTACAAAGTGAGAGGTAGATAACCAAGCCCGTGGGTTCACATAGTTAAAGCCGTTGATGTCGGTAATAATACCGCCGACAGAGTTCAATGAACCGTTAGGAGCATGAGTCATGTACTCAGCAGCACGACGAATTTGCCAAGGCTGAATATCATTCTTCAATTTGTTGAGTTCAAGACCATTAGGGCCACGCAATGGCTCTAACCAAGGGCCACGGAAATCCCAAAAACGCATTGTTTCACCACCGAAGATGATTTCTCCAGTAGGAGAGCGCATCAGGTATTTACCTAGACCTGTAGGGCCTTGAGCGGAACCAATGTTAGCACCCAAGCGTTGGTCACGAACTAAGAAAGTCATTGCCTGAGCTTGAGAAGATTCAGCGTTAGTTGGGCCGTAGAATTCGCTAGGGTAAACAGTATTGTTAAACCAGACGTAGCAGGAAGCAATAAAGCCCATTAAGGACAACGCACCCAAACTATAGGAGAGATAAGCTTCTCCAGACCAGATGAACGCACGACGCGCCCAACCAAAAGGCTTGGTGAGAATGTGGTAAATACCACCAAAGATGCAGATCAAACCGATCCAAATGTGACCGCCAATAACATCTTCTAGGTTATCAACGCTGACAATCCAGCCTTCACCACCAAAGGGAGACCTGGTTAAATAACCGAAGATTACTGCTGGGTTCAGAGTTGGATTGGTGATTACACGAACATCACCGCCGCCTGGTGCCCAGGTGTCATATATACCACCAAAGAACATCGCCTTAGCGACCAACAGCAAAGCACCAATGCCCAACACAATCAGGTGGAAACCTAAAATGCTGGTCATTTTGTTCTTGTCTCTCCAGTCGTAACCGAAGAAGCCAGAATACTCTTCTAAAGTTTCAGGGCCACGGACAGCATGATAAATGCCACCCAAACCAAGAACAGCAGAGGAGATTAGGTGCAGAACACCAACAACAAAGTATGGGAATGTGTCGGTGATTTCACCGCCAGGGCCAACACCCCAGCCCAAACGGGCGAGGTTAGGCAACAAGATGAAGCCTTGTTCGTACAGAGGCTTTTCTGGGATAAAGTGAGCGACTTCAAACAAAGTCATCGCTCCAGCCCAGAAGACAATCAGTCCTTGGTGGGCAACGTGAGCGCCCAACAGCTTACCAGAGAAATCTATGAGACGGGCGTTCCCAGCCCACCAGGCAAAACCTGATGATTCTTGATCGCGACCACTGCCCGCAACCATTGCACTATTAAAGGGCGTTTCCACAGGGTATTACCTCTTCAAACAGATGAAGTATGACAAATGAATACAAAAAGTTAAGATGAATTGATTCTACATTCAACTTTACTTTTTTTTACAGAGCGTTACCACGAGGAAGAACTTCTTCAGGGAAGACAAAAGTCTCGTGAGGTTGGTCAGCAGGAGCCATCCAAGCACGGATACCCTCATTGAGCAGAATATTCTTGGTGTAGAAAGTTT